>JAABUK010006387.1_pt1 | contig 17621 bp, 21 predicted proteins | sample 5559141 | NCBI WGS metagenome assembly JAABUK01 (sample SAMN10711869, study PRJNA513367) | rock metagenome | isolation source: Antarctica rocks | place: Antarctica: Victoria Land, Pudding Butte nord | collected 2016-01-03 | reverse complement strand
CTTGACGGATGCAAAGTGACTGTGAAGAGCTCCTGCTCAAATGCAGCGCTACGCATGGACATCTGTTTCTGTGAAGACTTCTGCAGATATCGCTTCCAAGCCCTCTGAATCATGCTGGCGCTCCAGATGTGCCTGGCTAGAATAGTTAGATTGTGGTGAATGGACGAGTCATGTGGCATGTACACCGGCATATGCTGGTCTTCAGTATCCTGTGGCACTTCAGCAGTAGAGCCAATGGCATACCCTATCGTCCATGGGTGGCATCTGATGAACTTGTGTAAGCCAACTAGTCTCTTTGCCTGTACAACACCAGTTATGTGCCCTGCTTGGGCCGGCTCTAGATCTAGCTTTGGATTGGGCATACCCACCACTACATCACCAATTTTAGTGCTGTCATAATTGTGGCACCTGCGTGGTATGTGACCAGAGTGTCTCTGACGCCATTGTGCTCTCAGGTTTGTCAGAGTTGCCATGAAGTAAGCATGGTAGCATTTGTGGTCCCAGAGAAAGTCGGGATATGTCATCTTCTGTGAGAGGGTCTCAGTCCTGCCCAAAAAGCCTATGATGTTGAATGCATCCAGGACATTGTCATCACGGCATGTGATCATGCTGGTGGCCTCCTTGGGTTGTAAGCAAAGGCTGGCTACGGGAGTTTCCCACTCATCAAGATATGCTTTTGGGGTGGCATGAAACATGGTATGAAACCGGAGGATGGCCTTAAGACATGTACGGGAGATTGTCTGACCCGCTGCTGGTGCTGCCATGCCAAAGAAATCTGTGTACTCTGAGCTGAACATAGCTGACTTGATGAACTCCTGAAGGCTGATAATCTGTGCGATCCGCACGCCACTGTTGCGGCCGCGTATGGACTTGAGTAATCCCAGGTGCTTTGCTGAAGTATGATGCGGCTGTGAACTTGGGCCAAAATCCTGTTTTGTTGGTCCGCGAGTCATATTTCCAGCTGTACTGCAAGCACACTTAACAGATCACGTCTGTGTGAAAACGGGCAGAAAGGGGTGGACCGCTGTTGTGACCCAAGGAGAAAGGACACAGTCGGACCAGTCCGAAATCAAGTTACGGGAAATGATCTTGAGCGAGGCTCAAACTTCTTGTTGGGAAGATCTGTGTGCTTCAGCTATGAACAAGTTGATCGCCATCAAATGCCTTTGAAAGAACTGGTTACCGGCTGTAGGCTGAGTTGTCACCTTCGTCGACACCTTCCTGAGGCTCGCAGGCGGAGCGAAGCAAATCCGGTGCATGCGCAGCTGCAATCTCTCAGTTCACTGGGAAAAATCCCGGCGCAGCCCACAGATGTCAGTGCGCCAGGCTTCAAGTCGCGAGTTGCTGGTTTGATAGCGCCGAGACCCCCTTGCGGGCTCACGATGGCTGTCACGGTGAGAGTCTTGCTCAGAGCATCGGTATGGACGGTACGCTGTTGCACCTGCAGCGTAACAGCGTACATGCCGAGACCATAGCGTGCATAGCACGGCAAGTGCTAGGTCTCCGGCAGAGCGACCTCAGGAAACGAAAGTCGCAAAGATGATCTGTGTGTTGCTGATGATGCAATAAGGCATGTGTGCCACCGTTCGATGTAAGGGGTTTGCGACTTCCGAGAGATCGTTTTGCATCGCCAACTGCGCTTAGCGACGCAAGTGTGTAGCATGCTTTTGAGAGCGTGTTTCTGATCAATTTCGCCCCCTTGGTGATTTCTGCGATTGTCATGCCAGACAGCAAGGATGCATCTTCTCAGGAATTTTGCTCACAGTCCGTCAAGCAACAGCCTGCAGACGCTCACCTGCCTCAGTTTCAAAGGCTCCAACAAGATTTAGAAACGCCACAGCAGCACGCAAGAAGCTACAGCGGTCAGAAGCGTAGGATAAGTCAGAGTTCTGACCTGCTGTTGTCCACAGAGCGGTCTCAGCAGCAGCGAGTAACACAACGGGATCTCTTTAGGGCAGACAAGGAACAGTTGCAGTCTTCACTAGCGTCACCACCAGCACAGTGCTCACCAACAAGTGCATTACACCAGCTACACGCCGCCTCTCCTCAACTTGCCAGATCCCCCCTAGTGGACGCCAACACAGATCTCCATTCTCCTACTCTTATGTCACAGCAAGCTATAGACATGTCTGTACATAGCAGTCCTGTTGCCTGTGCGTTGCCACTGCTCCAAGGTCGCAGTGCTGAAGTGTTGCACTTAAGGCTGGGCAGGTGTGATCTCTTGCCTGAGCATACAGCAGCAGGAAGGCAGCTGCTGGAGCTGGAGGCGCAACTTCAATCCCTTGTTGGAGCTAGGAAGCCAGTGGATGATGCTGATGAGCTTTGCTGGGTCGACAATGGCTTGCTGCTGTACCCGGAAGGAGTCAAATGCTTTGTCATATCCTATGGTGACGCTGAGTGTGCACAGGTGATACATAGACCACCTCCTTATTGGTTTGATCAATCCTTGTCATTCCATTGTTAAGTACATGCATTAGCATGGCATATCTTGCAGTCTAGATGTACATTGCTGCTTGAATACGTAAACAGGTGGTGCAGATTGTGCAGAAATGGCAAGTTGCAAGCGTGGCCGTTGCACGTAGTACAAAGCACAACAAATCCTTTGTTGCTCAGTTTGTCAACAGATCAGGCCAAGATACATGCTGACTTTTGTGTGTTGCCACCCTGCAGATGCTACAAGGCCTGTCTCAGGTTGTGTCCAAATGGCGTCGCAGCCCAAACAGCCACCACTGCACAGATGAAGCTCACAAGTCCTTTCAGGCCAAGGCAGCATCTGCCTGCCTCATGCGCCGCTTAGTCGCCCTCACACGCATGAGAGTTCAACTGATGCAGCTGCAGCCTGTACTGGACGCTACTCTCAGCTTGGTGCAAGCCTTGTGCCTGAAGTCCCCTGAGCAGATGCATGCTGGGCTGTTCACCTTTGAGCTACGCCCCCTCCTACATCAGGTGAGCAGACATCCCCATCATGACTAACAATTTTGGCAAGGACACACCAGAAAGTATACCTGGCGTTCATGATCCTGACATGCTTCTGGTCAATATCAATACATATTTGCTGGATGCCATGTGGTGTAGAACCAGCCTCAACAGGCAGATGTTGCATGCAATCCACTTATCTCCTGCAGCACGACGACATGCTGTGCCTTGCATCATGCAGCCTGACTTTCAGACAATGCAACTCAAAGGGGCGCCAAACCTGCGTTACCTTCAACATGAAGGGTCTGAAAGCAAACATCAGAAAGAATGTCACACTGGATGATGCCTGCTTTGCTGCTGCAGGTACTGACCATACAGAGACACTGGCAAAGTGAGTCTGGACCCCAGCGTGCTGACAGGGCAGTGTTCATGCTGCAAGCAATGACCACCAAGACAGCCCAGTTACCAGGTGACTTCATACACACCTGCAGGAGCATTGTGTGCAAAAAAATTGTCAACATGTACCTCATCTGGCCTGGACAGCCCGGTATAATACTTGGCTTCTCATTAAATTGACGCCAAAAGGCGTAGTCTTTTCTTTTCTTTCAAAAACCTCATCTGGAATAAAAGTTGACCTGACCTGGTGCCTGTGCCGCAGTGGTTGCGTGCAGTACACAGCTGTTGGCTCAGCTTGGTTCCAAGTCTTTCTATGCATGCTGTGGTGACACATGAAATATTCGTTTTGGTCAAAAAGACAAGTGGCAGTGTAGCCACAAGTTAGGTCGCATCGTGAAAGCCACTGTAGAGTCAGCTGACCGGCATGTATGTACTATTGGGCCTATGCATAATGTACTACAAGGCGCTGCCAGTTTCAGTGCAGGCCGTGCAAACTTGCAGCAAGATACAAATTTGCAAGGCTGACTACTTGATGCAGGTGATGTCGGGGCCTTGAGCCTATCAGACTACATCCACCAGTTGCTCAATGAGTTCCATCCTCAGGTCAGTTTTGAGCAGCTCAAACGCGTCTGCTGTGTCTACTAGCTTGCATTGCAAATACCATGCAGGTATTTGCAATGCAAGCTGGTAGACAAGCTGGTAGGCATTCAACCCTGTGAAGCGCAGTCAGGTTTGTGCCAGCCACAGTGTCAGGGCTTGCATGCACCCATGCAAGTCCTTGTACTGTTAGTAACAGGACTGTCTGGCATGAAAAGCATCTTCTGCAATGGTGTGCTTGCAGACTGTACTGTTTCATCCAAAACAGCATTTGGTAGCTGGTCACAACATACTCACCTATTACGAATCAACATAGAAATTTCTGTGATACCTCTGACATATGAGTCATGAGAGACATGTTGCAGAGCTTTTGCGGTCGCTTCAGCAGTGTGTAGGCTACTAACGCCACAGAGAGTTTGTATATGTGTCAGGCTTGTTGCCAACGCATGGCAACCCACCATGCATTGGCTTTGATTTTGGACAGCCTGCAAGAACACACAGCCTGCAGCACTGTATGCTGACCTCGTGCAGGCCGAGTTGGTGCAAGAGCGCTTGAGCCGGCATGTGCAACACCTGTTGAAGTTTGGAAGGAACACATATGACCCTCTGCAGTACAATGCTGTTGTGGCTGACATCAATCATCCATTCCTTATCAATGCAGGTATCGCATGCTGCCCTTGTCTCATGGACAAGCATGTTTTACCTACATTTGCTGATCTCATGCACCGCCAAATCCCTGTGGTCTGTACTCCATCACCTGACACATCTTCACAGTTAGAGATCCCCTGCAGTTATTTGCCAAACACTGTCAAGCGGCAGCTGGACTTGCGACAGTCTCACAAACCCTACACAAAGTCGTTCACAATTGTCGCGACTTGTGCAATGGCAACACCTGGTTTCTTGCTGCTCAGGTCCTGGCTCTGGCAAGACGACAGTCATGGCATTGAGGGCGCTGTACATCATTGGCATTCTCAGGCAGAACGGCGGCGCCCCTGATGCTGTTGTGGCTCTCACCTTCTCTAGAAGGTACTCCACAATGAAGATTAGTCATGCTGTTGCTGACACCTCCCTTACGGTTCATGCCCAAAGATCATGATGTTGCTGTCATAACATCCATGCAGGGTGTGATAGTTGGCAAATCAAGACTGATGTTTGCTGGACAGACATGACAGCTGCGTCTACTCATTGTCAGTAAATCATGCATGATGTCACCAAGCTGTTTGCAGTGGCATTGTTGGGCATTTGTCAGCTTGCATGCTTTGTGATGGCTGATGCTACTCAAGGTCAGGAGGTAGTGCTGGTGTCACCCTTGCTTGAAGACAGAGTCAAGGCATGTCCTGTTTTGGGTGTAGGGCTCAGCAGCATATGGAGCAGACTCTAGATGGGCTGTGTGTCAGGGTTGCACACAACCACACCTTTGATGGCCTGTGGCTCAGAATGGCAAATGACTTCAACAGACTTCAGGGCAAACCAGCCATCCGAGTGAGTGCCGTACATCAGCCTGTGCTATGCAGTCCTATGCTGTGCATGCTGTGCTGTGCATGCTGTGCTGTGCCGAGCTGAGCTGTTCCATGATGTGCTGTCACATGCAACACTTGCTCCATGCTGTAGCAAACAATGCTGTGCTGTGCTGTGCTGTGTCTTGCTGCACTGTCTATTGTTAACTGACAGCCAGACACAATACAGATCTATTGCGGCTTTGCTGCTGACGTGACACATCCTGTAAGCATATGGATGAGCTAATGCAAAACAGCCCACAACATATGAAACGGATCACAGCACAAGAAGTCCAACATCAGAGCAACCAGTGTCTTGCATGTTGACAGATATTGGGTCAAGAAGAGGTGAAGGACTTTCTCTCCAGCCAGATTCAGCAAGAGATGGAGCTATGGCGTCAGCATGGCAGATGCCAGTTTGATCCAAAAGCAGACGTGTGGAAGGATCTGCTTGACACCATCTCAGAGCTGCTGTGCCATCATTTGCAGCAGGTGACGCCACTGTTGCCAAAACTGGCTTGCTCTGCCAGCTCAGCGCATTGCACAGCAATTCTGACTCACCTTTTGCACGATACATGCATCTTTGTGCTTCATCATAATACATTGAGCAAGTAGCATGCGACATTATCCCATTGATGACATGACTGGTGTCATCTTCAATTCGGTCAAGCCTGCTTCTGTTGCATGTTGGTTGTGTGCCCTTGTTGTTTTTTTTGTTTCCATATTACACAACTTTCCCACAGTCCAGGGCTTGCAGTGCATGTCCACACCAAACATGCCACTCAAAATTGTGTAAACAGTCATAACAAATGCCATTAATGTTGACACCATGTTGCAACTAAGCACAGTGTGTCATGCAGGGAACTAGTAGTCCTTCCTGTAGCATACAAGCTGCTGCTGCTGTTACAAGTCTGGCTGTCTGTTGCTGCTGCTGCCGCTGTTCTTATGGTGGAGGGTGTTGATCCCCACTCTGTCTTGTTTGCATTGGGCCTTAGGCTTACAAAGCTGCCGCCTTCTGCAATCACATGGCTTCTGACAATCCCCTTTCTGCTGCAGGGCTTTGTGAAACACACCAAGGTGGGCGTGTACAGCATGCAGCAAGTATGGGAGCAAGCGCCAGCTCAGCGTGAGATCATGGCAACCTTCTTGTCAGACTCAAGGATCAAGTATGAGCTGGGCAGCTCTCAGCTGGCGCTGTCCACCAGAGATGTAGACATTGTTGTCAAGAAAGCCATCAAAGCCCTGGTGCACAGTCTACAGGTCAGTGCCCCTACCCCTACCCTACATGTCCAGGTCACTGTCTACAGGTCACCCCTTGTCCCTGCCTCATGTGTACGGTGTGTTGAGCGAAACAGTAGGTCCACCTTGCATCAAGCTCGTCCAACAATGGGTTTTGAACTGCGGATGGGCTCACAACAATGGTTTCACAACAATGAGTTGGCAACATTTGGGTTGACAACAGTTGATTGTCAACAGTGGGTTCACAACAGTTGGAACGACGTCAGTGAGTTAACAACAGTTGGGTTTGACATCAGTGGGTCCACAACAGTTGCGTCGACAACAGTGAATCCACAACAGTTCAGTGGGTCCACAACAATGGGTCGACAAAAATGGCCCTGTGACAGTTTGGTTGACGTCAGTGGGTCCACTGTGGATGCAGGAGGGCGATGCTATTGTGTGGGAGCTGCTGGGGCATGCAACGCGCATCTGGCATATTGCCACTCAGCAACTGTCCTGCAATGAGGAGCCTGCCCTCAAGGCAGCAAGCAGGATCTTTGGCTATTGGAGCTCACGACAAGCCTGGCTGGTGAGCGCTTCGGGCACAGCATGCGCAAAGCATGGATGCAGAAGTATCAGGGTTTCACCTGTATGTGCGTGATGAGTGTGACTGATGTGTTGGTGAGTGAGCAGGTACATGTGTGACTGCAAATCAGGCTCAGATCGATTGCATGTGTGGGTGGCTCAGCAGCTTGCTGACTCTTTCACTCATGCATGCACACATCCACTCACTCACTCACTCACTCACTCACTCACTCACTCACTCACTCACTCACTCACTCATTGGACTCGCTGCCTGCTGCATTCAACCCTGACATGTTTTGCTCTCAGCTGCCGTTTTGGGAGCCCCCTGCCATGATCACTGAAACACAAAGACTGTCTGTGTCATGCTCACCCTGTAAGTACCATACTATCCCAGCTTGACCATGACACGTTTTTGGTGCAGTTGGATGAGTTCCAGGATGTAGCGCATGCTCAGTACAGGCTGTTGTATGCCCTCACCTGCAATGCCAGCTCTGGCAGATTGTGTCAGAGGGTGACCATTGTTGGAGATGGTGATCAGGCCATCTATGACTGGCGAGGAGCTGATGTGCGCCTTTTTGAGGTATGGCATCACTGTCAAAAGCATTGCCAGCGTTACACAAAATTGCCGAGACTTGGTCATTTTTGACACCGAGTCAATACCATTGTGAGCTTTACATGGACTCATGCTGAGACTAAGCCAGCTTTTTTTTGAGGGTGTGCATGAATACACTTGTCTTGCGTTCACTGACCAGCAATGCAGTGCACAACATATCACCAACCCAGCTTGCTGACTACAACATATCACCAACCCAGCTTGCTGACTGTTAGACTTGTTCAATTCAAGCATGTATGATGTTGGGACACTGGTCTGATCTGATCTTGTACAGCACAGCCCTGCAGTCCTTTTCTGTTGACTCAGACAACCCTGACCAAAGCTTACATGACTTCAAAGTGCAATTGGCAAGCCCCACACCGCCAACAGATAGCAGCATAATTCAACAAAGCATTCTGCCCATTTGCCTATGTCCGGCAACAGACAGCAATGCAGTGAGTTTGAACTTGCCCACTTGCACGCAATGCAGAACTAGATATGACAGGCACAGTGCTCAGCTGTGCAGTCCTTTGTACTGTGTATACATGCAACATTTTTCAGCCGCTGTCCCTGCTGGAAATTGCCGTAGCAGGAATGATCAGCATTGACCACACACCATGCATCGGCTACAGATTTTTCACAAAGACATATTTCCCTGCATAGGGAATATGGCATGTAATGCAGATCCCCATTGAGATGGCCTTTTGGGAAATTCTAGAATATCCTAGTCAGGTTCATTTAGCATGGCAATACTTTCCTGTATGTCTTTTACTGCTATGGAAAATCTAGCCTGCAGTGTGCGCAAATGTCAAGGCGCCACAGCAAATCATTGTGAGTCAATGTTTTTGCAGAAGCAGTTTGAGCAGGACTACACAGCAGTGCAGCGGCTTGCCATGATTACCAACTACCGATCCACCCCCAGCATTGTAGCTCATAGCAATGCCCTCATTGCCTACAACTACCAGCACCCTGCCAGGGGCACTTGTGCTCCAAAAGCCCTTCAAGCTGCCCCTGGGACGATAGACAACAGGGATGTGCAGTTTGTGCGGTACAGCAGCAAGGAGGCACAAGGCCAACACATCCTTGCGTGTGTCACGTGGTGGCATGAATATGGTAGGGACTGGCCGCATGTTGTCAATGTTTTCTTGTGACATAGATGCTTTGTTGCTGTCCCAAATCATTGTTGCCAATATAATGCAATATGTAGTGCTAGCCTGCAATGCCTGACTGATCACAATTCAAACAGCAATGGCCGCCTGCATGCATGAGTAGTCTGCTTCAAGGGTAGATGGTTTCAACTGCACAGACTGCAAAAGACATCATGTTGCGACGCCAATCAAGACAAACTCCTCAGCATTGTCACTAAAGACAACTGCTGTAGGGGTCTGGCATGACCGAGCAGGGGTGCAGAGGGGTCCAGGGGTGCCCTACAGCCAGATCAGGATTCTGGCTCGAGCCAGGTGGCAGCTGTTCCACCTGAGGGGCGTTTTGAGCCGGGGAGGGCTGAAGCCCCATGTGGTTCTGGCGGGAGACAATGCATTACTGGAAGATGCTGAAGAGGCAGATCCCCAGATTCCCTCTAGTGGCGTTGCTGGCAACAGTAGCGACAAGGTTTGTACACTGACTGATGTATTGGGTAGGAGGAGAAGACTTTATGCCTGGCAATTCAGCGCCATTCTTGATGGGCTTTGTCGGAGTTGACATACATTACATCTTGACCTGCATCTTGGGAACTGAGAGAAAGGTGTGAAGCATCAGATGTTTTTTGAGAAGAAGAGGGCAGCTTCTGTGTTCAACTGCTGACCCCCCATGCCTTCAGCTGCTGGCCTACCCAAGTTGAGCATACATTCTGACTGAGTGCAATGATGCACGCACTGCTTCCCCGCAATACCTCCTGAAGCCTACAGTACTATCCTGTTTCTGGCTGCAGTTGGTGTTGAGCAGCGTGCATGCCGTCAAGGGGCTGGAGTGCGTGGTTTGTTTTGTGGTGGGTCTGGACACTAAAGCCTGGCGCTACCTGCCAAGTGCCTCTTCTGGGGTAGATCTGCAGCAGGCAAGCCTCCTCATATTTCCTGCTGCTTGAAAGATGTGGCAAGATGTCACTTGAAAGCAGCCAGGTGCATTGAATGCATGCAAGACGCCTCAGGGACCTAGCAAGTGGACATGTATCTGAATCAGAATGTGTGTCAACTGCTTGCTTGACGCTGACGAGAAGCTGCACAACAGTGCTTTGTCTGTGCCCGCATCTGTCTGATTGCGTCTGTCTCTGTCTGTGCATGCATCTGTCTGCGCCCGCAACTGTCCGTGCCCGCATCTGTCTGTCCCCGCATTGGTCTGGCAGGACCAAAAAGGCAATGCTTGCTGCAGACGCGAGAGTCGCTCAATGTGGCATACGTAGCTATGACAAGGGCAGAGCGTGTTTTGTATCTGAGCCATGTGGGGCCTGCTGAAGCAGCCAACAGCTTCTTTCTGGAAGCCATGCTACCAGGCAACATTGTTGCAAACATCTGATACCTGCTCATGACCATGGGGGATCCTGGAAATGCGAATTGAGTTAGTCAGTCATGAGGTAATAATGATAATGATAAGAACAACGCTGTCCAGCTCATGATGAGCTAGGTACGTGCAGGATGTCGCGAGGTGAACTGGCATCAGTTACATGGCTGACTTTGACGGTCAGCAGAATGATGGAGAATCAGTCATGCAGGTCAGAGCAAAGGATGGTTAAAATGCAGATAAAAGTCTTTAGCATTAGCATTGGCCCAAGGTAAAGTTTGTCCTGTGAGAGAAGACTTCTTCAGAATTGTGCCAGTGTTCACAGATTGCGACTTGCTGAAGCAGTCAATGTACTTTACAGTGACATTGTTTGGATTGTTGGCTTTGGTGAACACATGGAATTGGCCTGCTTCCTTTTTTCTGCTTGTCAACATTGCAATGGTGTATATCAGTTGAAGAGAGCATCCATCCTTCACAACGCAGTGCAGCTTGTGCTGTGGACTGTGTCTCATGCACTTAAGTAGCGCTTTCCAGGGCTTGGTCAGGATGCATGCTGTTGTGTAAGACCTTGTCAAACTCTAGATCCTGCTCACAAGTAATCTCTCGCGATTGTGCTTCAAACACATTTAGTTCACATACAATTTTCGCATACGATGCCGGGCCATGCGTCTAGACTTCATGATGACCCGACACCACGTGCACTTTATATGTATAGCCTTCAAGCTTGTAATTACTACATGTGTCTATGCAGCGCATTCAATGAAAGGCATGTTTGAAAACAATCAGATATGTACATTGAGTGTACTTTGAATAGTGTCAATAAATTAGCAGTCAAATCAAATACAACAGATTGCAAAACAAGTCCGAAGGCAGAGGATGAATGAAACAAATTACTACAGTAATCGTACACAGAACAATTTGCGATGCAAACGACAAGTCTGCACTGCAGCATGTCAGAACTGAGCGTATACACAGCATACAGATATCGTGGCTGCAACTAGTTACGGTACTCTCAAGTGCTTGTCTGTTGGTCTAAAACATGCCAGGCTTAGATCTTCATAGCTGTAGCATGAGAGCATTGTGTTACAGCTTCTGCCTCAAAAGACTACGCAGACTGGAAGAAGCCAGCTTTGTTGTCATTATACAGTGCTCCATTTGTATTGTTTGCCTGGCTAGGGCCAAATGCCCCAGTAGCCCCAGACGGCCCAACAGGCCCCATCTCAGACTCCCTGGCGTACACCACATTCCTGCCCCCAGCAGCTTCTGCAGCAGCTTCTGGAACTGCCTGCATGGACTGCTCCTGTGCTGGGCTGCTGACACTTCTCTGGTGTCCGTTGTGCTGTGTGAAAGCACCATATGAACTGGGTGCTGCTGTCTGTGCCGGTGTGCGTGTCGCTGTCTCCAAAGGTCCTACTGGGTTTGAAGTGCTGACAGGGACAGATCCAGTGTGATCACTGGTGGCAGTGCTGGTAGCTGCAGCAGCAGCTGCTCCTGCAGTCAGAGGACCTGCAGCAGTGGCTGGCTTGCGAGCAAACCAGCCGCGTGGGGCAGTTGTGGTGGCTGCCCTGGGGCTGTTTGCAAATGCAGGGGATGTGTAGGTGTTGGCAGCTGGGTAGGCACTGCTCATGCCAGCTTCTGTGTCATGAACCACTGCAGCACACAGCGTAATGTCAACATGGAATGCTGTGCTAAAATGCCATGCACTAATGCTTATACTCTGCAAGTATAACAGCGGTTGAGTGCTCATCAACAGCCAGTGACACTTTAGTTGCAACTCAACATTACAAGTGACACTTGACAGCTTGCATGTTTGCTCTTGGCCATCAATACAAATCCTATCTGTAGGGTGTTGCCATGTCAGTTTTGAAGCCAGAAAAGCCCGGCATCGATGCATATCAAATGATACGCAGACATTGTACATGCATGTATGTGCAACCATGGCAAAGCTGGTGATCACTATGCAGATGATGACTGACCTGCAGCAGGTTGACTGAAGGTCCTCCTGAAGAAGAAGAGCATGGCCCATGTGAGCAGGTAGATTCCAGCTGTCACCCAGGCCAACACAAAGGCCACATCGTAGGCCACTGACACCCCATGACCCCAGTGAGATGCTGCATGAGAAACAAGGAACCAGTCAGGCAATTGCAGCATACATGTGCTTTGTCATGACGCATGTTCAACTTGATGGCTTTTGAGGCTTCCAACTGATCAACTGAGGCACGCTGTTTTGTTCAAGCATGATACAGCAATAAGTGAGGTGTATGCAAAACCTTAAGCCTCAGAAAAAGCCCAAGAATTTTCAAGCTCTGATTGGTTGTTCACAGCAATGCGCCTTGCATGTGGTGCTCTGCAGCATGAGTGCATTGCATGGCTCAGATCATGATTAGGGCACAGAAGAATTCTTGCTAGCAGCGCAATACAGGCAGCGGGTGACAGGGCAAACAAGTTCTATGCTGCTAGCAAATGCAAACACTGAGGTTCTGCATGAGTCACAGCACGTGATACAAAAGCAGCCGGTCTAGATGCAAGACAGATCAGGAGCCATACTTGTGTTCCAAAGGGACTTCTCGTTGCCAGCCCACATGACAATGCCAGATAGGACCAGCCAGAGGCCTGTGATACCATAAGAAGCCACCACATAGCCATACCTGCAATTGCAACGCCACAGGTTCTGTACAGCTATCAGCAGAAGAAAGTAAAAGTTGATGCTTTTCAGCAACCAGAACGGGAGCCAGCGGCAGCCTGGAGCTTTACCAGCAGAACATACAGCATGCACAGACTGGGTCAGGTTTTGCTGGAGTTGCAAGCAAGCTGCAGGATCCGTATTCCGGATTTGCAGTGACTAAACATATGCAGTGACTAAACATATGCAGCTGGTCTGTCAAAGCAGCATAGAAAGCAGTTGTCAGTCGTGCAGCTCACCAGAATCCAGTGCCATCACGCCTGGCTGTCTTCCACAGCAGTGTGATGAGTGCCAATGCATTTGTGAAGACCACTGCTACTGCTCCAAAGAACTCCGCTGCAGCACACAAGCAGGAGTGTCAGATATTCGCCTTCATGTTTGCATCACTTACAAGGCATTTGCTGCGAGCGAGACTCAAAATCATCAGGCATGTACCTGCCATAGGGCCGCGGATCTGTCTGCCTCCGGTGAAGTTGGCTGTGTTGTGTACTCTGTGCATCTGGACAAAGCTGATCAGGGCGAGAACGGCAAACGCTGTGCTGACAAGCTGCATTGCAACGAAAGTGTCAGCGTAACTTGCAAGAATGGTTGTGCAAGGTAAAGGGCTCGAATAATGCTGTTCGTAAGCTCGGCGCAGGTCGTAACGCTTGATCAAGCACTGGCAATCACAAAACACAGACCGTGCATTGCAAGGAAGCTGTTTCGCCAAGAGACAGCGTCAAGAATTTTATGAGCTACAACGCAATAAAGGCAAAAGGTACGTACCGTGCTCAGCGCCCACAAGATCCAGAAAGTTGCCCGTGAGATAACGAACCATCCTCGTGAGGAGCTTGTACCCTGCACTGGCGTCGATTTCGCCATCGCCATAGCTATGGTGAACACACAAGAAAAGTAACGAGCTGTTGTGGGCACTGCTTGTTGCTATGTGTCGGAAAAGCACTTTCCGACACCGACTTGTGCCAGCTGGCGTTAAAACCGATCTTTCCAGCGGGCCGGTATCGTAATTACGTGTGAGTCACCCAGGCGGTCTGTACAAAACCTCTCATCTCACCTAATCTTCTTTTCTTCTTCTTCTTCATACGACCAGGGACCACCCAGGTCCCTGGTCGTCGGTTGATTGTGCTTTTCTTAGTGGTATGAATCCGATGACCAATTCCCGAAACTGCACTTGTCAGCAAAGCTCGGTAAACCGTCGGGATCAGGGTGTATGTACGAAAGTAGCAGCGCAAAATATGATAGCAGGCAGTTAGGGGTCTTGTATGCACGTCGGAAATAATTACAATGTGGCTGGCTGCGTGCTGCGATACTGTAGGCTGTCAGCTGTAAAGAAGTCTGAGGCTGAGCTTAGGTGAAACTGACAGAAGCGCTGCCGGCCACGAGTTCAGGCACAAAGCATGTAGGTCTGTCGTAGGAGGAAGCAGTTTTTATACCTATATCAGCAGAGTAAAAAGCCCTCAGAATGAGTGTCAAGGCTGGGTCGAAGAGTCCAGGCAGGCACAAGCAGATACTCGTCCACTCAGGCACAAAGCAGACAGGCTCGTGACCGGCGCGCTGAAGCTGTTCTGTGGTTGTTCGCCGTTGATTTGTGTATGCTTCAGCTGCTAGTCCGTGCGTGAGATAAGCTTGGAAAAGCCGCCTGCATAGTGACTAGCACAGAAAGGTCGCATTGCATGGGGGCACCCCCGAAACGCCCAGGGTAAAAGCAGGCAATGACTCATGCATCAGAAGCTGGCAAAATGGACTGTGCAACAAATGCCCAGGCATGATGTGCAGCATGTCATCATGTGCATGGTAGTCAGTAAGTGCGAGCATGGCACACATGTCAGTCACAAGACAGTGCTGTGAATGCCATAGTGTGATGTCGACATGCAATGCAAGTTAACGTGAATCCATTCCATTAGGAATTCCTGATATCAGTCAGTTTTGAGGTTGAGTCCATGAATTCAGACATTGTGTGATTCAGTATTGACTGCATGAAATTATAAAAACAAAGATAAAAAATATACAATATAATAAAAATGAACTTTTGTCATGAAAAAATAAATTAAATGTCAAGTATAAGGGGGTATGTGGACTGTAGGTGTGTGTGTGAGGAAATGACTGTCAAATCTTATATATGAGTGTGTATATAGAGATACAAAAGTGTACTAGGGTAGATCAGGTAGCATGGGACGCTGTGAGCCGGGTCAGAGCTTGATGGATGTCCTGGACAAGTCTTCGGGGGTCTGTGCCATATAGCTCAATGAATCTGTTGCATAACCCCCTTACTTGTTTGAGCATGCGGCTGGTATCATGGCCCTTTGACTGCATGTAGTGTACAAGCCCAGCCATCCTGCTGGTGAAGTCATCTCGCAGCATGATGATTCTGCGAAATCTGTGGTATTGACTGGTGATAACCCCATATTTGGCTGCTGTTGAGATGTTGGATAGTGTATGTGGAAATTTGATGATGAACTGATCTGCTAGTGGGGAGTGCTCTCGTTTGTCGTATAGGACTGTGGTGATTCTGCTCCTGCTGCCGTGCTGACGCTGAATTGTGACATCCATGTAGTTGATGGAGACACCTGAATCAGCAGTAGTGACCAAGAGAGTTCTGGGATAAATGCCTGTAATGTGGCTATGGTGAAAATGCTGGTCAACATACAACAGGCTATGCAAGTATGGGTTATTGATGCTGGCCAAGTCATCAATGTAGCGTGTAGTCAGCAGAAAAGCACGTGCAATGGCAGATTGTGCTTTGCCGGCATCCACTGCAGAGTGACCTTTGTGACAAAATCGCCGTATGCCATCCAGATTGAACGACACCTAGGATAAACGATGACAAGTTTTGTGGACAGAAGCTGAATGGCCAGGCTGTGCATCATTTGTACTTAGTGCACATGCTGTAAGAAATCTTGCGCTATACATATAGTATACTATATGTACTATAGTATGTATATGGTATCCTTGCAATATGGTACCCTTGTGGTACAGAGTGAAAGTGAAGGTGGCATTTGTGCTTACATATCACAAATGCAGACCAAACAAGACAAAACCAGCTTGCGTACAGACCTGTTGCCAACAAGTTGTGCAGCAATCAGCAAATGCTACATGGTGCAACACGATGCCAGAGTGCAACAGAATGCTAACACAGCTGTTACAAAGGTAATCGTTTTTGCAGGCCAATCATCACCAAGGCTGATCCATTGCATAGCTATCAAAGAGATCTTGCACTTGGGTCTCAAAGCCTACCAGTCAACACATTAGTAACAGACAACACAACAGTAAAAACCATTTCAGAAAAGCTATAATATTTGTGCGTAAAGCAGGATCACACAGTCACAGTACTAGTGCATTCAGTTTTGAACTTCCACGATGCAATTCAAGGGTTCACAGTCCTTTGCAATCTTTCTTTGCAACACTTCAAGCTCACAAGCTCCAGATCTGCCTTCACTCAGCGTTCATACTTTTAGGTTCCATCAGTTAGGACTGCACTCATTCATTTGTTCTAACCTTCATTATGTACAAATCGTGACTCGGTTGCTGAGTTTGTAGCTCATCTTGCTGCTCACATCGCCACACATAACTCATCATCCTCAACCCAAGCTCTGCTGAATCTGGCTCTGATCAGCTGTGAACAGTCTGAGCTGGATCATCCTGAGGAAGCAACAGCAGCATTGCTTGCTGGAGCCATGGCAGCAGGAAATACTGGTGAAGATTGGGGTGCTGCTGCAACTGGTGTGCCTGCATCAGTACATCCCATAGTTAGTGTACTTGCATACTACACTAAAGCATCTGTCATGTGCACAACAGCAACAGCACTGCTCCAAATGCTGCGTCAGAAAGCCCCTGATGTGACTGCCAAAAGCCCTAGAGTGTCTGTACAAGACTAGAGTCTTGAAGATATTGGGCATATCAATCATATGTGACACTTCAGCATGCCTGCATGCAGCGCTGTTAGTTGTTCATGCACTGCCCAAGCTATCTGCTGTGTCAATGCATTCTGCATGTATGCATGCCAGCACACCAAGAACAATAGACGTAGCAACTGTGATGAGTTTCCCACATAATGACTGTTGCCCGGGCATCTAAAGCAGGTAGGTGTGAGTCATACCTGCTGCAGGGGCAGGAGCTGGGGCAGCCTGAGCAGGGGCAGCTGTTACAGCAGCTGCAGGGGCAGTGGCAGGGGCCGTCGCAGTCACAGGGGCTGCTGTTGGGGCCAGTCCAGGGGCAAACGGGCCGTTTGGAGTCACAATCACAGCGGGGCTAGCTGCTGGGGTGGCTGCAGGGGTGGCAGCTGGGGTGACTGAGGGGGTTGGGACAGCAACAATGGGGACTGCTGGGGTGGGGTTGACTGGGATGGTCTGGTTCTTGCAGTTGGCAATGGATGGGTAGCTGAAGAAGAGTGACGCTGCAGCAGATGCTGTGGCAGTTGCTGTAGCGCTGCCGCCGCCGCATGATGTAATGGTAGCGGTTGATGACGCATACGCGGCTGCAAGCAAATGGAAACTTGATCAATGGACAGCAGTAGTTGACCAAGCAGTACTTTCTTGGTGACTTCACACATGCGAACTCTTGTGAGCTGATTTGCCGCAAGGTGGCCTAAATTTGTCAAGACACAGTCGCAAAAGAAATGAGAAGAAGTTACGCACAGACAATTTAA
>JAABUK010006384.1_pt1 | contig 17631 bp, 15 predicted proteins | sample 5559141 | NCBI WGS metagenome assembly JAABUK01 (sample SAMN10711869, study PRJNA513367) | rock metagenome | isolation source: Antarctica rocks | place: Antarctica: Victoria Land, Pudding Butte nord | collected 2016-01-03 | reverse complement strand
TGCATCATATGTGTAAGACGTCAACCCAATCGAGCCTAGCACAGAGCTGAGAAACACACATATAAGAATCGAGTTCTTTTCTGTAGATACTTTTCTTTCTTAGCATTTATCTATTAGTTAAATGACATTCATATGACTCGCTCTATGCTGATCTCTAACAAGAATCACGTTGTTTTCATCACTTTCTGATAAATCAATAATGAAGTTTAATGATATGTTCTGTTATTGCTGCTTGAGTATGAACAATGACTTCAGTAATTTATTGATTTGATCTTTCAATACTTTTGACCTACAACAAATGTAACAGTTTCAAATGTAATGCTTGATTATTATTCTCATCTTCTGTCAGCAATATGATCATCTCAGCAAGTTCAATGTTCAATTCATGTCAGAATGATCATTGATCAAAAAATCATATGCTTTTCTTATCAATCAAGTGATCATTGACTGAGAAACTCATAGTCTATCATCTTTTCAGAGTACTTCATTAAGTACTTTGCAATTGTCTAAATCAATATCTTGATAAGTTCTTCTGTTCTGTTTCATGATTATTTGAATATTAAAGCACAGTTGATTCATTCAATTTTTGACTATAATTTGATTCTGAATAAAAATCATCTTTTTAATTGAATTTTGATTAACTTTTGATTCAAGTTTTGAATCTGAGTCAGATTCTGAGTCAAATCTGAGCAAGATCTAAGTCAGATCTTGATCAGCTTTCTGATCATCTTCTTGATCAACTTTTATTGACTGCAATTTAAACTTACTTTCTGATAATAGCATCTGATGCTGATATAGCTTTTGATCATTGTTTGCTTCAATTGACTTGACGTCTGACATTCTGATCAGCACATCGACTTTCAAATTCTGTTTTTCTGACTGATATATGATCTTGAAGTTATATTCAGATAACTTCTCAGCTTATTTAGTCTATCATCTGATCACTTCTTTGATCATCATGAAGTACTTCAAATTCAGATGATTGATGAAGATCTTAATTGAAATATCTATACATTTCAATTCAGAGTGTCAATGCTTCAAGCAACAAATAATAATTAACAATTTCTTGTCATAGATTTCGTAGTTGCATTCTGCAAAAATCATGTTCTTGCTGTAGAAAATCATTGAATGTAAAATGTCTTCATCATCATATTGAAATAATACTTCGTTGTTGACATAGTTTGAGAAGTCAGTTTTCAGAATAGCTTCTCTGATTGAGTTGAAATGCTTCAGAATAAAGACTGTCATCACTTGTTACTTCAGTTCTTCAAAGATCATCTGACAGATTTTTATTCATTCAAAGAAGTGATTTTTTTGAGTTAGCTTTATCATGAATTGAATAATCTTTGAAAAGTTCTTTATGAATCATCAATAGAAATTGCAGAAGTCAATGAAGATCTGCACATGAATCAATGATTGTGATACTTTTCAGCTTCGAATCACATTTACTTTTCAAGAATTCATTTGCAGATCATTGATGAATATCAATAGTTCAAGAAATGAGATTTTCTGAATCTTGAATTTACACTTATCAATGTTTATTTGCAGATTGACTTCACGAAGCTAGTCTAGCACTTCTTTCACATGAGTTCTATATTCTTTCAAGATTTTACTATAAATGAGAATATCATTCAAGTATGTCTGATAAAACTTGTGCAGACAGTTAAACAATACATCATTGATATAATGTTGAAAGAACATAAGTTCATTGATCAATTCAAAAAGCATTACTTTATACTTGTAAACATTGAAAAAAGTAATAAAAGTAGTTAAATTCTTGCTTTCTGAACTCATGTGCAGTTTATTGAATGTGATGATAATGTTAAGTTGAGTTAAATACTTACTATCTTGAATTCGAGCGAGTACTTCGTCTATTAAGAGTATTGAATAACAATCTCTTTTGATCAAAGCATTCAATTTTCAATAATTCATGCAAAAGCAAAGACTATCATCTTTCTTTTTGACAAATAGTATTGACGAAGCGAAGAGAGCTTTGCTGAGTGTAATAAACTTCTTCTTCAAATTCTCTTTTAAATACTTCTTGATCTTTTGCAATTTGTAATTCAACATGAAGTACAATTAACTTCTAGAAGATTAACTTTCATCTTCTAATTTAATCTTGTGATCATATGATTAATGCAAGAACAACTGCATTATCTTTTCTTTATCAAAAACATTTAAAAAGTTATGATAAATTATTGAAAGCTTCTTCTTCAGTTCACTCAGTAACATGACAAAGATCACTTCATTTAGTTTCATGAAATCTTCAACTGAGCTAAGCACTTTGTTGATTTCACTAATGATTAAAAAGAAGATCTTGATCTTCTTATTCTTGACTAAAGTTCAATACATAACAACTTTGATCATGACAATATTGATGAACTCTTCTTTCTTTAATGACTGAATGAGTCGAGATTGATCAAGATCAACTTAAGTGCTTGACTTCACTAAAAGTAATGATTCAATGAATTGAATAGATTCAATGAACTGATTCACTAGTTTCTGATTCATGAGTTGCTTCAAGATGATAGTTGATGTAACAATTGAATTCAAGTTTTTTTGTTTCATTTTGCAGATCTCGCTTGACTCAGATTTGTAAAATGCTAATTGACTGTTTACTTTCAAAATGACAAATTTCAATGTTTGAATCTTTAATGATGATATTAATTAATCATTTGCAGAATTTATCAAAATTTGATTTCTTTTCAATCAGAAGTTTTCAATGATTGTTTTATGCTGATTTAAATGAATTATTAATAAAAACATCATTTCATTCTTGTGTTCTTGTATCATGATTGATGTATACAGAGCATATGTAATTGATTTTTGATCAAAGATTTCATTATATAATCAAATTAACTTTGATTTCAACAACGATATTGACTGAATATCAAAGTGTTTACATAGTTCTGACATCAAAGATTCATCAATAAAAGTCATGTCAATGACTTCAATATTTATCAAAGTAAAAGATTTGAATATCTTTTCTAAATTATTTAAGATGACATCAACAATAAATGACTTGAAATCAAATGAATCATCAGACATGCTGATGAAACAAAATATGAGTATATCATTCTCAATCATTACTTTAACAAAAACAAATCATTTTTCAAATTTGCAGCAATCTTGTGCACTTGAGTTATTTTAAGACAATCATATGCTTTATGTTTTGATTTCTTGCATTTGAAGCAAAGTTTTTTCTTAAACAACTCTTTCTGAATAAAATTAAGATTTGATCTTCTGAGTTTCTTTCATGAAGAAATTGATGATGTAAGTCAAGTAGTTGATGTGTTAAAGACAAAGCAAGCAGCTTGAGTCATTGATGCTTTAATGACTGATTGAACATTTAATTCAGTTAATTTAACATTGACTTGCATGCAAATGTTGATAAACTCATTCAAATCTATGATTCATTCATTGAGCATTACTTGTTGAAGATTTAAGTTGATCTTGTGTTGAAGATCATTTAATAAAGTTTCGTTATTGTACTTTAGTTTTGCACTAAATTTCTGAAATTTCATTTAAAATTCATGAAAGAAAATCTTGTTCTAATACAACTTCAAGTACTATCGTTGAGTCATGTAATAATGATTGAAATCATTGTACATTTTATTAATCATCGATAATACTTTTTCAACTTTTAGAAATGAGTTCAAGAAGATATTGTTAGAATCATGTCTAAAGCAAGTCATAAAGATACAGGTAAATGAAGAATAAATCAGGTAAACGAGAATTCAAAGCTAAAGAGTGAGATCTATGAGATGCAAAGACTATATGTACAGAGAGAAGATGAGCATTAGACTCAATAGAGTTTAGACTTGCTCAAAGAACACACGTTTCAGTAGAAGATTGAGCATGCTCATAACATTACTTTTTCTTTCTTCAGTCAAACAATGATCTCATTGCTTCAATCAGCTTCTTTCTTTCTTGTTCGTTTCGTTATCGTTCTATTTGAGCGTTTCAAGCTCATTTCATCAGACGTTTCAAGTCTATTTCTTCTTGACATAGAGCATTTCAAGCTCATCAGACGTTTCAAGCCTATTTCTTCTTGTCATATCGAAGAGCGTTTCAAGCTTATTTCATTGAGCGTTTCAAGCTCATTTCATCAGACGTTTCAAGTCTATTTCTTCTTGATATCTGATGTCATTGAAGCAGACTCACTATTGATTCATGTCTACTACACGCATGTAGCAAAGCTTGTTTCGTTCATGTCTACTACATGCATGTAGTAGAGCTTGTTTTGTTCATGTCTACTACATGCATGTAGTAAAGCTTGTTTCATTCATGTCTATTGCATTCAATAAAGCTTGTCTTCTGTTCAACGAGCTCAATCAAGAGATCAACTATTGACTTGTCATTGTAGCAGACTCACTTCGAATGACGAGCTCAATTAAGAGATCACTTTGTGTCGTTCTGTGTCATTGTAGCAGACTCACTTTTCTTGTCATTCAAGCAGACTCTTTCTATTCAGCTTCAAATATTCAATGATGAACGAGTTTCAGCTCATATCTTCGTGTTTTCAAACATATAGTATATGTTCTATTCTCTTTTAAACATATAGTATACATTTTATTCTGTCTGCAGTACATATCATCTTTGCTGTTGTTGTCAATGTCGTGAATAGAGATAAATTGTAGAAGATACGAGTAAGAGATTTGTTGCTGAATCGAGTTCTGATGTCATTGTAGCAGACTCACTTCGAGTGTCGTTCAAGCAGACTCACTATCGAGTGACTGACTCGATGACGAGGTCAATCATTATCTGCTCTTGTAGCAGACTCACTTCGATTCATGCCTACTACACGCATGTAGCAGAGCTTGTTTTGATCGCGTCTATCACATTCAATAGAGCTTTCTCTGTTCATGCCTTTGTAGCAGACTCACTATCGAGTGACGAGCTCGATGACGAGATCAATATCGAACGCGTCTTTGAAGCAGACTCACTATTCTTGTCATTCAAGCAGACTCTTTCTATTCAGCTTCAAATATTCAATGATGAACGAGTTTCAGCTTATATCTTCGTGTTTTCAGACATGTAGTATATGTTCAATTCTCTTGAGACATATAGTACATGTTTCATTCTGTCTGCAGTATATATCATCTTGCTGTTGCCGTCAATGTTGTGAATAGAGGTAAATCGTAGAAGGTGCGAATAAAGAAAGGTTCATGACTGAATTCGATTTCGAATGCCGTTTAAGCAGACTCACTATCGAGTGATGAGCTTGATGACGAGATCAATCGTTCTCTTGTCATTGTAGCAGACTCACTTCTGATTCAGGCTTATTGCATTTGATAGCGCTTGTTTCGTTCATGTCATTGAAGCAGACTCACTATTGATTTGTGCCTGCTACATGCATGTAGCAGAGCTTGTTTCGTTCATTTGATGACGAGCTCAACGACAAGATCAATCGTTATCTGCCTTTATAGCAGACTCACTTTCGATGACGAGCTTGACGACAAGATCAATCGTTATCTGTCTTTGTAGCAGACTCACTTTCGATGACGAGCTCAACGACAAGATCAATCATTATCTGCTCTTGTAGCAGACTCACTTTCGATGACGAGCTTGATGACGAGATCAATCGTTATCTTGTCATTGTAGCAGACTCACTTTTGATTCAGGCTTACCGCATTCAATAGCGCTTGTTTCGTTCGTGTCATTGAAGCAGGCTCACTATTTCGGTTTCTGCCTACTACACATGTCGCATTGCTTGTTCTGTTCATTGATCATCTCAATGACGAGGTCAATATCGAACGCGCCTTTGTAGCAGACTCACTGTCTGATCAATCGAGTCTGATTAATTCAGGGTCGGTTCGAGCCTGCAACGCTCGCACTCGCAAAGCTTGTTCTGATCGCGTCTATCGCATTTGATAGCGCTCTCTATTCTGCCTACTACACGCATGTAGCGAGGCTTGTTCTAATCGCTTCTACCGCATTTGATAGAGCTCTCTGTTTCTGCCTATCGCGTTCGATAGAGCTTGTTTCGATTCCTGCCTACTGCGTTCGATAGAACTTATTCTCTTCAATGATGAGCTCAGTCAAGAGCTCAGTTCAAGATTGTCTTGCCTGCAACACGTTGCAGAGCTTGTTCAGTTCAATGATGAGCTCAGTCAAGAGCTCAGTCGAGAAGTCGGTTCAACTCTGCAACGCGTCGCAGAGCTTTGCTTTCAATCGTAGCTAGAAAGCGAACCACTATCGTGTGATATGTACGAAGCTTTGAATAATGTTAGAACCATGCCTAGAGCAAGTCATAAAGATACAGGTAAACGAAGAATAAACCAGATAAACGAGAATTCAAAGCTAAAGAGCGAGATCTATGAGATGCGAAGACTATATGTACAGAGAGAAGATGAGCGCTAGGCTCAATAGAATCTAGGCTCGCTCAAAGAACACACGTCTCAGTAGAAGACTGAGCACGCTCGTAACAGATATTTTGCATGCAAGATGCAATATGTTTGATCGCAGCTTCACTGACTCAACTTTCAATGTATGCAATTTTCAACTTTTCAATAGAAAAATGATTCTTGTTTATCTTCAGCTTGTTTTGCATTCAAGACAGTCAATTGTTTACATTCTGCGCTGAATCTTCAAACAAAAATGAGTTGAGTAGTTTAATTAACTTCAAAAATCAATCTTTAGAAATTGAAGTGCTTTGTTAACTTGATGCAGCTTTTAAATGATGTATAATCATGTTCTTGTTTCTATTCTCTTTCTGCAGACGTGTTTATATAATCTTCAATATGATGTTTATCTCATTGACATCTTTTAATATTTGAATCATGTCATTGTGAATCTTGATTTCAATATCATGCTGATGAAGCATGTACTTGATAAAGATGATGATGTCATCTGTTTCATTAGCTGTTATTCAAGCATTCAGCTTCTCATTGATGCTGATCTTGATCATTTCGTAGATAAAAAGCAATGCATTCACGTTTTTTTCTTCTGTGTTCAACATTGCATTCATGTCTTTCTCTTTCTCTGATGCTGCTCGATTCTGTGATAAAAGTGATTCTCTTCTAACATTTTGAATAAACTGATTATTAAGTCAAGTTTTGATATCAATCTTTTGACTCAACTCAAGTACTTGATATTAATCTTCTGACTTAACTTAAATACTTAATTTCAACATTCTGACTCAATCTGATATCAACTTCAAGTTGATACTCAATTTGAATTCTCGACTCAACTCATCAAGAAATCAAAAATGACATCAAGAGAATTAAATATAGAAATTTTTCCGGTTTTTCATCTTTGCATTATCTTTTTGCATTATCTTTTTGATAGAAAGTCATAAAGAAGAACATGAAGAAAAACATGAAGATTGTTTGATAGAAAGCTTTGATAGAGAGCTATGATAGAAAGCTATGATAGAAAGTCATGATAAAAAACTATGAAGATTGTTTGATAGAAAGTCATGAAGAGAAGTCATGAAGAAAAGCTATGATAGAAAAACATGAAGGTTATTTGATAGAAAGTCATGATAGAAAGTCATAATAGAGAGTCATAATAAAATATCTATCTATCTATCTTCATGTTTTGACGAGTTGAATTGAAAATTTCAAGTCGATACTCAATTTCAATTCTTTGACTCAACTTGAATACTTGAGTTGAATCTTCTGACTTAATTCAAATACTTAAGTTAAGAATTCTGACTTGAATTGAGTCTTAACAAGTTAAGTACTTGACTTGAACTCAAGTACTTAACTTGACGCGATCAGTCTAATTTTGAAAGTTGTAGTAAGCAATGCTCACTGATTCTGATTCTGTGCTTCTAATCATTGTATGAGTAGAAAATTGCTGATCAAGAGATTTTAATGTTACTTTATTGAACTTTCTGAGTTCAAGCAACAACTAGTACTTTATTGAACTTTCTGAGTTCAAGTATTGATGAAATTTCTGATTTCTGATGATGAGTTCAATAAAGAGTTAATCAAAAGCAATGCATTCATGTTCTTTAATTTTGATTCTATTGAAATTTCTGATTTTGAATCAAGATTTTTCTTTAGAAATTTCTGATTTTTATTAAACTTTCTGAGTTCAAGTTCTGATTCTGCTGTTGAAATTTCTGAGTTCAACTTTTGATTTAAGTTGTGTAACTTGTTTTTATATTGTTTACACATTGATAGCAAGATTAATGAGCTTTGAACTAATATTATGAGTTTGCATAAAGTGAATCATATGAATGTATTTTAACTAGAAGTTCAAAGCTAAAGAAGAAAAAAGATGAAATACATCAAGAATCTTATACTCATGAAGATGTGTTAAATCACTAACGTGTTAACATCAGCTTTGTACTAGTTTATGATAGTCTGACATGATTTATGTTAAATTAACTCAGAGTAATGAGACATGCTTGCAACAAGTTCAATAAAGTAACATCAGAATTTCTTGATCAGCAATTTTCTACTCATACAATGATTAAAAGCACAGAATCAGAATCAGTGAGCATTGCTCGCTATGACTTTCAGAATGTTAGAAGAGAATTACTTCTATCACAAAATTGAGCAGCATCAAAGAAAGAGAAAGACATGAATGCAATGTTGAACACAGAAAAAAAGAACATGAATGCATTATTCTTTGTCTACAAAATGATCAAGATCAAAATTAATGAGAAGCTGAATGCTTAAATAACAGCTAATGAAACAGATGACATCATCATCTTTATCAAGTACATGCTTCATCAGCATGACATTGAAATCAAGATTCACAATGACATGATTCAAATATTAAAAAATGTCAATGAGATAAACATCATATTGAAGATTACACAGACATGTCTGTAGAAAGAGAATAAAGATAAAAACATGATTATACATTATTTAAAAGCTGCATTAAGTTAACAAAGCACTTCAATTTCTGAAAATTAATTTTCAAAGTTGATTAAGTTACTTGACTCATTTCTGTTCAAAGATTCAGCGCAGAATGTAAATAATTAACTGTTTTAAATGTAAAACAAGTTGAAAATAAACAAGAATCATTTTTCTATTGAAGAGTTGAAAATTGCATACATTGAAAGTTGAATTAATAAAGCTGCGATCAAACATATTGCATCTTGCATGCAAAATATCTTCTTGAACTTATTTCTAGAAATCGAAGAAGTACTATTGATGATTAATAAAATGTACAACAATTTCAATCATCATCATATGATTCAACAACAGTACTTGAAGTTGTATCAGAACAAGATTTTCTTTCATGAATTTTAAATGAAATTTCAGAAATTTAATGCAAAACTAAAGTATAATAATGAGATTTTACTAAATGATTTTCAGCACAAGATCAACTCAGATCTTCAATGAGCAATGCTCAATGAATGAATTACAAATTTGAATGAGTTTGTTAACATCTGCATGCAAGTCAATGTTAAATTAACTGAATTGAACGCTTAATCAGTTGTCAAAGCATCAACAACTTAAGCTGCTTGCTTTGTCTTTAGCACATTGACTATTTGAATTACATCATCAATTTCTTCATGAAAAAAACTCAGAAGATTAAATCTTGATTTTATTCAGAAAGAGTTGTTTAAGAAAAAACTCTGCTTCAAATGTAAGAAATCAAAACATAAAGCATATGATTGTTTTAAAATAACTCAAGTGCATGAGATTGCTGCAAATTCAAAAAACGATTTGCTTTTGTCAAAGTAATGACTGAGAGTAATATACTCATATTTTGTTTCATCAGCATGTTTGATGATTCATTTAATTTCAAGTCATTCATTGTTGATGTCATTTTAAGTAGTTTAAAAAAGATATTCAGATTTTTCACTCTGATAAATACTGAAATCACTGACATGACTTTCATTGATGAATCTTTGATATTAAAGCTATGTGAACACTTTGATATTCAGTCAATATTGTTGTTGAAATCAAAGTTGATTCAATTATATGATGAAATTTCTGATCAAAAGTTGATTACACATGCTTTGTATACATCAATCATGATACAAAAACATAAGAATGAAATGATGTTTTATTGATAACTCATTTAAATCAGCATAAGATAATCTTTGAAAATCTTTGATTGAAAAGAAGAGACGTGTCAATCATTTCTCTTGCGTGAATAGTGACTCAGATGAGACGTCGCTCAAGCAGAGTCAGAAACGACAAATCAGAAAACGAGACAGACTCTCGATGATTGAGAGCATTCAAAGAGTGTTCTCTTTGCAGAGTCAACAACAGCTACAAATACTGCAGTACAACATCAGAAAATCATTGAAAATTCAGAAATTGTTTCTAATTAACAGAGAAATTCGTGATTTTGACATTATAGTCATACAGAAGCAGAGTTGCAACATTAACAACATTTAATCATTTAACTCAACTCACAACTTCTTTTATCTAGTGAAAAACACGTCATCACAGTCAAGAACATGCATATATGTGAACAAACACTTAAGACTCAATCAATGAATGATAGAAACAGCTGAGTCAGACATCTGCTTAATCAGAATATTAACTCACAACACAGACAACAAAACGCAGACGTTGCAACTTATAAACATTTACAATTCATGTTCATTGTTCTCTACATCTACAGAGAAATCTTCAATCATTTCTCGCTTGAGCGAGCTACTCAAAGACGATTGCAAACAACTGATCATGAGAGATTTCAATCTACATCACTCTCACTAAGAGAGATGAAGATGCTTCACTCAATATGCAGCAATCAACAGTTTACTTGACATTGTTACTAATGCTAAGCTCGAATTATTGCTGAAATCAGACACTATTACTTGCAAGACTCATAATCAGTTTACAACTATTAATCTAGTCTTTAGCAGCGAGAAACTACAGTTCATGACATGCAAGTGCAAGATACACATTGATTTGCATCAAGAATTGAATCATCTTTCAATTGTTACAGAACTTTGTCTATAAACAACTTCAGTACAGTCTTCAACTCAATGACTATGAAAGAAAATGAACACAGAAGCATTGAGCGCGTATCTGTGTATGCATCTTTGATCGAACCGTTCTTTGAACAGCAAGACAATGATGAACGAAAGAATGTGCAAAGTTATCAAGATGTTACAGAAGATCATTGAGAAATCTACTCTTTTGACAAAGTCATCAAGTCAAGCAAAGAACTTCTGAAATTCAAACTGCTCAGAGATAGTAACGAAATAAAGATGACTGCAAATCGTATGAAAAACACAGAGCACACTAGATGCGTGAAATGAATATCTGAAACACAATGATCATAAAAACAAGATCATTCAACAAGCGAAACGTGCACATTTCAGATCACAAATGCATAAGCTGAGCGACACACTTAAGTCAATATGATGCTTCGCAAAATGAGTCAGAATCGAAAGTCAACTATCTAAAAAACTTTCTCAGTTTTTGTCACTGAAGTGAAGTGACACTGATCAAATGATAACAACGTTCAAGAAAAAAATCGAGATATTGCAAGAAAAATTCTTCTTCTCATCTTCTCAGACAAACATCAGCAACATCGCAGACTCATTTATACTTTTGATAATGTCATCTGATTTATGCATCTCAGAAGATGAAGTGAGACAGATAATCAAAAGAGTAAAAGCAAATAAAGCATCAAACATCTCAGACATTTTGAACAGAGTGCTGCAGACAGATCTTGCAGAACTGATCTCAATACTGACGAGTTTATTCAATGCATGTGTAATACACAGATATCATTTGAAGCAGTTCAAAAAGACTCAAACAATAGTATTACACAAATCAAAGAAGAGCAATTATACTGATTCAAAGACATATTGATTCATTGCTTTGCTTGATATTATGAAAAAAGCTCTGAAGTCAATCATGATTAAAAGACTGAGTGATATAATTAAGATTCATCACATGCTATCTGATGCTCAAATGAGAGCAAGATGCAAGTGATTCATGATCTTGACATTAAATCTACTAGTAGATCAGATTCACATGATATGAGACTGCAAAATCAAATACGTAGTGTTCATGCTAAGCTTAAACATCATCAAAGTGTTTAATCAAGTTTTGCACGTCAGACTTCTGCATACTCTGAAAATGAAAAGAACTTCAGACTACATAGTTGAATGAGCATGCAGCTTTCTTGAGAATTGAAAAACATTACTGAGATTCGATGAATAAACGAGTAACATGCGCGAGATAAATGCAGACATATTGCAGAAATCTTTCATTTCATCAATTTTTTTTCTATTTTTCAACGCAAGTTTGATTGAGAAGTGCGAAGCACTGAGAATTAAGATCAAAGTGCTTAACTTCGTAAATGATATTAACATTCTAGCATATGATAAATTCATTAAAGAAATCTGCAGAACATTGAGCAGAGTGCATGATGTTTGCGTGAAATGAACTCGCACTCATGACGTAACATTTGCATCAGAAAAGTATGAATTTACGCACTTCATCAGAAAATCAAAAAGATTTGACATGATGACTAGCATACAAATAGAAAGCTCAGTTATTAAGTTGAAATCAGATGTGCAAGTTCTGAAAGTATAACTGAACATGAAATTGCGATGAAATGCACATCTTTGTCAAATTGAAGTGAATCACGTCACATGAATGCTAGCACTTAGTTAACTTGAAGTCTTCACATGAGAAGCAATCTTCACAAAAGCAAGACAAATATACTCAGCAGTAATAAGATCAGAAATTGCATTTGAAGCATCAGTCTGACATCAGCAAGAAAAAGAAAGAAAGCTGTTAAACAAAGAATGCAGACTTGAAACACTACAGAATCAGAATCTGCATCACGTTGCAAAAATGTTCAAAAGAGTAAGCATTAAGACTCTAAAAGCAGAAATGTACACAAGCTCGCTGCATGTTCATCTGAACATGCTGCAAGACAAGATCATGTTACGCAGTTAAGTCAACAATCGTATGCAGAAAATCAGATAAGCATGTGAACTGATACGCGTTCATCTGATGAATGTCAATTGCATCATCTTTCGCTTTCTCATCATCAAGAAAATGATGCTTCTGAACAACTCAATTCAAGAAAACGTGAAAATATAGTTAAAATGCAAGCAATTAGCTCTCGCTGCGACGATTTCGACTAGCGACAGCATTGCAATAGCGCAGTATCACAGAAGTCAGTGAAAGCAATGATGAGAAAAATATAAAAAATGCATCGCAGATGTTCACATCATTTCGACACAAAGATTGCATCTGTTCAACAAGATGATAAAGATGCGAAATGATCTTCAAAAGATCAAAAGCACTCTCATCACTCACATCAAAATTAAATGCATAGATTTGAATGCTTATCTGCACTTCAGAAATGTTTCAGACGCAGATAGCATGTGATGTGACTGCGACTGAAATCATCAGATGACAAAACATGTACTCATGCACTGCTTGAACTGATTGCATCTGCGATCAAGAATGTTACAAAACATTGACTTTTTGAACTATCAAATAATCATCGCTATCACGAAGAGTCTCAGAGCAGTTGCAAGAATGATGATGAAAATGAAGCTTCTGAAGCAATTTAAAGTAACTGAGTCACTCATTCTTTAACATGTAATCTGTTATGATTCTAGTCTTCATTTAGTCTTCATCTGATTTCATTCTAATCGAGTCTAGCGAGAATCTGACCTAAAGATGATGTCATTGAGACTCTGCATCATATGTGTAAGACATCAACTCAATCGAGTCTAGCACAAAGCTGAGAAATACACATATAAGAATTGAGTTCTTTTCTGTAAATACTTTTCTTTCTTAGCATTTATTTATTAGTTAAATGACACTCATATGACTCGCTCTATGCTGATCTCTAACAGTAGATAAATGCTAATCAACTACTCTGCTATCAACGTGTAAACAATACGAAATAATCTACTTCTATTCAGAAAATTCGCAAGAAATTCTTTGAATTACTTTCATTAAAACATATATTCAAATTTACTCAAATTTATTAAATCAATCACTCAATCTTATCACAAACAAATTTATTTATCTATCTTTATCTCTTTCACAATGACACGTGACTTTAAATCAGTTGAGTCACGAACAGCTCATCTGCTTAGAAGCATTGCTAGTAAACAAGTTTTTCTTATTTCTTTTGATGCTTCAGCGAGATTTCAAAATGTCGCTATCTCATGAAACATCAATATGAATCAACAACTTCGTCAATGAGCTATTAATCAATCAGATGAGATCATCAAGATGCTGATTGAGCTAAGAGATCAACGAGACATGACATTGAAACTTAATAAGCAATGAATTGATGTTCAAGTCAATCACATCAAGAGACTTAATGAGTTAAAGATTAATCAAATGACAATAGATACTCAAGAAGAGACTATCATTGAACTACAAGAGAAAGTCTTGAGTCTAAAAAAGAAACAGCGTTCAACGAATCAATCTCAATCTCATCAATCTACTGAATCTCAAGCTTCTATGAAATCTTTATCTCGTCAATCTATCAAGAATCATACTTGACGTGAGTCGTTCACTTTATTCAATAATGATCATCATAAGTTTTTCAAGTTTTTGAATTCATCTGTATTCATTGATGAAGATGAATTAACATGAAATAGCTGAAGAATCAAGATAGATGATAAGCTTCAGACAAATGTTGATCACTTCGTTGATGAGACTATTTGCATTGTCTATGTGATATCTAGACTAGAAGATGATGCTGCTGAGCATATCTTCGCTTGATGTCATCATGATGTTTCGCATTCTTACATTTTGATCTACGAGCTATTTGAGCATCTGAAAGAAATATACAATGAACTGAATAGAAATCGAAAGTGTCGTTGCAAGTACAACGCTCTGAGACAAGCAGACAAGTCTTTCAATGTCTTCTACTTCAACTTTATGAAGCTATTCAGCTACCTCGAATACGATGATTGCACTCTGATGAACGATCTTCAGAATAAAATCAATAATCGCTTGCAGAACGCTTTATCAGTCTGTTCAAAGAATTTTACTTCGCTCACTCGCTTAAGAATCTTTCTTCAAGATGTGAATAATAAACAGCGAGTCAACTATCAGCTACGCAGTCAGCTTCGCTCTGTCATCGTCAAAGTCACTGTTGTATCTGATAAATGCATTGCTACTTCATTATCAATGATGACTTCAGTAATCAATTATGTTAAGTCTATCATCTTTTCTATCATCTTTTCTACCTCTGAGTCTGATCGAGTGAAATCATCTATCATCTGCTACATCTGCAAGATCTTGAAACATTTATTCAAGAATTATTCTCAGAACAAGATTAACACTTCTGCATCTTGTGCATTCACTTTTCGTTTACAGAAAATTGTCATTTCAAAGAATAAAGAGAATGAGAAAATGTCTTTTGAGAACAGCGAGGCAAAAAACTAGAGACTTTCATCAAAGACGCGATGAAAGATGTGTTAATTTCTTCAATGATGAACATGTCAGATGATTCTTTTGCTTCTGAATCTTTAAGTATTGAATGTGTACTTTCTAGCAATGAAATTAGTTACTCATTGAAGTCATTGATAAACATCGAAGCTGCTGACTATTCGTTCATTGATGAAGTGATTGTGCAGATTGTTTGTGATCAGTTGCAAATCAAGTCTCTGACTTTGATCAAAGCGAAGTCAATTCGAGAATTCAATGATCATTATGCTAAGAAACTCATTACTCATGTCATTTATTTGAATTTGACTGTTCAAGATCATATGATTGACACAGTCTTTATGTTGATTATTCAATTAGATCAACATCAAATGATTCTTGAAAAAACATGAATGAACAAAATTGATCTATTAATAGATATGCAAATCGATTTTCTTTGATTTTCGAATTTTACTTCTAGTCAGAAATCAATTGTTCTACTCTCAAGTCATAAAACAATCACGAAACAGAAGAGCTTGACTTTTACTCATATACTGAGAAGATCGTTCACTTTCGTTACTTCTCAACTCAGTCAGAAATCACTTTCTTTCAATCAGTCAAAAGAGAAGTTCGTTAAATTGATCAAACAGTCAAAATTATTTGAAGCAGTTTCGTCTAGCATTAATTCTAAATTGACGTTCAGTCTGAAATCAGCTTTCAGTTCAATCAACATATTTATGATAGAAGCAGCAACATATAGATTGTTAATCAAATGATCAGATGTTAAGATCTTTGCTGTTATTGTTTTGAAAATCGATTGACTCATAACTACAGTTGAAAACAAGTTTGAAGAAGTGAATTTACATGAGCTTTCACACGTCAAGACTCTTGAACAAGTCAAGATCAAGCTTCTCTCTGAATATCATGACTATCTAAATGTTTTCGATCGAGCAATGATCAATCAGCTATCATCTCATCGTATCTACGATCACAAAATTGAGTTGATCGATGAAGAAATGTTCTTGCGAAGCAGACTATATCAGATGTTCAATCACAAGCTTCAGAAGATAAAGAAGTATCTGATCAAACATTTGAACAAAGAGTTCATTTTCTTCAGCTTTGCATCATACGTCTCGCTCATCTTGTTCACTGAAAAGAAAGACGAAAGTCTGCGTTTCTGCGTTAACTACAGAAAGCTCAATGCTTTGATTAAACAAGATCATTATTCTTTGCTCTTAATAAATGAGACTTTCGCTCGTATACAAGAAAGCAAATACCTAATTCAATTAAACATCATTGTCATGTTTAATAAACTGCAAATGCATTCAGATAGCGAAAATCTGACTATCTTTATCACCTTCTTCAACTCATACAAATATCATGTAATGCTCTTTGAATTAATCAATGAATCAACGTTCTATTAACACTATATGAACGACGTGCTGTTTGAATATCTTCATCAGTTTTATCAGATCTATCTAGATGACATTATCATCTACAGCAAGATCTTGAAGAAACACAAGCAACATGTATGATTGATCTTAAATAAACTACGAGAAGCTGATCTACAAGTAAACATCAATAAATGCAAGTTTCATGTTCAGAAAATCATCTTTTTAGAACTTTTGATGTCAATCGAGAAACTTAAGATGAATTCACGAAAGATACAATCAGTAGTGAATTAATCTATTCTCAATAATCTCACTCAGATTCAATCATTCATTGACTTCTGCAACTTCTATCGACGCTTTATCAAGAACTTTTCGAAGATTGTTCATTCAATGATTCAACTCATTCAAAAGAAGATCATATTTGAATGAAACAAAGTCTGTCAAACTGCATTCAATCACATAAAGAGACGTATGACTGAAACTTCTATACTTTGTCACTTTGATCAGTGTCACGATTCTAGTCTTGTCAGACTCAGTCTTCTAGCCTTGCCAGGCCTATTCTCGCTTCGTCACCTTGACTAGTTTCTATTGAGTCTAGCGTCGGCTGAGAAACACACATATGTAGCCAGCTTCTTTTCTGTAGCTACCTTTCTTCCTTAGCATTTATCTTCTAGTTAAATGACATCTCTATCTGACTCGCTCTAGACAGACTTCTAACATTAGATAAATGCTCACCAACTACTCTGCTATCGACGTGTAGATGATACGAAATAACCTACTTCGTTTATTCAGAAAATTCGCAAGGAATTCTTTGAATTTGCATCACCATTTTAGATCGCAAGAGATTCTTCGATTCTACATTCATTTTCATCATTCTATTCGCAAGAAATTCTTCGAATATATACAATCAGCTATTACCAGAAAATTCACAAGAGCTTCTTTGAATTTGCATC
>JAABUK010006383.1_pt1 | contig 17632 bp, 17 predicted proteins | sample 5559141 | NCBI WGS metagenome assembly JAABUK01 (sample SAMN10711869, study PRJNA513367) | rock metagenome | isolation source: Antarctica rocks | place: Antarctica: Victoria Land, Pudding Butte nord | collected 2016-01-03 | reverse complement strand
TTTGTCACACTTCTGCTAGGCTTGCGTCTTGATGACATAGCTGCCAGACCTCCCCTGCTGACTTACTCGGTCAGCGGCTTCCTTGGCCCACGTGTGTGGTTCTTGTATCAGACTGGTGCCATTGAGGCACCCAACACCGTGATGGCATCAGGCCTTTTTGGGTACATCAATTGTTCAAACATGTCATTCAGCAAACGATTCAGTGCTTCGTCTGCTTTTCCTAGCTTGGTGTTTGATTCAGTTTTCATTGACCATTGGAAACAGCGTTGGGACTTTCTGAGAAAGCACATGAAGTTATCAGTTGAGACCATTGCTGCCCACCAGGGTCTGCTGCTTGCATCCCTGCCTGACAGGCTGGCTCCCAGATGGCAGCTCCTGTCAAGCATTGCAAGTGAGCGAGCAGACTTCAAGGCACAGGACCACCTCACAGCCCTGGCCACTCTGTCTGATCAAGACTTTGCTCAAGTTATTAGGGCATTTGGTGAGCTTCGACATCACACATTCACACATGTCAAGAGCAGTTGAGACACGTGAATCACAATAGTCAGCTTGCTTTTTGCTGTTAGACAGGAAATGCAGCTTGGTTGATTAATTTAATTGAACAAAGTTGTACTGAGTTAAATGTGGATATATCGCGTGCAGCGCTAGTAGCATCCAAGCATCACTTGCTGCATGGGATAAAGATGTTGCTAACAATCTGTTGTGTCAGTATTATGCCAGGAAGTCTTGCGTCGTGCCATGCAGATTCTTCAGAGCATGGCTTACGCGCCTGAGGGAGGGTAGCATGCCCCCTGGGCCATCAAGGCGTGCTTCAAAGGCTGGCTGGAGAGTCACCTATGTCTAATTAAAAAGGACTCTGCTGGTGAGCCTATATTTACTCACTAAGGGTTCATATGGACAACTAATGGTGCCAGGGCTTGTGTACATATGTGGTTTTCTCTGTGTCTTGTCCATGTAAGACCTGCTGATGAGGCCTCTTTTAGCTGCTTGTGGCATTGCTGGTCCACCAGAGCGTTACAACGAGGGAGTACAGCCATGCTCACACACGCCCTGCTACACAAGAGACAGTCTTCCATCAGGTTATCTTGCTGCAAATGCCCTCCACTAGCTTGCCTCTTGCAGTTCACGGCCCACCGTACAAGCAGGCCCCCCCTGCTCAATCAGCCAGAAGGCAACCTGGCATAGGCAGCTTTCATGCCACTACTGGCAAAGTGCAAGCACCCTTGATTGAGGTATGATATACCCGCTAGTTTGTCACCTGCCTTGTGTGAAGCCTTGTTGTGTCCACTGTATGCAACGGCAGTATGACTGAGGTGAAATACAGCTGTTACCACATCACTTGCATCCAATCGCACTTGCATTGTGCCAAGGTTTGTTGTGTTCTCTGTTTCCGTAACATATCATCTTGAGATCAGTGCAAAAGAGTTACCAAAATCATCTTTTGTTTTTGCTCTAATGTTTTGTTGTGTGCAAAACCAATTGTTACTCAGCAACTGCAGCTCTGCAAGGTTGCTTTTGTCGAGGTTCTAGTGCGTCTACTGATCTGCTGCGATACTGAATGTGTGGTGATTCCTAGAGGGGACCATGTACAGTGGGGGTTGCACCCAGGGGTCCTGCTGACGGGGATGTCATGGTGTTTGTGCAATCAGGCAAGCTTTTGCAGCTGCACATCTGCATACTTTGTACACTCAAAATCTGCACAAGGCAAGGTTGATGTGCTTCAACCTTGCTCACCATCAATAGGCAGCACTAGAAAGCCACACGCATGTACATGTTGTTGTGATCTCAGCCAAGCACAGCTTCTTGTACTGTTACAAAGTGAACGCAATACTACGGTGCTCGTGCTTTCCTGTGCTGGTTCATCTCTATGTGCATACACAGCTGTTTACTGAAGTCTGACATGTACACGTGTGCAAGTCTTAGTGAGAATACAGGATATGCTCAATCTTAACCTCATCTTGCTCTGTCACCTTACACTTATGGTCCCTCCCAACATCATCATTAGTATGAGCAAACTTTGCGCTCTGTTTGACATTGCATCCTTTCAGTGGTCATTACGACAGGGCTGTATGCTCTGTCTACTGTATGTTCACTACTTGTCTACCAGATGCTGGCTGAGCTCATGTACTCACAAGCATGCCTCTTCTGTACAAGATTGCTTGTTCTGTTGTAAAGGGATGCTGTGCTACAGTAGTCATGGTGCGCTGTGCGATGATGATGCCTATGTCTATTCATCACATCACATCACAACTGAGTGGTGCATGCAGGCCCGGGTGCACCAACAGGAGCTGGCTAAGCCATGACTGTGGAACTGGAGCCATCAGTACTGTTGCGCCCTGCCATTGCAATGCTGTAGCATCAGTGGCAGCTGGCAGACTCTTACATTGTTGGACATTGCATCCTTCAGGTGAGACAGCAAAACATTGCACTGTTACAGGTCTGCAAACACTGAATGCTCCAGGCGCACCTTCACATGCGCATACATGTCACATGATCAGATGTGCAGGCAATCTGTATTTACTCAAAGCAGAACATGCTCACTGCTTGCAGGCACAGCTGCAACCAGTTTGCAGGTATCTTGCAGAACCAAGTCTGCACTGCAACAATGCCATTATGTGTGCATGTCAATAGGTCTTCCCTACAAAGCATCACAGAGTCATGTGGTATGCAGGGCAGCCTCTACAAGGCAGCCACTTCAGTTGCTGATTGTTTCCAGCCGTTCCTTGCCTACAATCCCTATATCTGACCAGCTCAGGTCACCCAGAGCATTACCCCCTGCGTATAAGCTGTCCTACTTCTCAAGACGCTTCATCTGAGTGCTTGCATGCTCAGCTGAGTAGTTGAGCAGGTCCTGTCAGTCCAAACGAGAACTCAAACATCATGTGAGAAGTGAAGCTGTACTGCCTCTGCATCAGACACATGGCATGCTTTGCCCACAATCCGATCAACTTGATAACTCTTGCAACTACATACACTCAGCTCACTGTTGCTCAACGTCAGCATGTCATGCTGGATATGGGCTACGACGATGTATCATCAGCGCTGCTGCTTTGCTGACCCAAATCATTCAATGCAGATTGCAGCTGGCTGGAAAGCAAGCAGGCACATGTGTACTGGATGATCCTGGCACATTTTGCTGTTCAGATGGTGAAACCAACCATGCCTTTTGGTGGTGGTAAAGCATGCTGGTTTGGAAGCAAATAGGACGTGAATACTTACACTCTACCAAAGTTGACTAAGAAACCAAGAGGGTGTTTCTTCACCGGCAGTAAGCTTAGGATGCATTTAGCATACTCAAGCCAGCGCTGGCACAAGTCAGCTTGATGCAAAACGCTCTGATAGGCTGCATTTCATATGCAAGTTGCCTCATGCCGGAAGAAGTACATAACACGGCATATTTTTCCACCAAAACCGGTGTTGGTACCGTTGCATGCAACTTCGGACTAACATACCAACACCCGATTCGGAGACACAATAATTGTTTGCAAGCTCTAGAACTTGTTTGCCCGACTAACATATCTTTTGGTTAAGTATGGCCTCCGGGAGAGGACACAAGTCCGCACATATGCAGCATGACACCGCAAACTTCCAAAAGGCTGCAAAATGGAGATGTGCTGTCAACACAGAGCTGCATATGTAGCCAGGGCACGACAGGGCCTCTGGATTTCGCGGGGCCGCCCCCATCAGACGGAAAATTTTGTGTGGGCTACGCCCCCCACAAAAATTCCGAATTTGTGTTTTGCGGGGGTTTCCCGCATGCTGTGCGTGCGTTGATGGGGGTTGGTTCAAGACTCGCAATGGCTTGACTGAGCGTGCTGAGACGATGTTGTTGGAGCTGCGATGTTACTGGCTAAATCTGTAGTGCGTCGTCATCCTTACTCTCAAATTAAGTACTTTGTGAAAGTAAAGTACTTTGTGAGCACGTCATTCTTGCTTTTTGGCATGCTTGTCATGCACAAGTAGCTTTGCACATGATTTGCATGTGTAATATTAATAGCGGTCAAAAGCGCTTTGACGGTGTGCCCGCAAAGTCAGCAGCCGACTCTGTCAGTCAAGGGGGCTTCCCACTGGAGCACCAGGGGCAAAGCCCCCTTCAAAAAATGGCATTAAGCCGAAGGCCCCGAAGGCCGGTCGGGGTTTGGGCACCCAGCCCGCCGCGGGGTGTCGTGCCCTGTATGTAGCTACCAATTAGTCATCGCCACGATAAGATAGAAATTGTACGGGATGGAGCATTTGGCTTCATGTTATTGCCACTGCTTTTCCGCAGGCTCGTCAACGCTTCGTTCAGCGTGCTGTTCTTATATCCAGTGCAGGGATACATTGCTTGTTGGTGTAGACCCGGTGCTGTGATCACTTTCAGCTTGCAGTCCACTGGCAACCGGAAAGGTGCTGAGTGCAGAGCCTTGGGTTCCATTCCATTTGACACACGCACAAGCACTGATTTTTCTGCGAATTTGGCGCATCCTGTCGACCAGACCACGGTGGAACGGCTGCTCACAGAATTACAAGACCACGAGCAGCAGTGAGTCAAGGTTGATAACCAGGAGCAGTTGCGGGCTTCAACAGAAAATGTGAGGTAACTTCGAACGCTCCGACGGGCTGGAGCCTTTGACAAGATCTTTGAGGTTTTGCTCCCTGCTCTGCAGGCTGTCAAGTTGCTGTACAAAGCAGAAGCATGCAATAAGCAGACACGGCGTCCTTTGCTTTGAGCATTACAAGGTAGGGGTTTACAAGCTTATGCTTCTGAACAAGCTCACGCACAGCACTTCACGAATTGCACAACACTCCTGTCACAAGCAAACTCTTCCTGCAGCATTCTGCTCCGCTTTATCTTTACACTTTGCGCTCATGCTTTTTCTGTTCCTGACAGGCCGCCCCTCACAAGCCGTTCAGAGCGCAAAACTTGCCAGTGCTGCCCATGTGCTCCAAGCTGCCCTTGTCCAGTCATCGCCTCTGCTGTGGCAACAGCCATTTATCACACCAGCAATCGTGCTCAGCGGTGCGCCGTAAGCTTACCGCCTCAGTTACCAAGTCAGCTTCTGCTCGCACAGCTGATGCTGTTCAGGCAGAGTTTGCCAAGGCAGGCATATCTGCTGAAGTCACCCGGAAGGTTTTGAAGCGATACAAGCCCTACCTGAACTGGGATGTGGAGACCAAGCTGCGACCTGCCCTGCAGTTGTGGCTGCAAGAGCTGGGCAGCAAGCAACTATCTGAGCAGCTTCAGAAAACTGAGCGCTTGCTGTGGTGCACGCCCAAGGAGCGCAGCGAGGTGTACTCATGGTTGGTTTCGAAGGGAGTGAACGCTGCAAGGGTACAACAGAAGGCACCAGGCGTCATGACGAGGGATCTCAGTGCAGTGCAAGGCACCTTTGAGACTCTTCAGCAAGCAGCTGCCTTCTCAGATGCACAGATGTGTACGCTTCTCCACAAGCACTCTGTAGCTCTTGATTCTGGACCAGAACGTGTGGTCGGCACGCTTCAGGCTGTGAGTATGATGTTGGGCATGCCGATGAGATTTGACAGCTTCAGAGAGGTCATCATAGCTGCCAGCAACAGGCTGTTTCTTCAGAGTCCAGACACTGTGTATCAGCGTGTGGCTTTCTTCTGCCAGACATATGCCACCGGGACCCATGTAGCCAGGACAGCATTCACAAGGGGTGTATTTGTAACTCCAGAGCCTGTGATGCAAAGTAGGGCAGCAAACCTTCAGGATCAGCTGGGCTGGGACAATGAACAGCTCAAGCAGAAGCTCAGTTCTCAACCACTCATCCTGACTATAGAGCCTTCCACAATCGCCCGCAATGTTCAGGCAATGCAAGACGCAGGGTTTTCTCAGGATCGAGTCTGGGCAATGTGCACTGAACAGCCAGTCCTACTGGGTCGCAAATGGACCTCTGACACAAATGTAGAGAAGTTGCAGTTCCTCATATGTTTGCTAGGTCTGACCTTGGATGACATAGCTGCAAGGCCTCACTTGCTGTCCTACTCAGTCAGCAGCCTGCTTGGCCCTCGAGTGTGGTTCTTGTATCAGACTGGTGCCATTCAGGCACCCAACAGCATAAAGACATCAGGCTGTATTGATTATATTTGTTACTCAAAAGCTTCTTTCAACAAAAGGTTTGGTGCTCCGTCTGCTTTCCCTGGCATGGTGTTTGACTCAGCTTTCATTGACCATTGGAAACAGCTTTGGGACTTTCTGAGGCAGCACATGAAGCTGTCCATTAAGACCATTGCTGCCCATCAGGATCTGCTGCTCGCATCCCTGCCTGACAGGCTGGCTCCCAGATGGCAGCTGCTGTCAAGCATTACAAGTGAGCAAGCTGACTTCAAGGCAGAGGACCACCTGGCAGCCCTGGCCACTCTGTCTGACCAAGACTTTGCTGATTTTCTTGAGGTGGGCGGTAAATTGCACCAATCTCATTTGCGTTTTGCTGTTTTCTGCTACTTATGTTCTTGCACAGATGTCTGTCTGTGTGTTCATGCCTTCACAGGACAGGTGGACACATGACATGGGCTATATGGCTGTCAAGTCATTTTTTTGGGGTGCACAAATTGTAAACTTTGCTTAATCTTAGTTCTGACATTCTTCTTCATCACCCAGGGTTTGGAAAGTAGCACTTTGCATCATGCGTACAAATTTGTTTACGTTTGACTTCAAGCACTTGCAGCAACATACACAATAGTATTACCCTGACTGGTACCTTTACCTCAATGGTGTCACCATCAATTGGCAGCCATATTTTGTGTTGCAATACAGGGAGCGAGAGGTCTGGCTGTGAGGCATGAGGGAGGGTAGCACCCCCTTACCTTCTCAGTCAGCCAGAAGGCAACCTGGGGTAGGCACCTTTTCAAAGAATGTAGGGTAGGCTGCCACCAGTAGGCAAGACCATGCACCATAACTGAGGCATCGCACATCTGCACTGCACCATGTCACCTGCATGGTGTGAAGGCTTGTTGTGTCCTTGATCTGCACACTACATTGCCTGCTGTCAAGATGCACAAATGGAAGCCATCAAGGCCATGACCAAACTTTACTCTTGGTACAATGTCCTATGCAAAGCAGCTGTTGCCAGGGAACAATCGCTGTCGCCAGGGAACAACAGCAGTCTTGCAAGGTTGCTACTCTTGTGGCTCATGTGCATCCACTGATCTGCTGCAACACTGAATGTGTGGTGGTGCGCAGGGGGACCAAGAATAGTGTGGTCTGCACAAAAGGGAGATGCAAGCCCTGGCCCCCACCCTCCCCTCCACTGACTGCATTACTACCCTGGCTTCACCGCTGAATCAACAGCAAGCTCTCTGCTTGTCACACACCAGGTAAGCAGCTCTAGCAAACAATCAGCTCACTGTCATAGAACAGATGCACAGCTTCAGCAAGTACACAGCTTTGATTCACCAGCAAGCTGGCAAATGCTAATGCCTGCCTGCAAGCAGCGGTCATTCAGCTGTGTCTTGCAGCTGAAGTGTGCGGCGATGTGTGCATGTGTTCGACACCTCCCATCTCACCGCAGAGCTACAACTGTTCTGAAGCCCTGTCTTTTGTATCTTCATCACTTGTCTACTATGTGTTGGTTGAGCTCATGTACTGACAAGCTTGCCTCTTGTATACAGGCTGCCTGGCAGCGGCATGCACTCACCATGCAAGAAGTGCGGTGGTGTGATCTGGCTGCTGACACGGCTGCTGATGTGAATATTTTAGCCATCTGTGCGACAGGCAAGCTTTGGGAACTGCATGTGCGCGTACATTACAGCTTACGCAGGCACAGCTGCAACTGGTTTGCATGCACCCAGTTTTCATTGCAACAATGCCTCTATGTGTGTATGTCAATATATATTGAATATAAATACCTCACGTATATACATCATATGTAGATACTGAATCCGGGAGCATATATGTCTTGCCTACAAGGCATCACATAGAATCATGTGTTATGCAGGGGAGCATCTACAAGGCAGCCATTTCAGTTGCTGGTTGTCTAAACTCTGTCCTTGCCTACAACCCCTATACCTGACCAGCTTAGGTCAGCCAATGCATTACTTGACTGCGTCACAGCTGTCCAAGTTGTCAAAACATTTGACCTGAATGCGTGCATGCTCAACTGCAAAGCTGACCAGGTCCTGTCATGTCTGATGAGAACATAATCAGCATGTGATGACTGAAGCTGTACACATGTATAGCCCGTTCACAAGACACAAAGAATGCTTTGCACAAAGTCTCACCAACTTTACTATCGTATACTCTTGCCGTTACGTGTATACTCATGAGCTGATCAGCAAGTGTTGCTCAGCGTCATCATGTCGTGCTGGAGTTGGGCTACAAAGCTGACCATCAGTGCAGCTGTGTTGCTGTGCTGCTGTTGCTGTTGCTGATCCTAAACGATTTGATGCAGGTTGCAGTTGGCTAAAAAACAAGCAGCCATGTCAAATGTATACTAGATGACCATGGCTCATGTCGATGTCTGGATGGCAAGAAGCACTATGAAGACCCAGCTTTCGTTAACGGGTCTTTATTCGGTCTTTACAGCCCTACGTCTTCGTTAAGCAGTCCCTATCCGGTCGTTGACCTTCCAACGATTGCCTAACGATCCGGACAATGTCTCACGCGATCGGAAGCTCGATCGGAACATCCCTACAATTGGTTTCGGAGCGCACCGACGCACAACGATCAGCCTTGCTGATTTTGGCTCTAAGCTGCGTTGGACCTCAGTTGTATGCCCTGTGACACATCCTGTTGCGTTCCAATATCTGCAAAGAGCCCAGGTAACAGATGGGCCGCCCTTCACAGGCCGGTGTACCTAAGCAAAGGTGTTTTGTTTGTCATCAAGAATACTCAGTAGGGTGGATCAGGCGACACATAAGCATCATGTGCTTGGGCTTCTGACTCCACCGTCAAAAGCAGCTGACACGTGCTGGCACATTTGTAGGCTTGCAGAAAGCACTGCATGTCTATCACAGGTTTTTATAAACGGTGGGTTGGCCATGCAGGTGTTGAGATGCACTTGGAAATTTGGTTGTGCTCTTTGAATGGTGACTTCCAGTAAGCTTGGGCTCTTACCTCTTGGCATTGCAGGTCAGTACCCTGGCATGTGTGTGGCACTGACACACTTTGACCGGTGAATGTCGTGACATCCTGCCCTTGCTGCACCCAGCTGAATGAACCATGGATTGACTCAGTATGCATATCAAATGTCTACAGAATGGAAGAGGCTGACAGTGCACCTAACAATGACCGTGGACTGCTTTTGGCAGGGCTCTCAGCCTCTCCAGGCAAGACCATCTTGGACTGACCACAGCTATATACAGTGTACAAGTACTGATTTGATGTGTGAGTTCATGGTACATGCAGATTCTCCAGACCTCAACTGCCATCTGTATCTGCCTCTACCACATGTGGATACAGCAGAGATCATTTGCAAACTCAAAGATGTGCTGTAGTTGTTGGTACAGCAATGCGCACTTTGTGCACATGCAGGCTCAAAAACATGGCTGAGCTGATTGTTGCCTGCTGGCATGTATGACCCATTCCTTCTTGTGCACTAAATTTTGTGCAGCTCAGCAACAGACAATGGGTCGATGATGAAGTCATAAGTACCATCACAGAGCGCATCAACGCTAGATTGCAGTCTCTGGCTGCATCTTCCAATTTGCCATCATCCTTCACCCTCAACAGCATCTTCTATGCCAACCTGGCTGAGTAAGCAGTCATTGCACATACGTCTGTGCATGTACAGCGGACTACTTGTCTGACCTGATCTGGAGATTGCACTCAAAGATGCATCCAGTGGTTGGAGGCTCACTGCTTGTTGCCCTCAAGCTGACTCTTGTTATCAAGCGTTGGGCTGAGACTGCTAAGTATGCTGGAGGTGCTGAGAAATGTGGCTCTGGCACTATCAGTATTGCTGGACTTACTGTGAAGTGACCCAACGTAAGACCATACCTGGACGTAGATCTTGACCTTGATGGAGATAACAGCAAGGCAGATTATGCGGATGACTGACGCAGGACTGTTCAGCCATGCTCACATTCAATGGCGTACCAGATTTCATTCCAACTAGGTCATAGAGACATTTGCTATGTGTTTTCCAGAGTGTACAGTACACTGTGTTCTGCTGTGCTGAATGTATGCTTTGTAGTTGTTTAGTGTGTATTGTGCAGCTGTACATGTACCGTATGCTACATCTACATAGGCCTTGTACCTGTTCAGTGCATATGCTGCAGCTTTACATATGTGCTACATCGGCTCAATCAGACTGAAAGGCTTTGCAGACAGACTTGAATTCAGGAATCCAGAGATCCAATCTATCAAGGAGAGAAGGAGAGGTGAAATCACAAAAACTGTTCGAACAAAATGCGTCATGCGATGTGACCCTCTGCCAGAGGTCTGCCAGAGGGCCTCTGCTCTTCACGCGCGAAGTAAGCACGTTTTGAAATACTCTACACGAAACGCAACCATGTGCAAGCGCAGCTGCCTTACCCTGCTTGGTATTGATGACATCAACAAAGGCTCGCACAAGCGCGTTGTGAGCAGCAACACCACCTATGAAGCCTTATGCCTGGAGGCTTAAGACAGGATTTGTGCCAAGCAAGACGCATGACTTGCAGTGGATGAGCAGGATGAAGAGCTCCTGATACAAACGAAGTTGCTCGCTTGATAGCTTGAAGGATCAGCTCCTCTCAGAGCAACGCTTTCTTTGAGTGTGATCAGTGCATCAAAGAGAATCACGGCGGACGGCTAAGGACCAAAGACAACCTTGGCCGGTCGATGAAGGTAAGTGCGCATCTTGAAACACAGTTCTACAGTAAGTTTGAATACATCTCTTGCGGCCAGAGGTCAGGTTATCGTCGGTGTGTTGCAGTATACCTCTGTCAAGAAGGCTTTCAAGAATGATGATCTCAGGCTGAAGGTCACGTCGCCAGCCATATATCATGTAGTCTGCAGAGTGTAAGCTGCATGCAAGGCAGCTGACAAATAATACTTTGGTCGATCGGGGTGAAGTGGTCAGCAAACTCTGCTTGTAAGACAACTGGCTCCCACTATAGTATGATATCCTTGTATGCACCAAATCCCTCTGCTACTGAGGATTGTTGCTTGTTATGCAGACAGGTCTATGACATAACTCAAGAAGGTTTAGACCCTCTAGACCCCAATGCTGTCAAGTGGAAACATATATATGCAAGTCACACAGGTGACTATGCTATAGTCAAACTCTACAATCGTCACTGCTCCTCTTGCTTTGCTGCTTTACCTGTGGCCTGTCCTTCCTAGCTGTGGGACTGCGGCTCTTTATCTCCAACGAGATGCCCCTGTGCTGCGTCCTTGAACGGTCATTGTAACCTGTCAATGAAGTAGCAGAACTTTGCCGTGCAGTCTTGTGATCCCGATCGGAGCCAGAAGGCGCCAATGCATGTTTGTAATCATCACCGATTAAACAGGTGAGCATTGACTCAACACTGCAAGTGTGCAGTGAGTCCTTGTACATGCATGTGCTGAAGTGCACTCGTACAATTGTATGCCAGCGTCCATGTCAAGACATCCTTTTAGATGCTACAGCCTGGTCAGGAGTTCATGCCTTGTACATTGTCAATGCTGCTCTTGCTTTGCTGCTCTACCTGTGGAAGTGCTGCTGTTATATCTCCATTGAGATGCCTCTTTGCTGCGTTTTTAAATGCACAGTGTTGCCTTTACATCAGTAAGCAGATGACTTCTGTGCAGTGTTCATGGTGAGCCGGCAGGCGCTCATAGTCATCACCAGCTAACAGGTGAGATTTGGGTTGAAAACGCACTTGTGCAGTGACTCTTTGTGCATGCATATGCTTAACTGTATCTACACCTTGAATGCCAACTTGCATGTCAAGGAGGCATCTTACGTGACGGCCTGGTCAGGAATCTAGACCTTGTGTGATATCACTGCTGCTCTTGCTTTGCTACTCCACCTCAGGAACTGCTGCTCTCATGTCACTATTGACATATCTCTTTGCTGCGCCTCTGAATGCACAGTGTTGCCTGTAGATGTTGAGTACCCTGTGCTGTTGCTATGCGCGTTTTCAGCTTGCGGTCCTCCAGTAACCGGACAGGCACTGAGTGCACAGCTCTGGTTTCACAACTACGTGACACACGCAAACAAGCCCTGGGTTGTCTTGAAGCTGGACCCACCGTATCGACCAGACCGCAGTAGTAGGACAGCTGATCATAGGCTTACGGGCCGCTGTGAGTCAAGGTTGCAGACCAGAAGCAATTGCGGGCTTCAACAAAGGATGTGAGATCACTGCATATGCTTCCATGGGCTGGGGCCTTTGCCAATTTCTGTGACAACGCCGTCTTGCTCTGCAGGCTGTCAAGTGCCTGTGCACAGCAGAAGCGTATAGTCAGCAGACCTGGCATCCTTTGCTTCGAGCATCACAAGATAGTACTTGACATAATCAGTGCACTTTAACAAGTTTGAACCCACCATTACGTGGGTGGGACAGCGCTCCTATCACCAGCAAGCTCTTCCTGCAGCATTCTGCTCCACTTTGACTTCACACTTCTCTCTTTGATTCCTGACAGGCCGACCCTAACAAGCCTTCCAGAGCGCGAGACTTGCCAGTGCTTCCCATGTGCACCAGGCTGCCATCGTCCATTCATCGCCTCTGCTGTGGTCATAGCTGCTTGTCACACCAGCGGTCGAGCAAAATGGTGCGCCATGCACTTCCCACTCCAGCTGCCAGCCCAGCTTCTGCTGACAAAGCTGATGCTGTGCGGGCAGAGTTTGCCAAGGCAGGCATATCCGCTGAAGTTGCCCAGAAGGTGTTGGCCAAATACAAGCCCTACTTGAACTGGGACGTGGAGACCAAACTACGGCCTGCACTGCAGTCATGGCTGCAAGAGCTGGGCACTGAGCAGCTGTCTCAGCAGCTTCAGAAAGTGCAAGGCTTGTTAGTGTGCACGCCCAAGGAGCACGGCGAGGTGTACGCTTGGCTGGTTTCAAAGGGAGTGAGCGCAGCAAGGGTACAACAGAAGGCACCACATGTCATGACAAGGGAGATCAGGGCTGTGCAGAGCACCTTTGAGGCTCTTCAGCAAGCAGCTGCCTTCTCAGATAAACAAATGTGTATTCTTGTCCACAAGCACTCTGTAGCTCTTGCTCTTGGAACAGAACGCGTTCTTGGAACACTTCAGACTGTTAGTGCAACATTGGAAATGCCAATGGGATCAGACAGCTTGAGACAGATTATCATGGCTACTCATGACAGGCTGTTCCTTCACAGTCCAGCCATGCTCCATCAACGTGTGACCTTTTTCTGCCAGATGTATGCCACTGGGACCCATGTAGCCAGGACAGCAATCACAATGGGTGTATTTGTGACTCCAGAGCCAGTGATGCAAGCCAGAGCAGCAAAGCTTCAAGAGCAGCTGGGCTGGGACAGTGACCAGCTCAAGCAGAAGCTCAGTGCCTCTCCAAGTATCCTGAATTATGAGCCCTCCACGCTTGCTCGCAATTTTCACGACATGCAAGGTGCAGGCTTTTCTCAGAAACAAGTCTGGGCAATGTGCACCCAGCAGCCATCCCTGTTGGGTCGCAAATGGACCTCTGACATGAATGTTGAGAAGCTGCAGTTCCTGACACGTTTGCTAGGTCTGACCTTGGCTGACATAGCTGTCAGACCTCAATTGCTGGCTTACTCAGTCACCGGCTTCCTTGGCCCACGAGTGTGGTTCATGCATCAGACTGGTGCTGTCAAGGTACCCAAAAATGTGATGACATCAGGCTGTTTTAGTTACGTCTGTGGCTACTCAAGAGCTCAATTTTCCATTAGATTCAGTTCACCACCAAGCAACCCTAGCATGGTGTTTGACTCAGTTTGCATGGTGTTTGACCATTGGAAACAACGCTGGGAGTTTTTGAGGCAACACATGAAGCTGTCTGTTGATACCATTGCTGCCCATCAGGATCTGCTGCTCACATCTCTGCCTGACAGGCTGGCTCCCAGATGGCAGCTTCTTTCAAGCATTGCAAGTGGGCAAGTAGCCTTCAAGGCAGAGGACCACCCTCACAGCCCTGGCTACTCTGTCTGATCAAGAGTCTGCTCAAGATTTTGGGGCAGACGGTGAGCTACATGGAATGGGTCACTTGACAAGGCTGCTGTCGTCTACACTAGCTGTTCTCATACAAGATAGTATTGACATTGCACAAGTCAAAACCAGTTGCAGTTTGAGACACACGCCCCATTGCAATTTGCTTGACCTGCTGCATTTGGTGCAGTGCCGGCAACAACATTGCATTGAGCAAGAGTAACTTGTTGGGTGGGACAAAGATGTCAGTGTGAACTGGCAGGGCATTGTGTTGTGCCATGCAGAGGCTGCGTAGTGTGGCTTACCCGCCTGAGGGAGAAGAGCATGCCTCCCGGGCCATTAGGATGCCTTGAGCAACTGGTTCACAGAGGCTGGTTGAAGAGTGTTCTATATTTTGTTACAATGGACTCTGCTGATAACGCTTCAGCCTTGCCGATACTTTCTAGTGCGGTGTGCATCTGTGACAAAGCTGTAGTGTTAGGTAACTCTGTGGCCATTGTACTTGGCTCCTCAAAAGGCTTAACAAGGATGCTGTAGCTGCAACTTTGCATGGCAGTTGCTGCAGCACAGCCTAGTGCTCTGGCACACTTGGCTCATTGGTGCTTTCCAGTGGCCTATCATGTAACTAAAGACAGTTGCACCTTGCTGCTGACCCTGCTTTTGCAGAGAGCACAGACCTGCCCATGGGCACTTGTGCAGACTTCCTGTCATGATTCATGCTTGACGCAAGTGATCAGAGGTTGTGAGCGGTGAGGCCAGCATGGGCATGCCTGCAGCTGACAACTGGACAGCTTGATGCCTGGGTAAGGCGTGGTCCTGATGGCCAGGTCACCCTCCATTTCTGGCTTGTCCAATTGCTGTATTGGTAAGCAGGGCACATGCAGACATCTATTGAGTGCTGTTTGAGTTTCTCATGTCTACACCACACAAACTCCTGCTGCTGGTGTGCAAAACTCATGGTTGGAACAAGGCGTGCTGCGTTGTGATGCAGCAAGCGATGTTGACTGAATGCTCAACTTCATTGCAAGGCATGGCTTCTGGAGCAGCACAACAACATGATGCATGCACGGACTGTCTTCAGGCCCGCGCTGACTGTCACAATGACTCTAAAAACACATGCAGCCACTGTGTTGTGGCAGGAGGGCAGCTTCCTGCCCTTCAGGTCTGATTCCCCCAAGACTCGCTGATGCGCAATCAACAGCTGACAGGGTTTTGCTGTACAGGGAGTGCAAAGCCAGGATGTCAGGTACAAGGGAGGACACACGTGGCTCTGACATAAAGCAAAAGCTGCATCAGGTGAGCATTTCTGTTGTCAGTATGCACTGACCAACAACAGACATTGGCTATACAACAAGAGCGTGTGCACAAGTCTCACTGATTGCATGTCAGAAGTTGTGCAGGCTCAGCCAGAGTTACAGTCGCTTGCGCATTTCTGGATGCAAACAGCTGCAGTCTGCCTTTGGCTCAAAGCTCAGACTGGGCGCAATCAAATATGCGTACATTGAAGAACAGTACATGCAGTGCATGTTGTGAGCCATGCCCATGATGTCTGCACTAAGATTGTGACACAGGGCATGGCTCTTCTTTGCAGGGCACTCAGCCCAGCCAGGATTACCAGAGTGGACTGGCAACAACGTGACCAGTGACTTGACAGCTCGTCCCATCAGGTCAGACATTGTATTGGACTGCTTTTCACCGAGCTTTGGCCACAGTGATCTTGCGACAAGTTGCATCTGTTGACAGCTGCTCTCTTGCATGCTAAAGTTACCACAATGTATGGGACAGACAACATGACATCGTGCTATGCTTGACGGTGCGTGGCAGCCTCAGCTGAGAGTGTGCCTGCTCCTTACTCCACACCTTGCCCAAGTGACCGTGCTCCTCAGTGTGGCTCACATGCTACCAATGTGCCTTGCAGGCTGCGTGTTGAGAGAGCAGCCGTACCTGCTGTGCGCTGGACGCTTGTACAAAGTGATGTGTACATGGTGGAGCCAGTTATATCCTGTCTGTGAAGTTGCAATCTTGCCTCTTCAAACAGTTTGCACGGTGCATGTGCTGCTTGCACAGTACATGTGCGCAGACTGAGGACTGGGGTGGCTTGCATCCCCATGCCCGTCCTGTAACATAGCACAAAGCTTAGTCCGCTTCTCATTTTGTTCTGGTGCTACCTTCCTCTGTACAATCTTGAGCTGCAGCCAATATGAGCATGCATGCTTCTATGTGGTATGGCCGCGAGTCCCAGGCAACACCTACAGCTTCAGCAAAATTTATGCCTGCCACAATGAGCTTCGCCTACAAGTGCGACCTGTGCATTGGTCATGACTCGTGCGTTAGTCATATCGGATCAGGTTGAGCCAGTGACTTAGCAGCTGCGCGCGCAGTGAGCGGCATCTGGACAGTGGGGCAACTCATCCTGGCTTCTTTTGACATTGTTTGCAGAGTCAGCAGACCTTTAGATCGGATGTAATCGACGAGGTATCGTTAAGTGCCAGTCATGCGTGAAGCCACAGCCACGTCTGCTTTTGCGTGATGTGAAGTGTAGGCGTAGCAGGTGGCTTTAGTCAACAATCAGTCGAAAAGCTAACGTTTCGCGATCAGCCCCAGCATCCATCCTTTTTGAAAAACATAGGCAAACCAAAGGTGTGCAAATTCTCCAGCTTGTACATGCTGCACTGGTGACACCGCTTACCTTATGTTTACCCTGCAGCAAAGACCACAATCAAGATGATCTCAGGAAGAAGGCTGGCATCCCGCCTCCTTGCCCAGGTGAGTTTGTGCTGTCTTGGCAGCAACATACAGAGGATGTGTACAAATGACCATGCTGTAGTGTGCGCCTCAAATCGCGCGCTTCTTGCATGGACAATTACCACAGCAGCTTTGTTAGCAGTGGTCCTGGCTTCCGTTCCTCTGCAAGGCCACATCTTGTGAAACCCTGTGTCAATATCAAAACAATGTTGTTGCTGCAGGATGCTTGTAAAACAATCTGCTCAGCTCATGCTGGTGGTGCTTCAATGCAAGCCATCAGAAAGAGCATGATCACTTCCCAGTTGGTCCAGTGCTTCAGTCGCTGCAAGGTAAAACATGTTGAAGAAGTCGCGCTTCTAGCCACTCTTTTGCAGCACCTGGCTTGCATGTCATTGCCATCACAAGCACAGCCTGAAGGCAGAGCAACCAGATCTTGCATAGTTGGTGCTGCTACAATGTGTTCAGCTGTACATCAGCATATATTACTAAACCTGTTGTGTTTGTCGCAGGACAGCCCTCAGGATCCAATCAGAGTGCATGCTCTCCCAGTGCTGCCCATGTGCGCCAGGCTGTATGTGCTCAATGATCACCTCTGTCATGGTCACATTCCCTCATCAAAGCAGCAGCCATGGAACAGTGTGCGCTGCAAGCTCATCACATCAGATGCCAAGTCAGCTTCTGCTGGCAAAGCTGCTGCTGTTCAGGCCGAGTTTGCCAAGGCAGGCATATCCGCTGAGGTCACCCAGAAGGTTTTGAAGCAATACAAGCCGTACCTGAGCTGGGATGTGGAGACCAAGCTGCGACCTGCCCTGCAGTCATGGCTGCAAGAGCTGG
>JAABUK010006382.1_pt1 | contig 17633 bp, 19 predicted proteins | sample 5559141 | NCBI WGS metagenome assembly JAABUK01 (sample SAMN10711869, study PRJNA513367) | rock metagenome | isolation source: Antarctica rocks | place: Antarctica: Victoria Land, Pudding Butte nord | collected 2016-01-03 | reverse complement strand
TGCAGGGGACACTGTCCTGCGCATTCCTGAGCATCTCATCATCACCCTGAAAGGCGTTTTTGAAGACGAGGTGAGCAAACAGAAATGCATGCATCACATGTTCAATTTGAGTTACACATGCCCTGCCGTCCCTCGTAGCCCGCGCACCTTGCGTATGCATCATTTGAAGGGGCACTTTTGTTGCAGCATGCCACTGACCAGTCGCAGATGTCCACACCTGTCATATTGTGCGAGTTTGTCATGACTGTCAGCCATATTTTTTGCCTATGTGCATTGTACGTCCTCTTCCGCACGCTTGCTGGCATTCACTTCAAAATTGTGCCACTACTAGGCATCCGCATCGTGAAAGGGGCGGGAAAACAATGCGCTGATATCAGGGCATGATACTAATAACAACAACCACAACAACAATACTAATAATGATACAAATACTAATAATACTGATAATACTAAATAACAACAATAACACTAATCCATAAGAATGATAATGATAAGAGTAATAATACTAACATTAAATTTAACAACAAAAAGATACGTGGATCAGCTGCAGAACCTGCTTATGTACCCACAATCCCAGTCAAGTGTCTGCAAGCTGTCTTATCATTATTCACACTCCATGACATGCCTGATTTCTGGCGGTCATATGCAGAAAGCTCTTCAAATGTGTACACACCTGAGAATACGGGAGGACACTAAAACCCAAACAAATGAACAGACCATGGAATGAGCGGTGGAATGACCGAATGTATGCTGAAATGTATGAAATTGTAGGCAATGGCAGAGCTGCTGACGACAGACAAGCTGAGCGAGCTGGCATGTGTGACGCTGTACATGATGTATGAGAAGATGAACGGCAAGAAGAGCCGATGGCACCACTACATCAAAGAGCTTGACAGGTGCTGACTAATTTCATTGTACATGCCTCGCCTTCATTTTCTTGCCTCCTCCCCTGCCCTGCCCTCTCCTGCCCTGCCCTGCCCTCTCCTCCCTTTGTCAAGGCCTCTGCCTGCTCTCTTGTGTGCTGTATGCCCAGGGCTGTTTGCTCAGGGCTGTCTGCTCAGGGCTGTCTACACAGGGCTGCGTGCCTAGAGTCTTGTGCCTAGGGCTGTTTCCCCAGGGCGGTTTGCAAGTTGCTGTGTGCATGAGGCTGTGCCTGTCTCTGTCCAGCCTGCCTGCTTACTGCAAGATGACAGGCAGTAAGAACAGATGGAGTGGTTTGGCACTCGCATCTCAAAGGGCAACTCATCCCTGATGCGTGTGTGTTCCGATAGGCAGAGAGGGCGAGGGCAGATGGGAGCCAAGTCCCCTTTGCTGTGGGAGGAAGGGCAGGTGGAGAGCCTGCTGGCTGGCAGCCCAGTTGTCAACATGGTCAAGGACCGCCTCAAGGTGACCTGCTGTGATGTTGCGTTAGTTCTAGTACACAGCTGTACAGCAACAGCCCGAATGTCACAGCCCTAGGGTCACAGCCCCAGGGCAATGGCTCCAGGGCAACAGCCGTAGCGCCACGTCCCCAGTGCAGCAGCCCAATGGCAACGGCCTCAGTGCAGAGCAGCAGCAGCAGTTGCAAAAGTGGCAGCCAACCTTGTTCAGCAAGCCACACGTGGCGCTTTGGGATCAGAACTCAGAATCTCAAGCAGCACCAGCAACGGCAATGGATGCAACAGCAATGGATGCAACAGCAATGTCTGCTAAGGGGATGCTTTAGAAGCAGCAGGCAGCAGCAGCAATGGATGAGTCCATATTGGCATGCTCAATGAGCGACAGATGACTGTCATGCAATATCGCCTGTCTCTAAAGCACGGACACAATGTGACACTGAAAGATTCCCACAGTGATAAAAGTGTTATATTTTAATGTAACCCTGAAGACACAAGCACACAAATGCTATTTTTGATTGAAACACAACTGACAGCAAACATGCTTTCTCTGGGTGCAGGGCATAGAAAAGGAGTACCAAGAGTTGGACACTGTCTGGTTCATGGCCGGCAGCCTGTTTAGGAACTACCCCTATGACATTCCCACCGAAGCCTTCAGCTTGCAGCTCTTCACGCAAGCCTTTACCACTGTGCAAGCCTCCATTGTGCACCTGCAAGATGTCACCCTCAGCAAAAGATTTGCATTAGTGCCCCTGGGACCCCCTTTGCTGTCATACAGCAGCACCAGCAAGGTACCGGCTTCACACCCTCCTTTCTGCTTTGTTCTTCGAAAGATTTTTCATGTTTTGGGTTTGACTGTTTCTCATGTGATCAGGAGTGGTGACTAAGCACTCTGGCATGCAAAAGCTAAGCCCAATTGCCAAGTGTTGCCAGTAATTGAGTTCAAGTTCTAACAACCTACAACTGTTGGTTTATGTACACACAGCTTGAATAATTTGTGCCCAGGCAGCCCGGGATGATGCTTGGCTTCACATTACATTGACGCCAATGGAATAGCCTTGTCTTTTTTTCCTTTTTCTGAATAGTATGTGTTGTGCTGTGGCTTTGTGTTGAGTGCATCATATTGCTGTGGACATGGAGCTCATTGAATATCTGATGGGTCGCAGGCCATGCTGAAGTATGACTCTTCTTCCAGAGAGGTCAGGCTCACTGTAGACAGAGACTACAAGGAAGGTATGTGCTTGCCGTACATACTTGTTACCGTCTGTACATGCTGTTGTCAAGCATGCTTTGGTAGGTATGTGCTGACCTCACGTACTTCTTACTGTCTGTATGCAATGTTACATACTGTTATCAAGCATTCATTGCAAGGGTTTTGCAGACCGTATACGTTTGTTACGTGTGTCACATGGTAACGTCTGTCTGCAGTATGCATGCACGTGATATGCGCTGATATACACACGTACAGCCACAGTGAGATCCATTCTTGCCCATAGGGAAGCCCAATACACATCTTTCTTAGGCTTTAATCAATGTCAACAGGCGTGGTCTTACCCTTCTTCTCCCTTTCTGATGCATTCCTGGCAAGTTGTGATGCAGGAATGCATCAGAAAGTTTGCCAAAAAGACCTACAAACCTATATTTCGTTTTTGAACGAAAAACAAGTACGGTATGCGGCTATTTAGCTTGCCGGTACACGTGCCTGCATACCACCAAGGGTTTATTCAAAATGTGACAACAGTACCAGGCTTTATGGCTTGAACCCCAACCACATCAATTAAACCACATCACAGCCACAGGCTGACTAAATAACAGTCTGCTAGGGTTTGTGCAAATTTACAGGTGAGCCAGTGTTTGCTTGGTGCGGTCCTCAGCCAAATAGCCGCCTGGTGCTAAATTATGGCATAGTGGATGAGCAGAACCCTAATGATAAAATGACAATCACAGCTACCATCCCCAACAATGACCCCTTGTTCCCTCAGAAGCGGTACCTCCTGCAGCAGCATAACATGTCATCTCAGCAGAGCTTCCAGTTGCAGCGACATCATGTGAGTCACACTCAGTACCTGTGAGTCATGTTTAGTGAGTACAAGTTATGTTCAGTGCATGTGAGTCCTACTCAGTGCATGTGAGTGATGTTCAATGCATGTATAACAATACTGATGACAGTAGCAGTAGCAGTAGCACTAGCAGTAATAATAACAATAACAACGCTTTCCAGCTCATGATGAGTCAAATATGTGCAGGACAAAGACACACTTTACAGAAGCCATGATTGAGACATACGTGCAAAATCAACTGTCGCATCCACTAGCAACACTGCCTCATCTGTTCGCGCACTTCAGGCTGGCTCCTTTTCTCAACTCAACAGTCCCAAAACGCATGCAGTGTTTCCTGACACCTGGCGAATTAGAGAGACACCAGCTGCATGCAATGTTTTTCAACAATCAAGCACGACAACCTGCATGCAGTTTTTCATTGTGCAGCTCTTGGCTGCCGCCTTAGGAGGCTCCTGATATGATTGCCGAAAAGCGTAACTTTTTCTTTTTCTGTTCTTCCTCATTGTGCTGTGTCCCCTGTGTCAGCCAAAAGCATGCTTGGATTGGACTCTTGTGCAACATGTGACCACCTGATGCAGGATTTGCCGCCAAACCTGCTGCCATACTTGAGGCTGGGGCACTGTACCAGCTCACAAGAACTGAAACAGCATGGAGCCTTCTCTCAAAATTCCGCTGCTCTTCCTCCTCAGCAGGAGGCCCAGGTGCTGCAAAATCTGGCATCCTGCTTACAGCAGCGCTTGCAAAGGTCAGCCCCTGTCTACACAGGCTGTTTACCCTAAAATATTGGTTCAAAACCTTTTACTTCGAGAAACAACAACAAAAAACACATTATGAAATAGTTACAGCAAAAATGTGAAAAACGCGAAAAACAATCTTTTTTTTTGTAATGCTCTACCTCAATAGATTTCATAGAATACCTTTCTGCTTTCTACCTGCCTGCTGTCTATCCTTCCAGAAGCTGTCTAATGTGCTTTGCTGTCTACCCTTTTCTGCTGACAGCCCATGCTGTCCACCCATGCTGTCCACTCTTTTCTGCTCGCTGCCTCTGCTGTTGACCCTTTTAGACGCTGTCTACTCTTTTCTGCTTATGCTGTCTACCCTTCCAGGGGCTGTCTAGTGCTTTTTGCTGTTAGCCCATGCTGTCTACTGTTTTCTGCCTTCTGCCCATGTTGAGGGTTCTTTCTACTGGCTTTGCAGCATTGCATGACCGGCTTTGCAGCATTGCATAACCACAAGCAGTTGAAAGTAGCAAGGGCAAAACGAGATCAGGAGTGAAGACACAATATGGTGCCAACCTTCCACTAAGTAAAGTGTTGTTGTCAATGTCGGGTCCAGGACCTGTCAAGAAGATCCTGCTGCTGTGCTTGAAAACACTAGATCTGAGCCTAGGAAATTGTGAACCATTGGCTAAGGGGTATTACTTTTGGTTCATTGCAGGTACAGGACCAGTCAAGAAGAAGATGACGCCGTGGTGGTAGACCCTAGAGCCGGCCCAAGGGAAAAGGTGGCAGCCCGCTTGCTGAGAATAGAAAAGAGCATCCTCTCAGGCAAGTGCTGACTCAGACTTTCTTGCTACTCAAGCAAGCAATACAGAGACTTGCATGCGCAACCCAAAAATCAGCTTTACAAACTCAGTCAGGCAGCCATCATCAAGCAATATTTGTTCATAGCTGTTGTATTGAGTTGCAGGGGCTCTTGAAAAGGTGGCAAGTCTTCCAGGAGGGACAGAGGCTGTGCAGGCTACTTGCCAAAAGGACCAAGGCAACATCTTCCCTGTTAAACTAGTGTAAAAACATGAGCGTGGGTGTGCCTGTGGGCAGGCCGGCTGTGTGCATTCCTTTGTGCATGAGGATGATTTAGATGTGAGTACTGTTATATAGTACACACAGCACCGCCACAAGTCACTATGCACAGGCCGCAGCAGAGAGAGATATCACAATGCTTTAGTCTGATCACAAGTCTGATCACATATAGAAGAAGACAAACGCAGCACAGACATTGCCGAAGAAGATTGCATCAGAGACCTAGAAAATAGAACAAATGAAGAATGTAATGACTTCATAATTAGTCACTTGACGTCCATGATACAATATTGACTGGCTGACCAATAAGTTGACTGCGAAGCCTATACACAAATTGTCCGAAGCAATGTCTTGCTGGAGCAACCTGCCTGTCGATATATGGGCCAAGATCTTTGTAGCACGCTTTGCTTGCAAATCGCCGCTGGACGACAGTGACATAAAGATTGCTGGTGAAGCACGAACAATTTGTAAACAGATAGACGCGGCCCTCACGACCTCAGTATCCTGCGACATCTGGCGTGACATCGTGTTAAGATACGGTTTCAAAGGCAGCGCCTTTGCACATGCCATTGCACCCCACTTCAAGCGATTGGTTTGTGACACAATCCAAGAAACAGAGACTTTGCAACGTTGCGTGTCTTTGGAGAGCGTGGAACTTAGTCCACAAGACACATCTTGCTTGACTCTGAGTCATGAATGGCACAGTGTAATGGACAGCCTGCGCACAGGCCCTAAAGGTATGCAGTTGTAAATGAGTAGTCAGCTTTGCAGTGTCCGGCAGTGATGCAACCCCACAAATGTCACTCACACTGTGTACAGGCACCTTGAAGCATATGACCATCATTCGCTGCATTTTCGCAGCAGCTGCACAACCTGGCTTCCCAACATCCCTCACAACCCTTACGTTAGACAATGTAACCCTGGACCTCGACCAGGTTTTTCTGGCAGTTTCACCTTTGAAGAACCTGCAAGTCTTGTATTTAGGCCACGATGCGCACAATTTTATCCCTTTGAAGCTTCTAACACAAAACTCACCAAGCAAGTTTCAGAGTGCATTACCTTGTCTGCAGAACCTCACCTTGTCTAGGATCAAAGCATTGGTAGCTTGCAGAGAATTTGCAGAATTGGTGCAACCACATGGCCTCACAGTACAGCTCAAGTTTTTCTGCAATAGTGTTGAGGCCCTGACAAACGCAGCGCCACGCTGGTTGCAGATGACCAAGCAACGGACAGCAGACCGTGGCGCGTATTGTACTTGGCAATCTACTCATACGGTCAAGTGAAGTTGCCATGATTGACCCTCTGTCATTGTCAGTCAAGTGTGGTTCTGCGCTTTCACACACTCTGTCTGGCAGACACAAGCCTTGATGGAAGGGTCTGAACAAAGCAGATCCAGCTGCTTGCCTGTTCACTCCTTGTAAATGGTATAAACTAGGCCACCATGCAAGTATGTAAATTTTGCAGCAGCTGCATTTGGATCAATTATAGCTCTGCATATACCGTATGCATATACCGTATGCATATACCGTATGCATAACTGCATTCCTTCCAGCTAGCTGTCCTCTCCTAGGCCTGTCAACCTTGCTGTGCATGTACGCTACCGGTACTGTATTTGTATTGTAACACTAAGAAGCTGTATCATGTAATCCATGATGTATGTTACATCACGTCGGTGTATAGTAGCTAAATCTTGAAAAGGTGAGTCTGTCGTCATCATCTCAGACGGAGCATGCCATGTTCTGAAACCAAAATTAAAAGCAAAAGGGTGAGTCGATGTCTTGCGTCATTTGCACATTTAACACAGAAGATCCCCACAGTGACTCCTGGAACTGCAAAAAGACCTAGGCCTATGGCAAGCATTCTCACTTTGCACACCTGCACGACCCATTGAAACAGGATCGCACACTCCACTGAGTGCTGTCAGACTACACTGTGACTTTGAGTGCTCAAGCAAGTTCACAACATAATCACAAAAACCTGTTTGCCTATCAGTAATGGCACAGCAAAAGCGATTGCCCAGAGCCCAAGGTCAACTTGCTGGCGCATACAGTTGAAACTTTGCACACGTAGATATCATCACTTGCCAGCCTGTCTACTAGCACTCACCCTAGCCTTCAGCATTGCAAACTGTGGCTGACTGGCCAAAGAGCCGGCGGATGATGGTCGGCTCCTCTGCTCTTCTTCCTCGTGCACTGGCTCTCTTACAGGACCAGACTGTTGACTGTGCTGACTAGGAGGCCTCAGAAAAGAAAGTGACTCATCGCTGCTGACACAATGACTGTTGGGCTGACCCAATGCTTCACCAGGTTGCTGCAAATGCATGTGCAGAGGGATTTTCCTGTGCACACTGGCATTGTCTGTTTCTGCTCTATGGGGCTTGGAAGCCAGTCCCCGGGACGATGGCCTGGGGATCTGAACCAGCTGTTGCTCAAGTTGGTTCAAACAGCTCTGCATTTGGCTGAGATCCTCAACTGACGTCCTGGGGTTTCTGACCTATGCCCCTCAAGGCTGCTAGCACACAAGCGCTTCTCACAGCCCTGTCCCTGGCTGGGCACTTGCCTTTGTCCTCCTCATCCAGACCCCTGTCAATTTGGCAGCACTGCTGCCAATTTGACCCACCAGCAGCTTTCTGCCATACTTGAGGCTGGGGCACTGTACCAGCTCAGAAGAACTGAAACAGCATGGAGCCTTCTCCCAGAATTCCGCTGCTCTTCCTCCTCAGCAGGAGGCTCAGGTGCTGCAAAATCTGGCATCCTGCCTACAGCAGCGCTTGCAAAGGTCAGCCCCTGTCTACACAGGCTGTCTACTCTTTTCTGCTTTCCACCTGCATGATGTTCACCCTTCCAGAAGCTGTCTGACATCGCTTGCTGTCTAGGCTTTTTTGTTGTCAGCCCATGCTGTCCCCCCATGCTGTCCACTCTTTTCTACTTTCTGCCTCTATTGTTCACTGTTTTAGACGCTGTGCACCCTTTTCTGCTTATGCTGTCTGCCCTGTGAAGAGCTGTCTACCCTTTTCTGGTGACAGCCCATGCTGTCCACCCTTTTCAGCTCTCTGTCTCTGCTGTTCACCCTTTTAGACGCTGTCTATGCTTGTCTGCTGACAACCCATGCTGTCCAACCATGCTGTTTACTGTAGTCTGCTTTCTGCCCATGTTGAGGGTTCCTCCAACTGGCTTTGCAGCATTGCATAACCACAAGCAGTTGCAAGCAGAAGAAAACAATGGAGATCAGGAGTGAATACACAATACAGTGCTGACCTGACCCACTAATTAAGTATTACCGACGATGTCAGGCTTAGGACCTGTCAAGAAGAAGAAGATGCTGCTGCTGTGCTTGTAAACCCTAGACCTGGCCCCAGGATCCCGTCTTCTCGTGAGTCATTGGCAAACATGTCTTGCTCTTGGTTGACTGCAGATACAGGACCAGTCAAGAAGAAAATGACGCCGTGGTGGTAGACCCTAGAGCCGGCCCAAGGGAAAAGGTGGCAGCCCGCCTGCTGAGAATAGAAAAGAGCATCCTCTCAGGCAAGCGCTGAATTGGACTTGCTTGCTACTCAAGCAAGCGATACAGAGACTTGCATGCACAGTCCAAGAAACAACATCACAAGCTCAGTTGGCAGCCATCATCAAGCAATGTTTGTTCATAGCTGTTGTATTGATTTGCAGGGGCTCTAGAAAAGGTGGCAAATCTTCCAGGAGGGACAGAGGCTGTGCAGACTACTTGCCAGAAGGACCAAGGCAGCATCTTCCCTGTAAAACTAGTATAAACCATGAGCGTGGGTCTGGCTGTGGACAGGCCGGCTGTGTGCGTTCGAAGGAATTTCACAGAGGGATATCTTTATGCATGAGGATGATTTAGATGTGAGTACTGTGATATAGTATACATAGCACTGCCACAAGTCATTATGCACAGGCTGCAGCACAGACAGAGTTAGCCAGCCAGCAAGGCTGATCACATATAGAAGAAGAGCACATAAGAAGAAGAAGATGAACGAATGAAGCATGCACGCAACAGCCGTTCCCCGCTGTCGAAGCAACTTTTTAGTCGTTACATGACATATGCTTGTCGCCCATGATATGATATTGACTGGCTGACCGTCTGAGTAGCTGCGAAGCCTATACATGATGAAGCAATGTCTTGCTGGAGCAACCTGCCTGTCGATATATGGGCCAAGATTTTTGTGGCACGCTTTGCTTGCAAATCGCCGCTGGACGACAGCGACATAAAGCTTGCTGGTGAAGCACGAACGATTTGTAAACAGATAGACGCTGCCCTCACGACTTCAGCATCCTGCGACATCTGGCGTGACATCGCATTAAGATACGGATTCAACGGCAGCGCCTTTGCATACATCATTGCACCGCACATCAAGCGACTGGTCTGTGACTACATCCACCAAACAGAGGCGTTGCAACATTGCGTGTCTTTGGAGAGCGTGAAGCTTACTCCACAAGGCACAGTTGGTTTTTGTCTTGGTTGTGACTGGCACAGTATACTGGACAGCCTGCAGACAGGCCCTAAAGCTATCCAGTTGTAACTGACTTTGCTGTGTCCGGCAGTGATGCAACAGCATCTACAAATGTCACTCACACTGTGTACAGGCACCTTGAAGCATATGACCGTCAGTCGCTGCGTTTTCAAAGCAGCTGCACAACCCGGCTTCCCAACATCTCTCACAACCCTTGCGTTGAACAATGTAACCCTGGGCCTAGACCAGGTTTTTCTGGCTCTTTCACCTCTGAACAACCTGCAAGTCTTGTGTTTCTGCCATGATACATACAGCTATATCCCTTTGAAGCATCTACTACAGTACTCACCAAGAGTGTTTCAGGGTGCATTACCTTGTCTGCAGAAGCTCACCTTGTCCAGGATCATGGCATTTGTACCTCACAGAGAATTTGCAGAACTGGTGCAACCAAATGGCCTGACAGTAGAGCTCAGATTTTTCTGCTTTCATGTTCAGGCCCTGACACACGCAATGCCACGTTGGTTGCAAATGACCAAGCAACAGACAGCAGACCATGGCATGCATTGTACTCTGGAATCTACTCATACGGTCAAGTGAAGCTGCCATGATTGACCCTCTGTCATTGTCAGTCAAGTGAGGTTCTGCGCCTTCACACAGACACAAGCCTTGATAGCAGGGTCTGAACAAAGCAGATCCAGCTGCTTGCCTGTTCACTGCCTGTAAATGGTTTATTGATGAAATAGGCCACTATGCAAGTATGTAACTTTTGCAGCATCTGCAATTGGATCAACAGCTCTGCATATATGCACAACTACGCTCCTTCCATCTAGCTGTCCTCTCCTGTCAGTCTTGCTGTATATGGATGCTACTGTATAAGTATTATAATAGCAAGAAGCTGTATCATGCAATTCATCATGTATTTTACATCATGTCGATCTATAGTAGTTAAAGGTTGAAAAGGTGAGTCTGGCATCTTCATCTCAGCCGGAGCATGCCATGTTCTGAAACCAAAGTTACAAGCAAAAGGGTGAGTCAATGTCTTGCGTCATGATCATTTGCACGTTCAACACAGAAAATCCCCACAGTGACTGTTGCAACTGCAGTAAGACCTAGGCCTTTGGAGTTTCTGGAAGACATTGGGCAAGCATTCTCACTTTACACACCTACACGATTCATTGAAACAGGATTGCAGACTCCACTGAGTGCTGTCAGACTACACTATGACTTTGAGCAAGTACAGAACACAATCACAACAACCGCGGTATACCGGCCAGGTTGCCCATTAGTACTGGCAAAGCAAAAGCCACTACCCAATGCCCAAGGTCAAACCCCTTGGTGCAGTTGAAAATGTAGAGATCATCACGTGCCAGCCTGTCTATGAGCACTCACCCTAGCCTTCAGCATTGCAAACTGTGGCTGATTGGCCAAAGAGCCGGCAGATGATGGTCGGCTCCTCTGCTCTTCTTCCTCATGCACCGGCTCTCTTACAGGACCAGACTGTTGACTGTGCTGACTAGGAGGCCTCAGAAAAGACAGTGCCTCATTGCTGCTGACGCGATGACCGCTGGGCTGACCCAATGCTTCACCAGGTTGCTGCAAGTGCATGTGCAGAGGGGTCTTCCTGTGCACACTGGCATTGTCTGACTCTGCTGTATGGGGCTTGGAAGCCAGTCCCCGGGATGATGGCCTGGGGATCTGGACCAGCTGATGCTCAAGTTGGTTCAAACAGCTCTGCATTTGGCTGAGATCCTCAACTGACGTCCTGGGGTTCCTGACTGGTGCCCCCTCAAGGCTGCTTCTCACAGCCCTGCCCCTGGCTGGGCACTTGCCCTTGTCCTCCTCATAACCTGCCCCAGAGTTGCCATTTTGACAAGCCCATGCTAGAGTTGCTTCTGCCTGTCCTGCACTTGGATCCTGAACTGCTTGTTGAACCCTAGGCAATTTGGCAGCACTGCTGCCAATTTGACCATCCAGCAGCTGAGGTGGACAAAACCTGGCTGTGCTTACATGAGCAGCTGTAGGGTTTCTGGCAAATTCGAACACTGCAGGGCTAGGAGACAGACCAAGTCGTGGGCTGTGGCCAGGAAGTGCCCTGGGGCTGAGGGCTGCTGCAGATCCCTGGTCTTGGCTGTGCTGTTGGTGATTCAAGCTAAGCTCTCTGGGGATGGCAGCAGTCCCACGAGCCACTGCTGCAGGTCCCTGGGGATTCAGGCTGAGCTCCCTGGGGATGGCAGCTGTCCCAGGGGTCAGAATGAAAGATCCCTGGCATGGCAATGTACCTAGATGCAAACAAGGTAGCAATTAATTGAATCTGCAGTGGTGCTATGCTGTTCTGTATTGTGACATAGTCATAGATGATTTAGTGTTTAAAAATGCGTGATCTGTGCTGGAAATAGCAAGCATGCTCGGCTTGAACGCATTGCAGCTTTTGTGTTAGTTGCCATGTTGACCTAGCAGGACAGGCAATGGCACATTCTAGGTTTCAAGCGTCATTTTGACGGGATACAAGCTTTTTCAGAGGTTTTCCAGAGGTTGAATGTGCACATGTGTTTTCTTGAGGGATTTAGACCTCAAGTCACAAGCAGAGCCAGGCCTCACCAGGAAGGGCAGGGGCCGACTGGGAGATCGTCTGCAACCTTCTTCTTCTCCTGGTCTCGCCAGGTGGCAGTTTCTGGAACATTCTGTCTAGGGAAGCTAAACGGCGGTCCAGGGTACCTGTTCCCCTCCCCCTGGGCCTCACATGGTATGCCTGCATGATTGATGGTACACTTTACTAAGCCAAAAGGGGAACATACCACCAGACAGACAATTGGTTTCTGCACTGCAGGATAAAGTTTGGTCTTTGCAGAGCATCAGACACTCCTTTTCAAGCGCCTTCTTGCATTAAGGCTTTTTGGCCTGTCAGACTCTGTACAGACCTTTGAACGCAAACCCCAAGACTATGGCTGTGCTCATGACCAGCTTTTGGAGAAGTGGCATGTGACTGCATTGGTGACATGACACTATTGCAGCACATGCAACATGTTCAAATCACGCTGTACATTGCTGCAAAGAAGAGGATCACTACCTCAAACAGTTCAGGTACAGGGACAGCAGCAGCTCCAGAGGGCTCTTGCAACTGCCCTGACTGCAATGGCCCTGACTGAGTCATTCTGCCCGCTTCAGTATCCTGTACTGCTTTGCCAAAACAAGCAAGCCCTGCTGCTGCATCTGCTGTTGGGCGGTGCCTGCGACTCACTCTCACAACAGACGACTGCTGCTGCAGCTGCTGTGCAGGCAACTGGTCAGGAAGCTGCCTATGAACCTGTGCTTGAAGCTGCATGTCCTGCTGACTGTCCTGCTGACTGACCTGCGACTGCAGCGTGTGCTTTGAGTGCCCTCGTTCAAATTGTCCTCGTTGATAGGACATCTCTGCAACCTGCCCCTGCAGCTGCTGCTGTGACTGCTGATGCAGATCAAACCCTGGGTGCTGCACAACTGGCATGTGGTGTGCATGCAGGTTTTCAAAACCGGGCTGCTGCTGTAGTTGCTCCGGCATCATCCTTGACATCTGCTGTGCATGCTTTGCATGCTGTGCCTGCACATCCTGCTGTTCATGACCTGGCGTGTACTGACTGGACTCAGCCTGCTGTGGCTCAGTCTGAGCAGGGGTGGCCCTGACCATGGGGGCGGAGGGAGGGGGGTCAGGGGGCCGCAGCCTGCTAGCACTAGCCCTCCTGTGCTGCTTCAGTTTCCTGACCTTCCCAGAAAACGTCCTGGCAGCGGAAATACATGTCAGCATAGTTAGCAGATGATGTGTAGGTGTTACACAGCATTTTGGCTGTTCTGTCCAGTCACAAGGACAGTCAGCATGCCCTGCTGAAGGGCAATCCAGGTAGCACAGCTTGTGACACAGCTTCTGACGCAGCTCAGCATTTTACTAAACATGTCGCAAACAATGTGACAAAGCTGAACAGCCTTGTGCTGCTGAAAATGCATGAGCTCAAAAGCTTCCGTGTAAAGCTATCAAATCATGGTATCAGTAGTAGTATCGCAGCATGATTCCAAGCATGTAACGCAGGGCCAACGTTGATAACCTGGGCATGTCGCCATTGCCCATTGCCTCTGTCACATGGGCCCCATGTGACCCAGGGGTATTAGTCAATGCAACAACCTCCGGCTGTAGACCTGGCACATCCCTGCTCCTCCTGCTTGGGATTGCTGCCATCCCATACGCAGGTTGGGGACTGGCTGCACAGCTGCTTGGGACTGCTCTCATGCTGGGAATGGCTGCAGCAATGTTGGGGACAGGATGAGCCCCAGCCATCAAGCGAGAAGAGGCCTTGCTGGAGGATGATGAGTCAAGGCTGAGGGACTTCTCAATGCTGAATCTGGATGGGATCGCTGCCAGCATGGCCTCAATTGAGTCAGCCCTGTATGCAATCATTACTGATGAGATGGCTGCCAGCATGACAGCTAGACTTGTATGCAATCATTATTGATGAGTTGGCTGCCAGTGAGACCTTGATCAAGTCAGCCCATTACACAATTATGACCAATGAAAGCATCAGTTGCACAATAACAGCTGTAGCTAAAACTTACAGGTTGCAGGTCTGCAGCAGATCATGCACCAGCAGCATGCGTTAACCATGTGCGTTGCCAAAACCCTTCACAATACCCTGATGCTAACGTCTGTGCAACAGTATCATATTGCTTTTTTCCTTGACTCACACAGCCGCTGTGAACAGCATTCCACAGTCACAGTGCTTTGGAACAAGCTAGAGGTGCAAAAGAAGCGGCACCTGTGAGCTCCTGGCAGAAACATATTACTTCCCCTGGGACTGCCACTGCCCGACCTCATGCTGTGTGTCAAGTTTGTCCTGAATGACAAGTATGAATTCAACCAGAGAAGAAAGACAAGTCACAGGAAAAAGAAGAACAAAGGACAAAACAGACAGAACCAGCAACAGCAGCAGCAGTGTGGTTTTGTACATCAAAACACAACCTCACATGACAGGTGCGCTTTGAAGCATAACTCAGAGCAGCAGCAACTAGCTACGTTTGGCGCATTAGGCGCAGCATATATGCCAAAGCAGCCAGCAACATGCAAGGGGCTCATTTGCACATTCATCCAGCACAGGGACTACATGAGGCGCAACGCAATTTGCATCAATATAGCAATGCAGTGTCCTCTCACAGCAAATCAAAGGGATGAGCAGGGTGGGTGACAAAGGCTTTGCAAGTTTAACTTCACATGTTGCGGCAGACGCATGTACGCATGTACGCTGCCTACAACGTGCTTGATGACATGACTGATCCTGTGGTTGCTTGATTGATTGATAGTGTTACATGCAAGGCTACTAAAAACGCCATGCATTGTGCAATCTCAAGCAAGATGAGCCTCTGGTGATGATGAGCCGTGCTTTATGAGTTGACAGAGAAATGAACGATGTACCTGGCTGATCTTGGTAAGAAGGCACTTGGGGATGTTGGCAATCCCGGGGACTCTGTGCCTTGCATGGGAGAGCTGCAACCCAAAGAAGAAGGTTGGTAAGTGTTACAGTGCTGGCATGACGAAAAGAATGAGAGGCGTGACTGACCCCACAAATCAGACAATATGCATGCAGAGTACAAGCTGTGGTGCAAAAACCTGTCAGCAGCCTTTGGGGTCAAGCTGAAGGGGTCAAGTTGAAGCAGGCCATAGCAGGGGCAGAGGCAGGGAGTGGTGATGGACAGCGAAGAAGAGACGAACAGAGGGCAAGATTGCTGTGCCTGCAGATCAACTGGTGCAGGCATGAAACGCTGATGCCTTGACAGGCTGACTGGCTAAGAAAACTATGCTGCTGTGCGTGCACGTAAGCAGTCTGCACACAAGCATCCTGTTACAAGCTCAGGGCAACCCTCTGACTTGCACAGTCTGAATATATTTCTTGACTGACGGCTCTATCTAGATTGTGCAGGTTATGCTGCCAGGGAACATGGCAAACTCAAGATCAGTCTTATGGCACATGCAACTATGAGTATCAAAAGATCATCTGCTGCCAATGAAGGCGATCAGCAGGCGCACCTTTCGACGCCAAAGAGCTGCTCAGCATAGCCTGGAACACTGGGTGTTGAGACTTGTAGCGGCTGCCGATGTGCCATCAAATTGATGTTGATGCTGAGGAACAATGATGTGTCCTTTCTGAAGTCCAGAGGCAGCCGCGCGGCCGTTCAGTGTTGCCTGTAAGTATATAAAGGTAGTAACACCTACACCGGGATCTGGCTCAAATTCGACAATTCGGTGTTGATCCTGGAGGACATAATTCGGGAAAAGGTCGCCGCACCGCGGGCAGAGATCATAGAACCCGTTAGGGCCCGCAAAGTGCGGCAGAGGAGATCATCGTGAGCATATAGTTCTGACTGAGTTCGCGAACTGCGGGTGCTGAGGGCACATGACTGCCATGTATGTCCGGCCGTCCCATGTGTACACGTTTGGCTGCCGCGAGTGCGTGCCGGCGTCTTCGTCGGACCTCCCAGTCCGTAAACGATCGCTGTAACAGGGGGGCACCTCGGTGACTGGGTTCACTGATGACAAACCATGGATGCACGTAAAATGTAAATGAGCAACAGCATTAACACTTCTACTGTTCATAACAGAATGACATTGACACCGCCTCTACATTGAGGGAAGGCTGCCAGAAGCATGTGGGCTCTATTCAAACCACAACCAGCTGAATGTGGCCCACAATAGCAAAGCAAACAGCAGAGCTCAAGCACGTAAATGCACTTAAGTCATGAAACGAAAACTGTCAAGATTATCTGGTGCCTTGTCAGTGTTCTGAACAGCTTGTTCAACAAGATGTGCAGCAAAATACCAAGAACAACAGAAATCAGCACTAGCTAGTACACAGACAAGAAACAAAACGACATTTTTGAAAGTCAGGCAGTGTGTACAACCATCATAAGCTATGGCTATGGCAGGCTGGTATGCTAAGCCAGCACCTCAAGACGCATTGTCTCAAAGGCAAAAAAATGCTCTGCAAATGCTGCCCCTGCTGATCAGCATGCTGAATTAGTCACCTTTGGAGTCACTGACGCAGCATGCAGATGTCAGCAATCAGCACAAGCAAGATCTCTGGCATGAGTTTTCTCCCAAAAGCATATGAGTCACGTACATGCAAGGTATCGTGATTCACACTACTAATGACACAAAGTTGGCGTCATATGTCAGTGTTACTGCACCATTTGACACTGCTGTCAGGCCTGTGCATCTAGTGAGTACCAAATGAAATCACTAGTCTTGCATTTGTGCACTATTCATTGCCAGCCTGTTGGGCTGTCACTCAAAGCAAATTCATCAGAAACTGTAGTAAAGCACATAGCCCAGGAATTCATTTGCAGCCAAAAACATGGTACAGCAATCATGACCCACCCCACGTAGCCTTGATCACATGGTACTGTCATGATCTCATCTGCACTGTATGCCTGACCTGGCTCCATGACTCATTCATGCCCATATCACCATTGTCAACGTGACTGTGAACTCCTGAACATACACTGTCCAGTCCTGATCCCACACTGTCCATGGTGATGGTGTGAGTGCCTGTGCTGGCACGTGGGCTGCTGACTGGACCAAAGGGGTTCTGCTTTCTGATGTGGAGGCGGTGTAGCACATGGTCACGAGGGCTGTCGCACCAGAAATCATCATCCAGGTTGACACTGCCTGCACACAGTCAACTGACACACTGGAGACAGATCCCAATGACAGGGTAGCGGATCAATGCATTGATGGATCTTTGTAGGCAGTGAAGAGGGGTGTGGAGGTGGTGGTGGTGGGGACGGGGGGGGGGATGGGCGGGGGGAAAGGGGGGGGGATGGGCGGGGGGAAAGGGTTAACAAGGGGGTGTGTTTTGGCAAAAGAAAAGTGACATGCTCAGCTGAGGCGATGTCTGACGTCATGCCTGCT
>JAABUK010006379.1_pt1 | contig 17636 bp, 14 predicted proteins | sample 5559141 | NCBI WGS metagenome assembly JAABUK01 (sample SAMN10711869, study PRJNA513367) | rock metagenome | isolation source: Antarctica rocks | place: Antarctica: Victoria Land, Pudding Butte nord | collected 2016-01-03 | reverse complement strand
TTGCAGACGGCGACCTCTTCCGTCGCCCTGGAGGTGCCGAAGTAGAGCTACCAGGTTCTTCCTTTGTGTCAAGGCAGCCAAAGCATCGCATCCCTTATTAGATAGTGAGCAGTATCGAGAGAACAGCATCAGTATTTTAGAAGGATGATTGGTCCACTCATCATAAAACAGTGAGTACAAGGGGAAGCCTAATCATCAAGGAATGCAGAACCATAAGGAGAGCATATGTCGAACGGCCTACAGTCTGGTCGTAATAAATGTCAGCTGAGGAACAAATAGCACTGAATCCGTCCTTTTCTACGGGAGCAAACGTCCAGAATGTGTGGTAAATATTGAGCAATGCACAAGGTTCTAATTATTCGTACGCTCGATCCGAAACACTCGCGCAGTAGTAGTCAACAGCCTGTTCTTCGAATTTGGATGGCCTTGTTTGGGGAAATCGTGCATGGCATTACGTTGACTTTGAATTTGGCCCCCCTTGGAAACTGGTCGGATATTCTGAGACGATGCCATTTCTCATTCGACACACGTCAAACAGATTCTACTTGCCGGTTGGCCAAGGGAGATCTCTCACATAGCTACAGGGGAGAAATCACGAAAACACGTATGGAACGGAGCTGCTTGCGTGCTCAGGCACAGACAAATGGATCGTGATAATTAAGTACACGATTGCACCGTTCGGACGGCTATCGGACAGCATGTCCAAAGGGCCCAAGCAATAGGCGAGCCACAGCCAGAGCTAGGCAAGCGAAACAGGACCACAATGCCCGGCAAGCGTGCCAACGAGAATCGTCCTTGGTCTTCAAAGGCCGTCGGGTGCCGGGATGTAAGCACCGGGCCCAGGACTGACCACGACGCGAAGGAGACAGATCACTCGCCCTAGGAGGAAAACGATCGTGAAACACTTCGAGCACCTTCAGCTTCAGGGTCATGGGTGCAAGAGAAGGCATGAAGATGTCATAATGTGTTGGAAGGAAGGCAACGAACGAGAACAGGATCACATTCTAACACAAATTAATGCTTGGCCGCAAGCCTCAAGCTTGCCAGCATCTCGCCAGCATCTCGAAGCGACCATGGGAAACCATCAACACTCCTCTGATGCAAAACGCCATGAGAAATCGCGAACGATAAGAACGCTCCATGGTGAAGAAGTGAACCCTGCAAGCAATGACTCTAACAACATTTACTGGATTTGGTGTCTGGGGAAGGCGAGTTGCCAATGTCCAATTTTGTACCTTGTGCGATTGGATTTTGCGCTGATTCTCCAGTCTCGAACGTCTTGCTGGATACGATCCTATAGATTTCTGTGGTCCGATTCAGCTTTTGTCTGCGGAGCTCGTCGGAGGACTTGCCTGTGAGAATGTTCTGGAAAGCAAGCTCGACATTGCTCGCATCGAGGGCGGATGTTTCGATGAAGGACAGATTGTTTTCACCTGCTCAGCAGTCAGCTTGTGGCTACCATCGGATTCTTAGTGACAGTGAAAACTCACTTGCAAACTGCTTGGCCTCCTCCGTAGGAACAGCCCTCAAATGTCTCAGATCACTCTTGTTCCCAACAAGCATAATGACGATGTTGGCATCGGCATGGTCGCGGAGCTCCTTCAGCCACCGGGTAACGTTGTCGTAGGTCTGATGCTTGCTGATATCGTAGACGAGAAGCGCACCGACTGCTCCACGGTAATACGCCGAAGTAATTGCGCGATATCTCTCTTGACCGGCGGTGTCCCAAATCTGCGCCTTGATAGTTTTTGCGTCGACTTGAATAGACCTTGTGGCAAACTCAACACCAATCGTAGACTTAGAGTCAAGATTGAATTCGTTGCGAGTGAATCGGCTCAACAGGTTGGATTTACCGACTCCAGAGTCACCAATAAGAACAACTGAGGGAAGGTCAGCTCGAATCATTGATCCCACATATTAGGAGAAGGGTACCCTTGAAGAGGAACTACAGATAGAGTCAGCAGGGGAGTAGCGACGTAGTGGACTGGACAACTCACATCATATTCATCGTTTGCCATGGTGGACAGGTTGTTTGCGCAAGGCAATGAAGGGAAAAGGGAGGGGCAGTGGCGTAGACAGAGGAGGACAATAGTAGCGGAATCAAGATAACAAAGGTTGTGGATTCCACCTGCACGATCAGAAAGATATTGCTACCTACGGGTGTTGGTAGCGAGGGGCAGGAGTTCAATCTGCGACACACCGAAACTGTCGCTCGACGTTCGACGGAGGGATGTCGCCTATCGGGACTTCCCGGCATCACGTGAGTGGACCGAGAATCTTTTCTTCTTAAAACTCGCTACAAGTAACATTACTTCGATAATGCTAGTCTCTGGGATAACAGGCTCTCTCCCAACCATCCTCCCCGTTTCTTCAATCAGCCTTTCTCCTGCTTCTGAACAGAACATGGTGGAGATGGTCTCAAGCCCACAAACACCCTTAGTCGTCTTTGCTTAGTCGCAGTTCTTTTGGTTCAACAGTTATAAGCCTTACCAAAAGCGCTGACTAATCAAGCTCTACTGCGAAAGATGACGCCCACGACATCTTACACTGATTCGATTCCCATAGAAATCGATTGCTCGTTGGTATTGAAGCGCCTATCGAAACGTGTTCAGGGTTAACTCGTTCAGTATCACAGCATCATTAAGCGTCACTTATTAATGCTGGGGGGGTGTCAGACATAAGGATTATGTCAGTGTGGCCATTATGGCTGTGGTCCTTTTGATTTAATATTAATAAATCTACATTCTTTAGTAAAATGAAGATGAAAGAATTAAAAAATATATAATTGCAAAACAACAACATCGGACTTATAACTATCAAATATTAATAAAAATGCACACTACAGAATACATCGAACAAAATTAATCTAAGTCGACTGTTGAAAATCCATTGCAGAAGGCTCAAAATGGCCGAAGAACTAAATAGAAATTTGCCCCTTTGCAGGCCTGAGGCGCAGACAGTTCATCAAATTCAGAGTGAAGTAAATAAATACTAAACAGTACAACCTATCACGGCAGGTGCACCGGCAATGGCAGACGAATCTAGCCTGTCTACTGAAGAATTAATGAGCGAACACGACATCTCCCTCGACTCCTCAGGCAGTGAACAAGGAAAGGAATATACGATCGAGGAGATTTTGGCGGAGCGTCTTGCCGACGATTCAACTCCACTGTATTTGGTGAAGTGGGAGAACTACGGCGAAGAGAGGTGTGATATTAGCATTCCATACCTATCCCTTCAAGTGTGCTGTAGGCTCAATCGTATCAATTTTACTGATTCGCCTACTTCAAGATGTACGTGGGAGCCTGCTGAGTCTTTTCTCGAGCCTCGAAGTCTTCGAGACTGGACAAAGAAGCGAGATGCAGATGATGAACTCGCTGATGATCTCATTGAAAGTATTGACACCAAGATGAATGCTTATCTTGATGCGAAGGCATTTCGAAAGGCTCGAAGACAGAATAAGCGCAGTCGACTCACGGCTAGGACCTCAAGGTCGTCAAGGGACACCAGTACAATCACGGTCTCAGCAGCAGGACCCAGCAACCAGCGAAGCACAGATAAAACGAAGACGAATTCTCCAAAATATGGAAGCTTATCTCCGGACTTTGCCCAGGGCGTAAAATCGCTTCTTAGGAATGAAAACCCGAACCATGGGAAGCTGGTAGATGCACGGTCGAGTCCTACAATGTCGATCGCCAGAGCAAAGCCACCAGTCTTTCATGGCATCGGCATTGGGATCGCCAATAAAAGGAGCCATCATGCACAGCGTACAGGCGACCAGGGCGCTACAAAAACGAGCAGCTTTCGGAATCTTCGACATCTAAACAATGCCAGGAAGGCTGCGCGGCGAGAACGTTCTCCTGACGTGACAAAGATCAAGCTACGCTCTTTAGCAGAGTGGGCAGAATCAGCGCCAGAAGATACCAGTGTGCAGCTGCCGCCACGACCTGCTTCGTTTGGCGCTTTGGCCGACGGTGGGACTGTAGCTAATGTCAACCCAAGTCATCCTTCAACATTAACATCTCTGGGTACGCAGCCCTCCACGAGACCTCCCAATGAGTCATTCCCCAGCAGACCTCCCCATGAGTCGTTCCCCAGCAGGAAATCTTCAAATGTTTTCGATATTACTGGGGCATCGAACTCGACAAGCATGAAAGAAAGGATAATAGGGAACCGTGTTGATCCTTACGATGGCCAGGAGAGAATATTGCGTACTACAACCAACGGACGATTCTTTTACTATCCTGGGGAGATTTTGGCCGAGATTAGATTCGGAAAAGTCCACATCGGTGATGTTCGAATCAGAGGCCTGCCCAACTGGGCGATCAGCCACATCATAAGGCTCAAAGTCGGCAACTTGAGCCTTGAAATTGGCTCTAACAATCTTATAACTCTAGCTCAATGGGCACAACTATGTACAGGACGTTCAAATGTACTACAGACCACAGGAGTCCTAATACCATATCGGGACACAGCGAAGACCGTCATGGAAATGGAAGGGTACTTAAGTCAGCGTTCCTTTGCCGCATTATGGTATCATCCCACGGAAGACTTTATGCTGGTATTCTACTCTCCTCGGTCAAGTGAATGGATGTTTCTGGAAAGTATGGGAGGATTACCTTGTGATGGAAGTATAAGAGTGTTGACACGCAATAAAATGCCACCGACAGAAATGCTTGAGGTGGAGAAATATGCAGCGGGAGGAACTAATGCTCCAGCAACGGACCAGAGCCAAAGAGGACCTGTACGCCAAAGAACGCCGTCATTCTCTGCTCTAGGTACGGCAGATAATCGTTCTCCGACTTCTGACATCCTTCTTGACAGCAACGATGGCTTGCCGCCTTCTCGCAAAAGACGCAGCTCTCTACCTGATGCCGCTACCACCGCAAATCCAGTATTTTCTCCTATCGACCAGTCGCCAAACTCGGCCAGGCGACCTCTCCTTCCTGTGCAAAAACTTTCGAGCAGCAGACAAACAATCCTAGACGAGCACAACTCGGCCCTGAATCTTTCTGTGCAGAGCGGCTTGAACGATCCGCAGACAGACGTTGGTGAACCAGGTCAGGGTTCCTTTCAGCTCGCTTTGCGGCCTGGTCAGACCATCGGCGAAGCCTTTCAAAACGGGTTCCAAATCTCATATGACCATTTGACGGCCGTGCCCCTCTCAAAGCATAGACATCAGGATCCAGCTAAAGCGCGATTTTACCTAGAATATCCACGGACCGCTCAAGCAGAGCTGGAATGTCTTCAGACATTTTTACGATCCTACACATTCCACACAAATATCTCTACATCAATGGAGGAGAGGGGTTGGGATGCCTTTCACCACCTCTGCAAAGGCGATTATATTGGCGTCATCCTGGTCTGTCATTGAACCATGCATAGTGATGCCAGCTGACCGTTTTAGTTCCATGAAGATTGCACCCACTATCATACTCTTTCACGGCTAGCAAGTCTTCTTCGATCACCCTCGTTAAACGTTTTCAGGGTATTTGTACTATGTTCTGTTCAACTTCAAACCTTTGACCCCTTACAGGTGTCATTGTCCCAACCCCTGCGTGAATGCGATGATCGTATTCACATCGAGCGTTTGTTTCCAAGTGGCTTGGCCATCCTTCTCACTGAAGGATCTTTAATCAGCGATGGGCTTACGCTCTTGAAGTGGTTCAGACGCAAGAAAAGTCTAGGATGGAAGCTTGTCTTGCGTCCAAACATCAAAAAGTGGCTTCGGTACAAAGCTTTGGAGCCGGGTATAGAAGGAAGAGATAAGTGGGTCTACGTGCCTCATGTTCAAAATGGCAATGGCGCACGGCTGACACGTTTGAGACAGGTTTACTAAGTTGGTCCAAGAGTTGAACACCTTGAAACCTGGATTTTCTGCCCTACGAGATAATTCCCGGTCAGATGGAGAGTCTTCTTCGGAGGCTGAATCAATAGATGGATTGAGTGATGAATCCGGGGCCATTGGCGCTGGGCCTCTTCTATCACCTTCGTGCATTCCTGCGTATGGAAGACCTCCGCCAGCCAACGAGAATTGGTCCGATTCGACTTGGAAAGATCACATCTTGGTAGATTTTTTTGCTGGGTGGGCCGCGACAAACGCGGAGTTCCATCGGCGGTTCGTCGCAATCGCAACATTCCCGGATAGCGTGTACAGCAAGTGGGGTCATGTAAGTCAGACTCTGAGGACGTAAGCTTCGCCTGACAGTTCTCGCAGATTGAGGTTCTGAAGCCGGACAGATTTATGCGGAGAGAAGGTATTGGACGGGAGCAACAAGCTGGTGCTCTGGAGTCCTGAGAGGCATGTTTCCATTACGTTTATGACGTATGCAGAAGAAGTGTGATCGTTGGCCTGCAATCCATCAATATGCAAGGTCCTTGTCCGAAACAGCTATCTGACAACCTACTTGGGGAACATGAAGATCATTGACCGATTCTTGGGCCAGATTCTACAAGACCCGCAGCATTTGAACCGGCGAATGCCTTCGTCTGTCAATCATAGTTGGCCCATGAATCTCTCGTCTTCATCCCAACCTCTCCTCCCCCCAAGACCTTTGAAGCCTTGACACCCGCCCTCCATCTTACCCTGGTCGCAAGGCAACTTTCGTTGCAAGTTCTTGGTGTTGATGATCTTATGAATTGATCAAGTTTCAACGCATGAAATTTCATTCACAGATGAGCTACAACGAATTCGGACTCAAAAAGGAAAAGATTCGATTTCCATCAGAGGGTCGAGTTTCACACCAACACCATTCCCTGCAGAATGATGCTCCTCTTTGAGCCTACGATGGCCTACGTCCAAGAGGTATTGAGGCCGCGGTAGTTGCCAAAATCAGCAGCATTTCGCCTAGGCATGTTTTGGGGATACAATCTCAGCTTGGATAGGCTCTGCCAAAGGGAACTCTCTGCATCGGCCAGAGATTGTGACACCTGTTCAGCAGCTGCTGAGGTGCTGATTGGAGCAGATACGACTCACTGGTCCCTGGGTCGCCTCGAACAGAAAACGCCACAGCGAGCCTTCGTTATTCAAGGTGGTCCAGAGATGCTCTCTGCTGCTTCAGGCGTGGTTGTGGCAAGATGTATCTGGCTGACTACTGTAAGTTGGTTTGACAATCCAGTAAGTGGTGAAGAGACACACGACACAATTTCCAACTAAGCTAGCTAATTAGCATTGCACCGATTCCCGCCCCTTTGCGGGGGAATAGTGGTCCGTGCTTACCTAAAGTGGCCTAGGAATCTGCCCTTTCCAGGCCGCAACCAGCGTGCCAAGACTGATGCCTAATTCGATGAGAAGTTGAAGTGTTCATCGAAATCCAACATCATTTGTGACAACGCGGCGAATCCAAACAACGAGTCCCGAGACTACTAGTACTTCAGGAGTGGAGAGTGTGTATCTGCATAGATGGTGGACACTCGCAGGCCGCCGCAGCACGAGTAGAAACCTCAATTGGCTGGTTTCAGCACGCTGGAAATGCTACGCGGAAAACCTGACCAATTGACGGATAGACGCAAGTCTGGAGACTTGAGATCAGCTTTCCCAGGTAGTCAACATGTGCAGAAGGACACAAAGGTCGCAGAGAGGAGCATCCATGAAACGACGTGCCTGGTCTCCAATTCAAGTAGTATTCTGCTGGCCTTCTTGTGATTCAGTCATCCTAGTAGTAGCCTCCGCTACAATTGCTGTTCGCCCATCCTCCAACTTCCCTGTAATGTCGATCTCATAGCCGTCGCTCCTGTCCACCAAACTCCGATAATAATCTACCAGCACTTCCGGCCGAGGTACGATCCTCCATTCCACGCGCCAAAGAAATTCCAATTCCAGCAATGCCAACTCCTTCAATTTTACCCCGCCAACCCTGGCGTATGTCTTGTTGGTCCAGAAGCTGTCACTCAGGCCTTTGCTGGCCACAGTAGCACTGGTTATTAGGAATCGGTGAACAGTAAGGCTCGATATGGTGAAGGCGGGGTACAGAGCGCAGAGACGATCAATGTAGAAAACCATGCTCAAGAGGATGGGTGGGGAAAGAGTAGCGTGTGTCGTAAGCCGTTGTAAGTAATCCAGAACGGAGATGGTGGGGGGAGCGCGAGAATGGAAGCGGGTGAGATGCCCATCGCGCAGTGGAATCGTATCGTTGTAGCGAATCAGCTCCATGAGCATCGAAGATATCAAGACTGCGAGGTCTTTGGGATCGCAATGTTCGTATTGCATAGGCATCAGCTTGAGGGCCGGTTTAGGAGCACGAAGGCGCTTGGTCGATTGTTCCTCATCTGAACTGGATGTAATGGCGGCGGATGAAGCTTGTGATGGAGGGGAGGTCATCAACGCGGACACGTCGGATGTACTCCGTTTTGCGCTCGTACCGAAAGTCGATGCTGGAGTCGCATTGTTAGTACAAACAATCGGTCTCGGCTGATCCACCGTTTGAGGTGCTATAGCTGGGGCTTTGGGACTTTCAGGCAGAGATGCTGTCGGGGCGCAAGCGCTCGGCTGCTTGCTGACATCCAGCCTCAGATTGGCCACCCCGGAAGCAGGGACGTTTTGTGAGACAACCGGTTCGCTTCGTGGTGAATACTGCGTGCCGGCATCTACCATCTGAACCCGCGGCACTTCCAACTTGTCTCTCGATTGGCCGTCGTGTCTCGTTTCTAAGGTCGTTTCCGACTGATCAGAGGTCGGCGAAGATTTCGTCGAGGATATTCGAGGACTGCGCGCCGTCCGAGTATGCTGAGTGGTGCTGCGAGTTCTGCTGATGGCAGGTTGGACAAGTCTCGATCGGTACGAGTTGTCATACTGAGGTCGAGGCGAGAAAGCATGTGATGGGGAGGCACAATTGCTGGTATGTGAGGTAGGAGAGGAGGCCGATGTGATCATGACAAGTCTGGCACGTCAATTGCCGAGTGCACGTGGGTCGAGTGAGAGGCAATGAGTATGAGTAGGATCGCAGGTGGGAGAATGTAGACCAATGCGGTGGGAACGAATGGGCGCATGGTGCGACAGAAAGCACAGAATACTCGTAGATAAGAGGTTTGGGCTCTGAGGAAGTAGTATTGTTCCTTCAAGAATAGTTGAGAGTCAATGCTGTGATCACTGATGGCTTTCTTCGTTCCAACCTCTGTACTGTACGTCAGCCCAAAACCGGGGCCGCTTTTGGTGTTTTGGGATCAAGGCCAGACACACTCGCGCATCCGTCACAAAGTGCTTCAGCAATCATTCTCATTAATGAGACTCTGGTCTATGTCACCATCGCATGTCGCCCTGCAGATATTCCCGCTACCTACTCCTTCCCGACCCTTCCAACCCACCATCGCGCATCATCTCGTGTATTGGCTGCAACCACTTGCGACGTTCGAAGCTGCCGTTGATGTCTTGACTTCAATCGAGTCCAGCACCGCCCATGATGACCCGATCTATGTCTCCGCCTCTGCTTGCCGAGCTACAAAACGCACAAAGCGCAGCCAGTCAAGCTCATGTGCTCAAGCTTATCAAGAACGAGATCATTGGGCATGACCTACGGAAACGATCCTGGATTGTGTCTGGGCTCATCCAAATACTATCCAATATTCTGTCGACGTCGAGGCGGACTTCTGGAAAGCGCAGTAGCGGGGAAATCAATGGCCGAGCGAAAGCTCGAGCTTGTCGATCGTTTACTACAGACGATGAAGCATGCTGTATACAAGCTGCCGTGATCGTGGGTGTTCTGGCTCAAGGAGGCCTAATATTTGTTCAACCGATCCTCCATGGCAGCGTGATCCCCCCACTCCTAACACTGTTGTCGTCCGAGTCATCGTCACTCACCCTCATTATTGCAATACTGAAAACCCTGATCACAGTTGCGGATCGATTGCCTCCGGCAAATTCAAACGACTGGCCACAGGATCAACAACTAGCAAATCTTCTTTACTCGGATGAGCACGTAGGCAGTCTGGCAAGGATCATCGGCCAACCTTCGCCGGCTTCGAGTGTGCAGCAATCCATCCTTTTAGCTACCTCGCTAATCGTCAAGACATGCTCGACGAACAAGCAGAAAGACGTGTTGGCGGCGGCGGGTGTGCTGGATGCATTGGCCACCAAATCGTCATCCTTCGTGGTTTCTCAGGGACTCGTGTTGCCCGGCGCCGAGAGTCGCCTGCACGAAACCGGTTCGCTGGGCACTCTTCCACCTTCTGCTCCTCCGCGAGCTCGGCTAGCCTCACTTCTGCAGCTCACTGCTATCGTCGTCGATGGCTCTAGAGCCCGCTCGGAGAAGTTCCTATCTTCGCCTTCCATGGTCACAGTATTTCCCAAACCACCAGCGGAATTCTCACCGTCCGATGTGAAGAAAATTCCCTGGGGCTCCGCCACTTACCTCTCAGGAACCGCAGTTCCTCGTCATACTCCATCTAATCCGATTGACTCTTTGCTCCCGTCTATGTCAACGCCTTCTGCTAAGCTTGCTGCAGAGCAAGCCAATTTTCCGCCATTGAGCTCTGTAGCGCCCATTTCCAAGAAGGGTAATTCTTTTCTTTCAGCTTCGCTATCATTCGGAAGTGTTGACAACGACGATCCACCAAGCGAGGATGATGAGAACCCTGCAGTCGCGTGGCTCATCTATCTTGTACGGAGCGAGACAGGAATGACGCGCTTGATGGCTGCAAAACTGCTCATTTCTCTGTTCCGTCAGGGCCTCGCTAGGAAGTCTCGAACCACTACATTCTGTATGCTGCTCGTGCCTCTACTTGTGCGTATGCTCGACAAGGACTACGAAATCGACGAGGTCTTGGATAATGCTGGACCGGATATCGTCCCGGTCCGACTATTAATGAAGGAAGAGGCTCCTGGCTTGCTGGCCATGTTAGTAATGGACTCACGTTCCCTGCAGAAGGCGGCAGTGTGTTCCGATGCCATCAAAAAGCTCTCCCAGCTGTTGAAAGAGAGCTTTGACCCAATTCCAGCCCAGCGCCAAGCGCCTTGGTACCCTGAAAAAAGCCTGCGGTTCTCCCGTGGCCGTTCAGACAAAGCGCTGGGTGAACCCGGTCCAAGTCCAATGGCCCGCCATGTCATGAGGCATCGAGAAGCCGTTCTGAAGGCATTAGCTTCGCTGGCGCCGTTCGATGATGGATACAGAAAGTCGATGTGCGACCTAGGTGTTGTCCCTTACATAATAGACTCTCTCAAGCCATACGCCGCAGATCCGCTGTTGACAGAAAACAGCCCATCTGAGCCAAATATCATCTCCGGCAACCCCTCGGCCACTTTACTAGCCGCTTGTGCTGCAGCCCAAGCTTTGACTCGTTCGGTCAGTGTGCTCCGAACGAATTTGATCGATGCCGGCGTTGCGCCTCCGTTGTTTCACCTGCTTAACAACCCGGATTCCGAAGTCCAGATCGCCGCCACCAAGGTCGTATGTAATCTCGCCTTAGACTTCAGCCCCATGAAAGAGGCCATCGTCAGTCAAGGTATAGTCAAGACGCTCTGCCAACATGCGCACTCCGCTCATCCAATGCTTCGTCTGGACTCCATATGGGCGCTGAAGCATCTGGTTTACAACTCGAGCAACGATCTGAAATTCAACATCATCCAAGAGTTGAAACCAGCTTGGATCAAGCATTTGATGGCTACCGATCCAGAAGATGTGACGCCAGGAACGATCGTTGGGATGGGAATCACGCATGGATTTGGTGAAGACGTGATCCCCCGTTTGGAGGACGGATCGGTGGATACGGTCATGGCAGATAGTACAGGACTACAGATGTGGAACCGCCATACGGCCGGACGACGAGCTCAAGCTTTGTCAGATGATGACTACAGCAAGCATACAGTCAAAGACGACATCCTGATCCAGGCCCAAGTGCTAGATCTTGTGCGCAACTTGATCTGCGGAGATGGTGCCGACGAGGTGGTCGAGTACGTGTTGAAGGAATTCAACCAAACGGAGTTCTTTGGAATACTTGCCCAGCGGCTCAGATCTCGTACTGGCAATCGTCAATCAACCACAAACGGTAATAAGAGAGAGACGTCAAAGGCAACTTCACCACCCACCGAGATAATCAACTCCGTCCTTGCCATCATCATCCACATTGCCGCTGCGTTGCCGCGATATCGGAGCTTAGTCATTGGGCAGACAGAGATTATGAAGCTGATCCTTGACGCGTTCGGTCATGCGAACCGCGAGGTGCGCCGAAACGCTATCTGGATCACTATCAACCTCATGTATCACGATGACTCGCAAGATAAGCTGGAGTGTCGGCGACGCGCGAAGGAGCTGGAGAAGCTAGGGTTTGTGGACAAGGTCATGGGCATGAAGGAGGACGTGGATGTGGATGTGAGAGAAAGGACGAAGACGGCTTTGACGCTCTTCGCTGACCTCCTGCACGGTTGAGGGAGGACGGTACGTTGGAACACATCTTGCTGTCATTGGCCTCGGCGTTCTTGCGAGGGTCCCTGAAGTCGGCACGAAAAGTCGGCATTGCGCAATGGCTGCGGTCAGAGCGTGGTCGTGGTAGACGAAGTCAGCTTACAACACGTTAGTTGTTGCACGTTCCAGCCAATGGTTTCCAGCCATGTCTTGCTGTATACTCCCTGCACCGCAGAACAGGGCTTCCGACCGTCACGGTCGACCTACTCCGTCGTCGCACATCAGCTTTCGCGTGGTCGATCACACAATGACTGCCAATGCGAGTGGTAAGTTGAATCCGAGGTGACGCGTCTGAATGGTCTATGAGGTATTCGGAACAGCTTATTATGACTACTCCCGCCTTTGTGGGTCCTATCGACATGACTAATCTAGACACAGCAATATCTACACTGCAAACAGGCTTGCTGCCATGCCCACGAGCAAAATGGCGAGACCAAGCTCCGTCCCGAGGAACGAGTTCAGCGTCGAGCTACCTCCCGTGTACTGCGCAGGCGAGGTCTGGGCTGGACGGCCGGTGCTTGACGCCGTGGCCGAATTATTGACTACTCTGAAGTATGTTCCTGCCAGGGGGCGGCCCAGTCCGGCAGCGGCGGCGAATTGGGTAATGTTGAAGCCTATGCGCGCAGGTATGTCTGCGGGTGGATTGATGGCTTTGAAGGGCGCTGGGATAGCGAATCCACTGGGTTGAGCGAAGAGCAGGAGGGTGTAGCGATGGACACCGTCAGGAGGCGGGGCTGGACCGATGTATGGTGCGCCCGTTGATGCGTTTGCCGATCTGGCGGTGAGGACGCGGTTGGAGGAGAGCGTGAAGTCTGCTTGCAACCAGTGAAGCAGCGTCACTGAGGAGCCGTTGATAACCACATCGAGGTCTATCATGAACAAAATGAAGTTCCCGGCAGGAGTTCCCACTGGTGCTGTGATACTTGGCTGCACTTGAGTATCTGAAGGGAGTTAGCAGAGTGGTTCAAAGATTCAGGCAGGCGGACAGTACCGGCTTTCTGCAACAATACGCCTGCCGGTGAAACGGTTATGTTCCGTGGGAAGACTGCCGACAGGGGAGTCTGCACCGCTGGTACAAAGCCATCTGGGGTTTGTGCGACTGCGACAGCAGAAAAGGCGAGTGAGACCAGAATCGAGAGAAAAAGCATGGTGAGGAGGGCTCGTCTATAACGAGAGGTGACTCAGCAGGCACTTTCCAATCCCAATCGACAGCTTCCAAAACCGGCTCAGACCCAATTAACAAGATGCGGCGCGGATTATCTGGTGCATGATTTGCTCAATGACTGTAGGCGAGGGAGACGGAAGAATGATGGACACTTGGCTCGGTAGGTGGCAGAGGGGGGGGGAATTCGCAGTTGAAGTACTCCTCCAAGCCAAGTGCCAAGAGCGCCACGACTGAGAAAGGATTATCATGGCCAATCGTTGCTCTCCACAGGAGCATGCGCAGACGAACTACCCCACCGTAGATGATGTCCAAGCCGCTCTATTCTTGCACCGAAACTTGGTGCTGGTCGGACCACCAGTTCGATCCTCCTCAGTCTCTCCAATCACATCAGTCAGGGGCAACAAGTTGTTGGCGTTGGCGTTGGCGATGTCGGGGCGCGCGGCGTCGGAGATGCATTCCAGATATGCCCAAAGATGGTACCTGACCTAGTCCATAAGCAGATTAGCTCTCATCGGCCGACTGTCAACAATGAAAAGCGCAGGTTGGAGAGTGTGCCGGACATCGAATCATAGCAGTCCTCATGTCAATGCCGCGCGCTGCCCGATCTCGACCCCGTTGCACTTGACGCGCACACCAAGCGCATCCACACGCTGCTCTTTCTTCCTCACTCTCTCGGAACAAGCTTGCTGATGTCTCGCGTCACGAACAAAACGCCCAAGAAGACATTTCCGCGCTCGACGGTGAAGAAGCTCATCAAAGGCCATTCGGACAAGAATGTTGGCCGCAATGTTGATGCTCTAGTCAGTACTTGCTGTCGGTGCAATCATTCCGCAGCAGCTAACATTGCCTCGAAAGGTGTACATCGACTATGTCCTTTTCGTGCAAGAGTGAGTGACCACCACTTCAGCTGACGTGCGGATTGAACGACCAGTCAATTGACTGTAACAGGCTGATGCGAAATGCTTCTCGCAAGGCTCGCGCGAGTGGGGAAAAGCGAATAGCTGGGAGGGACATCAGGAAGGTGACCATGGTAAGCGCCGTGACATCCCATCGACTTCAATTTACTGATGTTTTGGCAGACCAGTTTGCGCAGATTCAAAGGATGAATATCAAACTCGCCGTGCATGTTGGACAGCCTTGATCGAAAGGAGATACATCGGTTGAATTTAGAGGCGGACTGTCAGGCGCCTCCTGTCGACAGCACTAGGCCAGAAAGGAATCGCGGGGGCAATGTGGATAGGCCAGCTTGTGTCTGCTTCGTGTAAAGAAAGTGAGATGGTGTTGTCCTACCAAGGAAGTTCTCCCGACCATGATGATGTTGGAAGGGGGATGCAGAAAGCTCGCTGGATTCAGGTCAATGTTCTGAAGGATCTCGAAGTGCCCCTGCAGCTGATCAGCTGTTGAGGAGGTTCAATACCTCGAGCAGGACAGCATAGGAACATCGAGTAAGCTGTTCTCTGGTGCAGAATCAAACTGTCAATTTTGCTACGAATCAACCTCTACTTTGTACTCTGTAGTGCCCAGATCGTTGTGTTTCCGTGGCCCGTGCGCTAACTCAAAAGCACTTCTTCTGTATTTTCGAACTCTACTTCAATCCAGTCAACCCTCAAGATTTATACCTACAAACTTCAACAGACGTCGACATTTCATCAACCACCTTCGATACCTCTCAACGTTCAGGTTCATCCGAGCTTCCTTCGTCACTTCCCCCCTCTCAAACCCTCAACCTAGTCTTGCGCAGCTTTGGTACTGCTAACCATGGCTCCGGGAACGGGCTCAGCACCAAATATTGAATCAAAATCAGCAAAGAAGAGGAGAGGCCAAGCTGAAGCAGCGCCAACCTCATCAACCGGAACTGCTACACCAGCCGCAAATGCAACTTCTCAAGCTTGGACCTCGGACCTGGCAATAAACGGAGTTGACGGTGCCCGGGACAGTCCATATTTAAAAGAGTTGAACAAGTGAGTATCGAGCCCCCATACTGCATGCGTACTTGAGAAATCTGACGGCACAAAGGGGTATTCGCAATATTGCTAAGAAGCTTGTAAGATCATCCCATCAACTTGCGAAGTATTCAACTAGCTAACTATTGTGCTTCAGGCTGCATCCAGTAAAACCGAGTCCATTGTTGCCGATAATCCTGGTGTGTCTCTAGATGAGCTGATTATGAAGAAGAAGATTAATGCCGACCAGAAGGCACAAATACTCAAGAAACCTGCACTGCAAGCTGAACTGGGAAGGCTAGAAGATCAAGTGGTTCACTATCGGAAATTTGGCAAGGACTACGAGGATCGATTTGTGAAGGAAAAGTCGGCCCTGGAAGAATCACACGCGGAAGCTCTCGCCAAAGTCAAACTCGAAGCCGCTGACGAAGCCACCATAACAATCCTCAAGAAATTCGACGGTGATCTTCTCGTGCTGAGTCAATTCCTCCACGCAGCTGCAGCAAAACGACAAGATGATGAACTTGATCCTATCGAAAAGGCTGCGTTCGAGGGAGTCCTACTACTGGTCTATCAGGGCAACAACGCCGCTTTGGCTGCTTTCAAAGACATCGCGGCAGGATCAGACAAAAAGGTGTTGAACACTGAGGGTGATCAGCTGGAATTCACATACGCACAAGTCAAGCAGATATCCATCAACGATGCTCCTCCCCCAGTCCTGGAAGAGCCAACCACAGCATCTTCCGGAGCGGACAATGGCGTAACCGAAGTGAGCACTGACCCAACCATTGCAAACGCAGGAAGGACGGAACTCGAAGACACCATGACATATCAGAAGACCGATGAGCCAACAGAAGCCGACACAAGGGCCCCACCAGAGCAGTCCTCCACAACTGCCGATGCCGCTAACGCCGTAGCAGCACGCAGCTGGGACCCTCAAGCATCAATGACCAGTGACTCGCCGTCTGGAGAGGGCTGGGTTGAGGTGCCGCGCGATCCCGCTGAAACGGACACAGGAGTCGCTGCCACGCCCATTGCCTTGCACAACTCGACGAGCTGGGCAGAAGAGGTCAATGCAGACGCGGCTGCAGAGCAAAAGACAACGGGAGAGAATGAAGGCTTTGAGCAGGTCATTCATCACCAGAACCGCGGTCGGGGACGTGGTCAACGAGGCGATTTTAGAGGTCGTGGACGAGGTGGAGATCAGCGAGGTCGGGGCAGAGGTGATCGTGAAAGAGGTGATCGTGAAAGAGGTGATCGTGAAAGAGGTGATCGTGAAAGAGGTGATCGTGAAAGAGGTGATCGTGAAAGAGGTGATCGTGAAAGAGGTGATGGAGATCGACGTAGTGTGGGCAGAGGTCGCGGCCGAGGTGGCGAAGGAGGTTTTCGTGGAGCCGCTCGAGGTGGACGGGGCCGTGATGGCTCAGCTCCGAAAGTCGGTGAAAGTGGCAATGGTGCCAGCGGAGTTTGAGATGATAGGGTACGCTCTTGACTTCTGTGCAATGCTTCAAAGTCCAGCCTTCCCAGCCGGGATCCTCACGAGTTCTTGACATTGCATTGCGCCGGTGCAAGCCTGGCGAGAGGGAAATGGACAAGCGCGATCTCTCTTTGCTTTCTACAAAAGCCAGGTGTACACCTTGTCGAACCAATTCCTCCCTTTTTTGATCTGAGCTGGTGTACAGTTCCAATACCGTTCCCCGTTTACGTAGATTAGTTCCAGATGGAGCTTTCTACCCTACACTAAGTCACTTGCTGTTCTGTGTACGGGTCATGTTGCGGAACATAGCCATATCCCTTGCTGATGCGTCTTTTCCATGCTAGGAGAATAATGCGTCTCTGTCTGCTAATTGATCGTGTCAGACAGCCTGCGCCTCAGCCTGCCCTTTCGATCTGTCAGGCAATCAGCTAGAATAGCTCGAATTAGCTAGAAATGCTTGTGTTGAATCGAATTGAATTGACAGAATCAACTGCCTAGAATCCATCTAGAATGCCTTCTGAATGGGGGGTTATATATGAAGAAAAAATGGGCCGGAAATTGGCTAACGGGCCGATGGCCCAATCCACAGTTTGAATTTGGGTGCTGATTTCTTTCGCAGCCTGTCATCCAACCCCTAAGCACAACAGCCTACGTTG
>JAABUK010006378.1_pt1 | contig 17639 bp, 22 predicted proteins | sample 5559141 | NCBI WGS metagenome assembly JAABUK01 (sample SAMN10711869, study PRJNA513367) | rock metagenome | isolation source: Antarctica rocks | place: Antarctica: Victoria Land, Pudding Butte nord | collected 2016-01-03 | reverse complement strand
GTTGTTGTAAGACTTGGTGAGATTGTGCCAGCTGACATCAAGCTGATGGGAGAAACTGGAGAGGATGACCACCCTCTGCAGGCAAGCTCAGGGCTCTCACAAACTGCTGTTGTTTGTTACAGCTTCATCATGTTCCCTGGATAGCTGTACAGGGCTTGTTTTCATTGACAGTCTGCTGCTTTGGTAAAGATGGCACTTGCCAAGTCTTCATTTCTCGGAGATCATTCCTGATCTGTCTTGGGCGCTGAGCAGCAAGCGCGTTTTGAGTTGCTGTCTTGTTCATTGTTGATGGGCAGTCATAACACTTTTCTTTGTCTGGCTTCAGGTGGACCAAGCAGCTTTGACTGGAGAGTCATTGCCTGTCAAGAAGTACACCAACGACGTCTGTTTCTCAGGCTCTACCATCAAGCAGGGAGAGAAGCATGCAATCGTGTATGCCACTGGTGCCAACACCTTCTTTGGACGTGCTGCTGCGCTGATTGGCGCCACCAACAATGTGGCCAACCTGCAAAAGATCATGACCAAGATTGGAGCTTGTTGTCTGATCACCATCGGTGTTTGGATGGTCATTGAGCTTGCAGTCCAGTTTGGCCACTACAGGCATGCCTGTGCTGGTGGTGAAAGTGAGTCTCGTGCTCACATTTTGCATACATGCATTTGGGTTCTCTGCTTCCATGCTTGGGTCATATCCTGGCCTGCCTGTATCTGCACTCTCTCTACACTTGTAGCATTGCTGTTATGCTTGTCCAGCCACCCTTGTTTCATTACATCACCTCACTTCACATCTGTCTGACTTTGGAAATTTTGTGTTAAATGTGTATTCAAGGCTGGCCTGTGTGGTGCAGATGGTTGCCCTACTCTCACTAACATGCTTGTCATCATTGTGGGTGGTATTCCTATTGCCATGCCCACCGTGCTGAATGTCACCCTGGCCTTGGGAGCCTTCAAGCTGGCCAAGGAGGGAGCCATTGTAGCCCGTATGTCAGCTGTTGAGGAGATGGCAGGTACACTATTGCTGACTGACAGCTGCCATGATCACATCAAAGGCTTTGTGTCATACATTTATTCACCACCGCAATTGCCATGTGCAGAACTGCACGTAGCAGCTGCCTGTACTCTTGAGGCTACTCTGCACGTTTTGCTGTCTGTATGCATCTTACAGCTGCAAATCGTCCAAAGTACAGCTGCATCTTGTGCCTCATTTTGTAGCATTCACAGCTTAAATGAGCTGAGCTGAGCTGTCTGGCATGCAGGCATGGACATCTTGTGCTCAGACAAGACTGGTACCTTGACTCTGAACAAGCTCACAGTGGAGCAGGCCAGTGTGAACCCCTTTGGCAACTTCACCCGAGAGGATGTGATCAAGTATGCTGCCCTCAGTGCGCAGCGAAACTCAGAGGAGGCCATCGATGTGGTGAGGCTCTTATCACTGCTAGCGGAGATGCCTCTGAAGAAGTGAATTCTTGAAAAGGCTTTGCATTTGTAGCTGATTTTACCTATCAAGACACCTGTGGGTGTCATGCAACCTGTGGGTGTCATGCAGCGTTGTAGCAGCTTGCACAAATCAGCAAGTTGCCTGACAGGGAACTTTGGTATCTTATTGGACTTTTGGTATCTTATTCAATGGAATGTTGATGTATTTGGTCTATGTCTGCAGTATTTGTGCGTCGATTGTGTGCTTCCCCTGTTGTGTCCTGAGCTTATTGCGGCATACAGGTTTTGGCTGAGAGTTACGAGCACAAGGACACTCTTTGGGACGAGTACGAGTGCCCCAAGTTCATTCCTTTCAACCCTGTGGACAAGTACACCATTGCCATCATCAGGGACAAGAAGTCAGGAGAGATGATGCGTATCATGAAGGGAGCCCCTCAGGTCAGTGCTTGTGCTTGCAGCCGCTCCCAAAGGAGGCGTGCAGAACTCTTACTGGCCTTGTAGCTCCTTGCCCAAAAATGCGCAGAACTCCCATGTATCAAGATGCATGAGAGCCTTTCATTAGCTGCTGCAGGACACCTGTTCTCAATGCACTTTGGACAGATAACCAGTTGTCGCTGACATTGTCACCATGCATGTGGTCCCTGGCTGATGGGTGCGATTGCTGCTGCAGATTGTCATCAAGAAGGCCAGGAACGCTAGTGAGATCACAGAGGTCGGCACTCAGAAGATCACAGAGTATGCCAGCCGCGGTTTCCGTGCCTTGGGTGTGGCCAAGGGCAGTGCTGAGGGTCCTATCAGTGGTGTTCAGTGGGAGGCTGTTGGTCTGCTACCTTTGTATGACCCCCCTCGTCATGACACTGGAGAGACCATTCGTCGTTGCATCCAGAAGGTGACCTCATCATAATCCTGAGCTGTATCTGTTGGAACCTAGCTGCCCGCTGTTGCATGTGGCTTGCTGCAGAGGGTGGTGTGCTCGATTGTTTTCTTGCAGGACTCTCTAGGTCTGGGCTGTGCAGTAGTGTATCACGAGTACCTGCCTGACTTTGAGATCAGCTCAGCCCTTGTGTTTTGTGAGCGCACTGACAGATGATAAGCTGCTGTACAGGGTTTGCTGGTGAAGATGATTACTGGTGACCAGGCCTTGATAGGGCGGGAGACTGCCAAGCAGCTGGGTATGGGCAACCAGATCTTCAACACTGAGGTCTTGCTGAAGGTAGGGCTCACCTGCATCCTGATTGTTGCCTGTCAATATGCCCTCTCAACAGCATGCACTGCTGGCTATCGCCAATGAATTTTGTCTGCAAATGCAAGTCACCTTAGCCTGACATTTCATGGTATCAAACGCTCATTGAATCTGCAGGCTGCATGGCTCAGTCCCTGCAGAACTGCACACATGCTCTCTTCTCACAAGTGACTGCTAGATCATAATTGTAAGTGTTGAGTACCCCTAATGGCGTGTGACAGTGAGGCTATGCTATGCAGGCCAAGGAGGGCAAAGGCATGCCTGATGGCTTCAAAAACGTTGAGGACTTGGTGGAGAGGGCAGATGGGTTTGCTGAGGTGTTCCCTGAGCACAAGTTCATGATTGTGGAGATGCTGCAGAAGGCTCACCACATGGTGGGCATGACTGGTGATGGTGTCAACGATGCCCCTGCTCTCAAGAAGGCCGATGTCGGTATTGCTGTGGACGGTGAGTTCTGCAGCTTCCTTGTGCTTCTTCTCATTGCTCCCAAATAAAGCTTGACCCATCGCCCTCAACTTATTGCACAGTCAACAATGGGGCCTGTTTTGTAAGGCATTTAGTCACACACCCAAACTTTACTGCTTGACAGAGAAAGCCTTCTGGCCAGTGGACAGCCATGCCGAAATACACATATATTTATATTTATATATACTATAATATAGTTGCGTGGACAATTATATTGTACCTCTGACAACATCAGTCATCTTCTAGCACACTGTTGCACGTCTCTATCCCCCATGTTGACGACCGTTCTGTACAGGTGCCACTGATGCTGCTCGAGGTGCTGCTGACATTGTGCTGACTAAGCCTGGACTGTCAACCATTGTGGAGGCCATCATTGGTGCCAGGAAGATCTTCCAGCGCATGACCACATACTCCAAGTACACCGTGGCCATGACCTTCCGTATCTGCTTCACCTTTGGGCTGCTCACTGTCATCTACAACTGGTAAGCTGGGCATCCAAGAACATTCTGTGTTGCATCCAACTACAGTTTGTATGCATATCATGACAGACACCGGTGTTGCACTACATCCAAGATCAGTTTGTATACAGCAGAGGACATGCTTGCATTCACTAAACATGTCACTTTGATTAATGCTTGCTGTTTTACATGTCTGCACTTCAGAGGTTGAGGCGCATTGGTCGTAGATGTGGTTCACAACTTGCGCAGGACTTGCATCAGGCTGACAGACAAGCTGTAATTGCAGGTACTTCCCAACGCTTCTGATTGTGCTCTTGGCTGTGTTCAACGATGGTGCCATGATTGCCCTGTCCAAGGACCGTGTTGTATCCAGTCCAACACCCAACAGCTGGAACCTGAGGGCCATCTTCATCTCTGGAATTGTGTATGGGCTGTACCTGACTCTGTCCTCTTGGACTCTGTTCTTCGCTGCTTCTAAGACTGAGGTCAGCCTCCTATCTGCTGCCTTTAATGCTCATGCATGGCAGGGCATAATGCCTTTCTTCGCATACGTATTGCACCTGCCTGCAAATTGGTTTTGAGTGTCAACGTTGCCTGTCCCTTGCCTTGTTAAGGTTGCCTCATGCTGAGTCAGGTTGTGTCTCCACTTTTGGTCTGGCTCTTTCTGCCTTTTGTGCTGATGCTGTTTCGTGTCATGCAGTTTTTCAGAGACAGATGTGGCATGTTCACTTTGAACACAAGATCAAGGCATGTGAACACTTTCTGCGGCCAGATGATCACAGAGATGGGCTTCACTAATGTTAATGCAGACATCTGCTCGGTATGCTCCTGCCAACATCTGCTTGTATACAGCATTTTTAACGTGCTCAACCTTGTTTGCTTGCTTTGTCTGTGTGTTGCAGCATGTCCTAGCGCTATGCATGGCTCGGCCTCATGCTTTGTTCAGCATGACACCTGATAGTGCCACCAACTTGACTCAATGACAACTTGCAGGTCCCTGGATATGCCACTCAGCTCCACTGTGCTCGTGCTGGCGGCCCAGACACCACCAACGGACCCATCAGCATTCAGGAGCAGTGCGTTGCTGAGCAATACTACGTCAGGAACTCCATCCTGAGGTCCTTGATCTACAGTCATGTAAGTCCTGCCAGGCTCTGTACATCCAGCTAGACAGCTTAATCACATCTGTTCAGTAGCACCGAGTCTACTTGCTTGCAGTCAGATCTGCTGCTGTGGCTACTGTATTGACTCGCACAAAGTTGTGCACTGACTTTCTGTTGAACTGCTGCAGGTGTCCATCTCAGGACAGGCTATGGTGTTCGTGGTGAGGACAATGTCCTGGTCACTGATTGCTCGTGCTGGACTATGGACCTACATTGCTTTCTTCCTGGCCCAGGTAAGGTTTTCCTTGCATATTGACCCCTTGCTGGGCCTGCTTACCCTTTCCTATCACCAAGGTGTGACTCTGTCAAAGTTGAACCAGCCCAGGACTGCGTTTTCATGGATCATTCCTGGATCCGTCCTTGGAACAGTTGCAAGGGTGGTTGCCACAGGTGGCCTGTATGAACGCCCTATTTTGCCAATAATATCTCACATGGCAACTGAATCATGTGGCCTGTGCAGATTGCCTCCACTGCGATTGCTGTCTTTGGCTTCAACGGGTATGACTACCCCGACAAGCCACACAACAACTCGTTCAACAACTGCCAGTTCTGCCGCTATGCATACAAGACCACCGCTGGAGGCTACCCCAAGTTCTTCAGCCGCAAGGTCCCTCAGGACCGCACTGAGAACATGTACATCGACTCCACTATTGGCTGCACGTAAGTGTTCTCGTCTCCCAACTGGGTCTTCTTACAACCCAACAACTGCATGCCTTTGGCCAAGCACAGGTTATGTGCTTTAACTCACGATGCATTGCATCTGCACTCCCTTTCAAGAGTGACCACGAGCGCACCAGCATTGTTTGTGGCAGTGCTTGCATGGCTCGCATTGCAAGTGAATCTGTCCTCATCTTGTTGACATAAAAAACCTCAGACATGCAATGTGCTGACCTTCTCCCTGGGTGTGCAGGTACTATGTCATTGTTGCCTGGATCTGGGCCATCATCTGGTACTTCGGCCTGGACCCCATCAAGTGGGCTCTGGCCTACGCTCTTGACGAGGAGGGCATGAGGACTGGCAAGCGTGGAGCCATTGACCGCACTCAGGCCCCCAAGCAGAATGAGGAAGCACAGGGCATGAACCACATGGGTGCGGTCAGCAGGCACAACCCTCTGGGGCGTGTCAGCCTGACCCAGCCAAGCCCCCAGCAGTTGGAGAGGGCCAGCATGGTGCGTGTGGGGGGCCAGCAGGGGGGTCAGGGTCTCAACCGCCGCAGTGCTGGCAGGGCATGAGCAATCATTGCCATGCAGGCCTCAGTCTGATATATTTCCTGTCTGATATATTTGATGAGGCACCAGTCTAGGTGTGCTGATATCCATCAGCAATGTCAGGGGTTTTTGGTATCTGGTCGAGCTGATTCCTACTATATATACTGTCCCAGGATTCAAGATGTAGATCCTTTGCAGCATGCATGAGAGTTTATTTCTGTTCTGTGCTGTCAAACTCTGGAGTACTGTCACTGTTGCCTGAGCAGTGCAATGTGTACTGCTCCTGCAACTTTTTGCTGACTTGCAATAGGACTGACTCACAGCCTCAACCTCCATTAACAAACAGGTGGTAGTTGTTCTGCTGCCTTTTTGCCTATACCTTGAGGTTGCTACAATGTTTGTGTATGCGTCTTGCAAGCCAGCTGACCTATGTTTTTATTGGCTTTGGTTGCCTTGAAGATCACATTGCTGCTGGGCACAGATCTTCCAGTCTTGTGACTTGTTACTACTTTCTACCTGTCCACCAGTCAGGCTGTGCATCTGCCTTCATGAGTATCAACAAGCTGTATGACCTTGAGGGTTTGCACTTTGCATTGTATTGTGCCTGCCATTCAGACTGACACTTCATGCCGCTAGCATAATCAGCATACAATGTCTGGGGGCTGTGGGAAAAGCTGGAAGCAGCGAAAGTCACAATTGCAAGCACGTCATATGGCACATTCGGTGTCATCCATTACTCCGGTGTCATCCATCATGCTAACAGAGAAATCGTCAGATCAGAAGTTCTGACTCGACTCATCAGCAGCAAAAACACCACCGGCACCAAATGCGGAAATATGGCCCAAGACGCACTGGCTTGCTAGGCCTTTTGAATTGCATGGTAGATCAAAGCATGCTATCAGGCAGCAGTTTTGTGGGTCATGCGATGTGTTGCTGTGGTCACCTTGAAGGTTGCAGCCTAAAAAAACTGGTATGGAGTCTCAAGAGCCTTCAGTCGCCTGAACCTGTTTGGGTCAGGGATAATGCATTACAGGAGTGACCTTTCGTCTGCCGAAACAACATTCCAGACAAACATTTCGTGTGTGTATTTCCCATACTGGTTTGGGTGCTTATCAGTAAAGTAGCATATCCTCCCCCCCCCCGCCCCCGGAAGTCGTAATACACCAACTTTTGCTCAGTTTACTCTGCAGGACTCTGCAGGAGGTCTACAGCACACATGCATATAATACATCATGGCTCGTTTGTGACCGTCAATAAACCATGCAACTGCTGATATCATGTCTGCCTTTCTCTTTCAGTTTTTTGCACCTAAAACCCTAGAATTCCAGTTTCAGGCTACTTTCTTTCAGCTTGCTGTGACCTTGTGAGATCATCATCAACTCTGAGTCCTGCTTGCCTCAGCTCCTGGCAAAACACAGCAAGCCATGCTTTTGTGAACACCAGTCGCTTGGTCAGCTCCAAACTTCCCTATGCGCTCTGGTGGTGCTCTGGCAGTGTGAAGCTCAACAACTCTGTACCACAGTTGTTACCTGGGCAGCCCGGTATAATACTTGGCTTCTCATTAAATTGACGCCGAAAGGCGTAGTCTTCTCTTTTCTTTTCTTTCTACCACAGTTGTTGATGTAAACAACACCGGCTGGGAGCGCCCTCCAGGCCTAGGGACATGTGCGCTGATAGGATTTATAAATCCTCTTTCTTTGCCAAGTCATCCACATCTGGTTGAGGTCCAGCTGTCACCATGGTGTGGTAAGTGTTCAGCACTGATCCAGTACTAGTATGGAATGTGTGAGACAGCCATGCTTGATTTTGATCACATTCGTCTTACACATACATACTGTCTCAGTCTTACTGGAGTGTTCCTTGGATCTCAGATACATGTCCCCAAGGATGCACTGATTTGCAGAGTCTTACTGGACTGTTATTGACATGTGCATGCAGGTTTTGCATGTGCATGGCTTCTCAGGAGTGGGGCTGACTGTGCCCACCTGATTGTTGCCTGCTACCTGCTGTACAACTATGCATTTGACACCTTCACAAAGGCATATGAGTCCCTCCCCAACCCTGAGGTGCAGCCTGTGTCATGCCAAGGCGGCAGCCAGACACCCATGCAGAGGCAATTGCCCCATTCCACTTGCATGATACCACAAAGGCAGCAATGCATCAAAGCACCGCGTGCGTCTGGCATGCGCACCTTGCATCTCATGCAGAACTATGTACAAAAGATGTGTAGACAGTCTTCTCTTGGGCACGGGCCATAATGATAACAGTGCCTGTCTTTCCCTGGTACACACGCTTTGTACAGTATCATGTTGCTGCTGCTGCTGCTGAATGCTAATGCCATTGTTGCAGGAAAGTGACTCAGGCTTAAGCCCGAGATGGCATGCACTTGTTGGAATGTTTTATTCCTAGTTTTATCCCTATTCATACTCTCAAGGACCTTGCAGAGGCAGCAGCAAATCCTGGTGACACTCAGGAGGGTCACATTTACCGTATTGGGGCCGCTTGCTGATGCACCAGCAGACATGACCTCCCTCCATAGCCAGCAGCTCTGCAAAATCTCCCAAAAGACGCACACACGTTTCATTGGACACTCTTTTCCTCTGTGTCTGCTCAGCCAAGTGCATGGTCCGACATGGGCAGACAACTGTTGAGGTGAAGCCCTTGTACTTGGCTCAAAGCCACCCAGCAGTATCATGCAGCAATGAAATTACATGATTCTGGCAGTACATTTGGTTGACGCTCCTTCTAGTCTGAAAAGTCTGCTGAGTAGCACATTGGGCATTGCCCATGCCACACTGCTTGATCTTTGTGAACGTTCATTTTGCCTTTGCTTACAGGGTCATGCATGTTACAGCTTTCCTGCTGGAAAGGCTGTGCTGAACAAGCCTGGACGCGCAGGATCTGGGCTCAACTTGTGGTGGAAGCAGCAGATATGACCATTGGTATCTGGCTTAGAGAGCACAACAGGAACAGAGATGTGCCAGCTCTTGCGCATCAACTTCACACTGCTATGCTTGACGCTGACCAGGTAGAGCTGAATTCATTAGTTGTGCTGTAACATATGCCTCTTGAAGAAGTGCAGCTTTGTTCTCCGCAGGTCTATTGTGTATCATCATCAAACCTGCTGGTGCTTCCCAACAGGCTAGTGCTGTGAATGACCTTTTGCTTGGCAATACCCCAGTACCTTGCTGGCTTCTGCTCTGTCTCTTGGCCTTCTGCCCTGTGCTGTCTACCTTCTCCTGAGCTTTACCCTGTTGGCGCAGCTACTGCATGTGCCAAGAAGTTGGTGTTCCCCCTGCAGTTGATTTTCCCCTGCAGTTGGCTTTTCCACCTGCAATTGGTTTTTCCCCTGGGCAGCCCCCTGCATGCAAAAGCAGCCCACCAGAAGGTTGTGGGCATGGCCATTGTCTTCAGCATCCAGCGTATTAAGCTGGAAGAGGGAAAGGCTGACAAGGAAAGGTGACGTGGATGCACTGCATCCAAGACAGCCTTGGTTGATTTCAATGATTGAGGCATGGCCGTGGCGCTGCCTGAACTGCATGAGGGCACATCTTGTGCTGCCAAAGAAAATGTCATACACAGATGCATGATGCGACCTGCAAGGTATGCACGTGGACAGCACTCCTGAGCTAGGCACAGCCCACTTGCCCTGTCGCTCTTGTGGGGCTCCTTGTAGGCTTTAGTCAGCAGAATTGCAATCAGTTTGCCATGCATTGTATTTTTAGACATTGAGCACATGCATGAGTGTCTTGTGTGACGGCAAGTATTAGATGTTGGGGCAATGGCACATGTGTGTCTGATCTGCAGCACTGGAGAGTCAGGTCTGCAGGTTCTGCAGGACCAATGGAGGACTGGGATCACAGGAGTGCCACCTTAAGGGTAATTTTGTCCAGCGGAATCTGGCATATCACTGCAGCTTGTGCTGACATTTGCATCAGTCTGCTGGTGATTGTGCAGCCACATGGCAACATTGTGCAGCACATGTAGAGGAGACGCCCACGTTGCAAAGAATCCTCCCCTACTGAGTCTTAGGCTTCCCTACAGATTTGGGCCGTTATGATTTACAAAATCACTGGCACAGACGTCATGTGCCATGCTACCAGCAGGATTATGATTGGCGTCCTGTAGTGGAGTTGTACAAGGCACTTTGTTGCACATGCAAGATTTTGTTACAAAACACACACTTAGCCTAGCAAACACACCCAATAAAATATAGCATCTACACGAGTGTATGAACTTATGATATGCTTTTTGCGTGCACACATCATCCTGCACTATTTACCTGCAACCTGAAAGCACGCAGAGATTTTGTCCCAGATCATAGCAGGATCAAGTTCTATTCTAGACTGCACCAGATTGAAGTACCCATCTAATTGAGTATCAAAAGTATCACGACACGGTTGCCATACATTGAAATCCTCTTCAGACCAGATAGCTTGATCTTGCAGTACAGTTGCAGCAACATGGTACTTCTCCCATATACATGCGTATGTGGCAAATATCCAATACAGGTCATATTCTGTCCAAGGAGGGCGCCACGCCTCACCAAGCTCCCTATAATCTTTCTTGTACCGGTAGAAAAGCTCATCCAGCAGATATTGTGTCCAGCTATCTGTGTTGTAGCGATCTTTGATAAAGCGTCCCAATGACAGTGTCACATCCTTTGCAAGGATCTGTGGTGTGACCCCAATTGCCTCCCGCCAGTCTAGAGGCACTGCCATTTTCAGAGTCAAGGCACTTGCTTCCATCCAAACTAGCTGGTCTTCTGTGCGGTTGTAAATGGGGTAAATGTCGTTCTTGGCCTGGTATGAGATCTTGCCAGACTTGTCACAGACAGCAGACAGATGAGAGCACTGCGACGTCTTGAACAGGTCTTGTGCGCCAAAATGCTTGACAAAAAAGACATCTGTGTCCAGGACCAAGTAAAATGGCGTAGTGACAATGTTTGCACACGACAGCTTGACCTGCATTCAGCACCCAAAACCCATGTCAGAGATTCAGCTTTGACGCCCAATGCACAGGATGCATGCGCGAACCAATACCAGGACTGAATCTACTAATGTCGTGAATCTTGCAAACTTTGAGACATGCATACCTTAAGACATAGCACACAGGTTTGCAAGCCAGGTACTGTCCTGCAGTGTATGAGGATTGGCCAGCAAAGCTTGACATGCTCAGCTCAGAGCAGCTTGTGTGCAGCTTGCGTGCAGCTTGTGTGCAGCTCGTGTGCAGCTTGTGTGCAAGTGCACCGATGGCAGATGCATGCTGAAATGACGCTCAAGCAGATGGCAGCAGCACCAGGCATGAAACCCACCAGCTGCTGCTTGACCCAGCCAGGATACTTCAGGCGGTCTGTATCATAAATAGTTCCTTTGTTCAGCTGAGGAGCACACTGACCGTCTGACACCACTCTGGCAGCTGTGTGGTATTTTGGAAATTCGACAGCCCATTCCTTGTCAACAAATGACTGCAATGTGCTGACCTTCTCCCATGGTGCTGTCAAAATATACTCCTTGACTGTGTTAATGTCAAAGTACTGTGCTGCTGTTCTGAGCTGATTTCGAAGGTTGCCTAGCTCAAAATCAGTGGGAAACACCGGGACTAGGATTGTCAGCAGGCCGTTCTTGGGGTTGACTTCCCATTGTCTGTGCACGAACAGTGGATCTGACACCTTGCTGCCTGCCGGCAGTGCATGGGTATCAGGATAGCGAGCAGCCTCTGAATGATGGAACAGGCTCTGCCATGTTACAAACACTAAAGCTGCTCTGAGGAACAGGCGCAAAAGTGGCAGCATGCTGGGTATCACAGGGTCCAGCTGGTGATGCTGACACATGTCGGAATGTTCTTATCGACCATCCTGGGCCTGCAACAACGTTTTTGTTCAGGTCACTCCTCAAGAGCATAGCATGCAGCTTAGGAATGTACTGCTCAATTCAACACAGTCAGATTGGTCAGGGTCAGATTGGTCAGGGGGATGCCCTACGTCAGAAAATGGGCTAGCTGCTGAGCCAACTGCTGCAGCAAATTGCTACAGCACGGCCTTGCTTAACAAGATCCGACTGCAAGCAGAACATACAAGCAGTGCAAGACCAGGCTTCAGATCGACGCGCTACCGTTATCAGCTGGAGCACCGCTCCGTGGCTTTCCTTTCTGCGCTGCGCTGCTGGCTTCGATTAAGTTCGCACCGCTTCGTATTGCTTTGCAGACCTAAAGCCCCAAGCCAATCGCAGAGCTGCACAGCTCACACTGGCACTGGAGCTCTGCTGGGCGATACAACAAGTCGAGCGTTCATCACAATCGTTTGTGAATTCCAAGAAATAAAAGTGCACGCACAGCCGCTTCTATGGACAGCGAACTCGAAGGCGCCCGCGATAACACGTGCGTTTGGTTATTGTTGCAGACATGTGTCATGATGCATATGCTATTGTCATCCTGATTATCATTGTGTTCTGCCACAGCGCAATGCATACATGCTGTCTCTCTGATGCGCAGGCGCATCAGCTTATTTGTACAATCTGATCCATTGCATATCTGTCTTCGTACCTTATTGCAGCATGCAGATGAAGACATGCAAGACATTCAAGTCGACAAGACAGCAGCAACAGGTTCAGCAGAGCAAACGGCCTTGACAGTGTTGATTGTTTGTGCATGAATGCGCATTCAATACTGATTGAGCATTAACGCTGACCTGCAACTTGAAAATAAACACAAGTCATGGGCTCATACTTTGGGTACTTTGCATGACAACTGCTGTCTCAATAGTTTGCAGACAGGTATGCAGCTCTGCTGTTCTTGTCCTTTGCACTTGTGTGCCTCTTCTCATTGATGGGCAATGTTTTTGGCTTGGAGAATGTTTGTGACACACCAGCTCTGCGCTGGAAGTAAGCATCCTGCAAACCCTTTTCTGGAGCCAGGGCATCATCAAAGACAGTTGTGTCCTGATCAACCAGGTGTGTGTGTTTGGTGCGGCCACGCCTGCCAAAATTCTTGACCTACAAAAGGATCCAAGTGTTAGCAAGACTCTGACGTGTTTAAGTGCACCGCTATCTGCAATGATGCAAAGTCTGACTCAAAAACCTGAAGACAACTGGGGCCTACACAATAAACTAAACCTGCTGATAAGACACACCCAAGAAGCCTTACCTGCATGACTTTGGGAAGAACACTTTTGTCAAGCTTGTCCTCCCCAGTGGGTGCTGAATAGTCCCTAGTGTACACGTCATCCACTTGGTCTCTGCTGTATGGATTGTCTGAGGTTTCTTGAAAGAAGGCACCTTTGTGCCAGTACTTCTGAAGGAACTTCCACTTCTCCTTTGGCTGTATTTGTGACTCCTGAGCAATAGCAAGAATCATACCAATCAAAATAATTGAAACATTTACTTAGCCAGCAGGCATCAGGTACGAACGACGCAAGCCAGTTCCCTCCAGACAGGCTTGTTCAATAGCAAGATTAGCGTGAATTCCGCAATTGCTCACTGACATGATCAGTAAACAAGCTAGACAGCTACAGGAGTTGACTTTTCATAACGCCAGGCATGACTGACACTCTCATGATTACGTTTGGTCTGTGTGACAAACTGCTCTTTGACGACATGTCAATCTAAGCTAAAGATTGTAATCACGCGTATCATGTGTGCGATCACTGTGCTGTATAGCTGCCGCTGGTATGAGTTCTTGTACTCTGGCTCAGCAATGAAAGGCATTAAATGCGGCTGCATGGTGCGATGACATCAGGGTAAACAACTTTGCTTGGACTGCCAAATACATGTGCTTTTGAAGCCAACAAAGTGACTTGAGAGTGCCTGTGCTTGTGGTCAGGTGTACCTTAGGATTGGCCAGCTCCCATCTTCTTCGCTCTTCATCCGTCATGCTGGCTAGCTTGGCCTTCTCAGCGGCCTCCTGACTGTCTCTCTGCTGATCCTCCTTGTACCTGAAGCAGAAAGGGCATCTCCATGACCCATATGATGGCGCGTCATGACAAGCACATGCTGGATACGCATCATGGGTTCATGCAAAACTGTCAAATTGATGTCCATACCAACTGATGTATCATAAACATAAGCTCCCATACGCAGCAGCCACAGCAGTGGATGGCAGCAAACGAACTGGGCAGATTGGCCTGGCATCATCCCGTTATGCAAAAACTCTGGAACAGCATTACTAGTTCAAACTGGCCAACCCTGTCAAGCACATTACAGAATGCAAGCATGTCACTGTAGGCTGCAACCACTGATTTCAGCAAAGGTTGAGCCAACAGCACAAGCAACCTTGCAAGCTCACCTGGCAATTCTGGCCAACTCCCTCTTCTTCCATGCCTCAAAGTCTTGACCATCTTCAGTTTCATCATCATCAGTGTTGATATCGCCTTCGTCATGCCTCGGCTCAGCTAGCGCTGCTCGCGCTTGAGCCTCATCCAACGCAATACGCTCTATGAGAATTTCCTTGGTTTCAGCCTGTGTGAGCAGAATATTGGGTGCTCTGGAATGGCATTATAAAATATGCTTGTACTACAACAAATCTACAGGAACAAAGCTCAGCGCATTTTTGCTGAGGATTGCTGAGGTAATGCAGCGTGGGGTCAGCTTCTATGTGCCTGTGTGGACGGCAACGCAGAAAGAGCCACAGGCATGCTGCTTTGACCAGCTCAACTGGTTGAGCTGGAGGCAGTGCAGTTGCATCATACAGTGATGCAAGAGGACCAGAGTTTGTGTGGGCAGACACCAACCTTTCTGGATGCCAGCCTGTCAACTTCTCTAGCTTGCTCAGCAAGTTCCTCCTGATACCTTTGTTCCCTCTCTGCTATTGTCTGCATGACGACAGACAGCAGATTGCCAACAACCAAGGAGCGCACATGGCATACGCAAGCCCTGTACTGCCATTGTGAGCAGCTTCCTCTCAAGTGTAAGGCCGCTGAAAGGGTGCCATCAATAAGTCTCACTTTGCGTTGCTTGCTGAGGGCAATCTCACCAAATCAACAACAGCATATGTTTGCTGCTCATAAACGTGTTAACCGAAGATGAGGGCTTACATCTCGCTCAGCCTTGCGAATAAATTGTGGTTTCAAGACTTGCAGACCATACCCCTCATCTTCACTGTCTGTCTCATATTCTGTTTCATCCTGCATGATTGTGGCACCATCTAAACGTCACGACAGTGCTGGGCATGCAGAGCAGCCATCATTTGTGCACTCAGTGATCAGTGAATATGAGCAAAACAATTGGTACCTCTTCCTCGTCACTGACGTCCTCTTGCTGCGCTAAGACCTCCTCTTCTGGCTGCTTATTTTGCTTCAATCTGCAAACACCACAAAATATGAAGGTTTGCATGCTGTACAAGCCATGTGCAGCTTGCCTAAGGCAGGTAGCTCGAACGTACTTCTCCCTCACAGCTGCGCGTCGAGCCTCAACAGCATCCTCATCCTCGGACTCCTTGTCACTGCCTTCATCAGAGGAGGCCTCATCTGAGGACTCCTCTCTTTGGCGTCGTGACACTACTCTGGGTGCTGCAGCTTCCCTACGCCGGCCACCTCTGTCGCCAGTGTCGCCTTTGTCTGCCAACCGAGCAAGCCTTGGGTCATCCTTTGCTCTGACGATGACAGGGGCAGCGACACTGGTGCGCTCGACCGCTTGCTCCTCGTCATCTGACGCTTCTTCTGCTGTATTGGGAGGCACCCAGTCCGGGGCTTTGCCCGGCCAGTATCTTCTGGCCTGAGTAGCCCCGCCTCTGCCCCTATCAAGCTCCTGATCTGTGGGCTTGGGCCGCTGTAGCGGCGCGAAGGACATGACGGGACTGCACAAGACAAGTTGACAAGTCTGAAGCTTTGATAGAGCGGGTTACGCCGTATATATGCTCCAACGTTTACGGTGGGTGAACCTTCCCGGGATGACGTAAGTTTCGGAACTGTTGACGAGGCTCATGCGCAACCTGTGCGCAAACTCCCAGCGCCACTTGTTGCTCGAGGACAATCCCAACTTGTGACAGCCTCTTGCACCTCAATGGTCGCCCACTGTAAACTTGTAGGCCTGTTGCGCCCCAGCAAAACCACCAATCTGTTTGGCGCGACGCCAGTACAACGGGCACATTCCGTACAGAAGTCGCTTCGAGCCAGACAGGTCGTGACGGCAAGTACTGCTGCTGCGAGATCAGGAAATCCGGTGCGCCATCCACGAGAGGAGAACGTAGCTGGCGAGTTCTACGTTGACCATACTTGCATAGGTGGGCCGCTGCTTTGCACCTCCAAACACCAGTCCTAGGTCGATGCTGATTATTTGCAGCGGGCATCTTGCTTCTGGTGCACTCTGCTCTTGTCTCAGCAACAGTTGTAACTTGCAGACTGTGATACATGTCGCTGGATGGACCCAGCAACATATGATCGTGTTGGAAATATGAGTGCTGTTGTGCGCCAACCAGAAACACCTCAGGAGCGGGAAAAGGCTATGCAAGCTCTTATCACATGTCCAACGTGAGTTTACCAGCACATGCAGATACAAGTGTTGGCAGTCGCAGTACAAACATCTTTTATGTGCACAACAGTGGACATGTGCAAACTGCAGTTTACTGCATCTCAGCCTACAATGCCTGACAGGATTGTGGTTAATTGCTAGCTTTCCCATACAGTCTTATGGTCTACTCCCTTTATTTCTGTACAGGTTCTCCATTCATGCAAGACAACAGTCTGATGAAGTCCGGGCAGTGGTGGATGGCATGCCTATCCCTGTTGAGGGTTGTCCCAATGTCTACCACTGTGGCTTTTCCAGCAAAGATTCTTTTGGATCCACATCATATCTCATTGTCAGGGAGAGCGGCAATGTCCTGGTGGACTCTCCACGATTTGATAAGCATTTACTGAGGCAAATCCAGGTGAGTCAATTGAGGCATGACACAGCAGGCTTGATTAATATTTGTGGGATGTCAGTCATCATCAATCTCTGTTTGCTCCATGAGACTTCATGTGTTACGTCTTGTGGCTCCTGATGAGGTGATTGCTGCGCATAGATCTTGACAGTGCTGCTGATGTCAGCGACAGCCCAATGATACAGCTGACCACTCACCCATCATGCTTGCATGAGGCTTGCCCTATAATGTCTGTTTGATATGTGCTGACGTGTCATTGGTGTGCACGCAGAATTTGGGTGGTGCGAAGTACCACTTCTTGACCCATGAAGATGATGTGGCTGGCCATGACAGGTGGCACGAGTCATTAGGAACAGAGCGCATCATTCATGCTACTGAGACCAACTCTTCTCAAGGCACTGAGTAAGTGACAGACACGCAAGCAGGCTCAGAATTGCTTTGCCAATTTGCAGATGCTCAGCACACATTGACAGTTTCATGCATGTTCCTAGCAATGTGCATGTGTCATAAGTTACATGTCTGATGTCTGCCTGTGCTAAGGCACATGTATAGGCGCATGACATTGTATCGAGACATCCTTGTTCAGGTTGTGAGCCCTGGCATACCAAACAGGCAGCGTCAAAACGCAATCACCAGAATCTCACACGTTCACTTCGGAAGCATGTGCCTTGACTTGAGAGCAAGAGTTCTGAAGCTTGCTGGCTTGTGACAGCGGTGTGGCAAAGTGCAGTGAAGTAGAAGTGCAGCTGGAGGGAGAAGGCCCCTGGCAGCTGCCTGATGGCAGCCAAGACATCGAGCTGATCCACACTCCAGG
>JAABUK010006377.1_pt1 | contig 17640 bp, 15 predicted proteins | sample 5559141 | NCBI WGS metagenome assembly JAABUK01 (sample SAMN10711869, study PRJNA513367) | rock metagenome | isolation source: Antarctica rocks | place: Antarctica: Victoria Land, Pudding Butte nord | collected 2016-01-03 | reverse complement strand
ACAGAAACGCTGAAAAGATATAGCTATGAACTTCATCACTGAACTATCTCTGTCAGAAGACTATAACGTCATTTGCACAATCATATGTCATCTCATCAAAGAACGTCACTATGTTTCCTGTCATTGAAAAGATGATGACATCTCAGTCGAAGAAACGATTTGAATCATGCTATGAAACGTCTATTGACTGCATGATTTACTCAGTTCTATTGTTTCAAACAGAGACTCTCAATTCATATCAACTATGTGAAAGAGTCTTTGCAAGTGACTGAGAATTACAGCTAGTCTATTCATAGTCTATCATTTGAAAATCAACAATCAGACGAAATGAGACAATCAAGACGTTGAACGCGAACTTAGAATCTACTGCAATTACATGCAGAACAACTGAGTCAAATGAATATCTATGATGAAATTCAGCGACAATTTCAATATCTTCTCAATCATTTCAATGATCTTTTTCTACTTCAATAAAGATTTTCACCCTCGAATGAGTTTCAATTCAGATATGACTGACTACGAAATCACTCGTGAACGACTGAAAGTTAGAAAAGCAAACAATATTGTCATTCAAATGAAAGAGCTACTGAGCTTCGATCATCAACAATTGAAAAAGACGAAGCTGATCATTGAAGCACAGATCAATAAACATAGACGAGACATCATCTATGAGGTAAATGACTGAGTTTGACTATTCTTCAGAAACGTCAAAATCACAAGATCATGCAAAGATTTGAAAGATAAACAACTAGAATTGTATCAGATCACTGTCAAAGCAAGAGTCTTCTATCATCTTCATCTATCAGTCAGCATGAAGCATCTGCATTCAATGTTCAGCTCGAAGCTACTGCAATTGTATTCAGAAAACTTTCTATCAGAACAGCATGCAGAACTTCTCAGACTCATCATTATTGATGATGATAATGATGAACATTGAAAGATAAATGACATTCTGAACTTCAGATGCTATCGAGGTCGAATACAGTACAAGGTCAAATGAAAAGATCTAGATAAAGATGATGAATGATACTATGTTGATAAAGGTGAATTCGATGACTTCGAGAAAGTTTTGAACGAATTTCATACGTTATACTCAAGAAAGTCACGCTAGTATCGAAATAACTCAATAAGAAAGCAAGCAAACGAGCGACATTCATGCAAACATGAATTTTCGAAGAAGAAGATAATGTTACGAGCGTATCAAGATTGAATAGAGCTAGTCAATGTCTTTAGCTCAGATCTGACTCAGATCTGACTCAGTCTTTATTTTCTTTTCCCAACATCTCTTTGTTCAACATCATTTTTCTTTCTACATCACATTCTACTCATGTCACAAACACATTCTCTTCAAGCTTAGCGCAGTCTCTGAATATTACTTAAATAGAAGCTTTTGTACTCATCTTTTTCTGTATTCTTAATATTCAGTTATAGCTATCTCTAAAGATCAAGCACTATTCAACCCTGACTTTCGCTGATTGACTTATCTAGGCACGATTCTGACATTTACTGCATCACGCAGACATGTAAATGTGCAAAAGCTGAGTTGTGTCTTCGCAGTATGTGTGTGTGATGTATATGAGTTGCAGCGTGTGCGCAAAGACGTTGCTGTCATTCTGTGTATATGAGCAAAGATTATGTCGTGTCTTTGCAATGTATGTGATTGCAATGCATGTAAATTGATCTGATAAAGCGAAAAATCGATCGATTTACTGCATCATGCAGACGTGTAAATGCACAAAAGCTGAGTCATGTCTTCGCAATGTGTATGTGTGACGTATATGAGTTGTAGCACATGCGCAAAGACGTTGCTGTCGTTCTGTGTATATGAGCAAAGACTGTGTCGTGTCTTTGCAGTATATGTGATTGCGATGCATATAAATCAATCTGATAAAGCGAAAAATTGATCGATTTACTGCATCATGCAGACGTGTAGATGCGCAAAAGCTGAATCGTGCTTTCGCAATGTATGTATGTGTGACTTATATGAGTTGCAGCGTGTGCGCAAAGACGTTGCTGTCATTCTATGTATATAAGCAAAGTCTGTGTTGTGTCTTCACAATGTATGTGATTGCGATGCATGTACATTGATCTGATAAAGCGAAAAATCGATCGATTTACTGTCTTACACAAACGTGTAGATGTGCAAAAGCTGAATCATGTCTTCACAGTATATGTGTGTTTGTCGTATATGAGCTCAATGTGTGAGTAAAGCGCTATTACTGCTCTGTGTGTGATTGCGCTGCGTGTAAATCAGCCTGAAAATGCGAAAAATCAATCGATTTACTGCATCACGTCTGTTTGTATGTGCGCAAAAGCTGAGTCGTGTCTTCGCAGTATATGTGTGTTTGTCGTATATGAGCTCAATGTGTAAGTAAAGTGCTGTTACTGCTCTGTGTGTGATTGCGCTGCGTGTAAATTGATTTAAAAATGCGAAAAATCAATCGATTTACTGCATCACGTCTGTCTGTATGTGCGCAAAAGCTGAGTTGTGCCTTCACAGTATGTGTATGTATGTTGTATATGAGTTGCAACATGTATGCAAAGACGTTGCTGTTCTTCTGTGTATGTGCAAGCTTCAACGCGTCAATGATCACGTTGTTATTGCCTCGCTTTTCAACTGTGTATGAGCTCAACATGTGAGTAAAGCGCTGTTACTGCTCTGTCAATGTTGATGAGATTGTTCAGCTCTTCTGACAAGCATAGCTTGCAGAAGATTCATAGTCAGCATCTTGTATAAATAAATCTTGTTATCGATCTTTTGCATACATACAGACAGATGTGATGCAGTAAATCGATCAATTTTTCGCATTTTCAGGTTGATTTACACGCAGCGCAATCACACACAGAGCAGTAACAGCGCTTTATTCACATGTTGAGCTCATATACAACATACACACATATATTGCAAAGACATGATTCAGCTTTTGCACATTTACACGTCTGCATAATGCAGTAAATCAATCGATTTTTCGCTTTATCAGATCGATGTACATGCATTGCAATCACATACACTGCAAAGACATGACACAGTCTTTGCACATATACTGCAACTCATATACATCACACACATATACATTGTAAAGACACAACTCAGCTTTTACACATTTACATGCTTGTATGATGCAGTAAATTGACTGGTTTTTCGCATTATCAAATCAATGTACATGCATTGCAATCACATACACTGCGAAAACATGACACAGTCTTTGCTCATATACACAGAATGATAGCAACGTTTTTGCGCATGTGCTGCAACTCATATACATCACACACACATACATTGTAAAGACACGACTCAGCTTTTGCACATCTACATGCTTGTATGATGCAGTAAATCGATCGATTTTTCGCATTATCAGATTGATTTACATGCATCGTAAGCACATACATTGCAAAGACATGACACAGTCTTTGCTCATATACACAGAATGATAGTAACGTCTTTGCGCACATGCTGCAATTCATATACATCACACACATATACATTGCAAAGACATGACTCAGCTTTTGCGCATATACACATCTGTGTGACGCAGTAAATTGATCGATTTCAATTTTCTGATCAATTTACATGCGTTGCAAATACATAAATCAAAGTTCATTTAGTTCATTCAGCTGAGTAATCATACAACGAACTTGAAAACTCACATTGAAGTGATCAGCTTTTCTCTACATAAATCAAAGCTCAGCTAGCTTGCTTAGCTTGATAATCATACAGACAAGTCAAAAGCTCATATTAAAGTGATCAGTTTTCATAATTTTGAGTTGTTTATGTGATCACTTGATTATATAAACAGTTCACACGCTTGTATGTGCATTCTATCAATGTGACTGTTCAATGAGAAAATATAAAGCAATGACTTTGACTTAATTACATGTAATTTAGCATACATACAGTGTCTAGATAGTATCATAGTTATAAACTGCATGCATTTAATGAAGAAATAAAAAAAAATTCATGAAGTTTTGCATTATTCTTCATGAGTCTTTTGATGATCATTTCTTGATTGCTTATGTTAAAGATCAGCATAAGGCGAGTCATATAAATGTCATTTAACTAGTAAATAAATGCTAAGAAAGAAAAGTATTTACAGAGAAGAACTCATAGCTTATATATGTGTTTCTGATCTCTGTGCTAGACTCGAAAGAGTTGATGTCTTACACAGATAATGTAGAAACTCAATGACATCATTTTTAGCTCAAATGCTCACTAAACTCAATTAGAGATAGTTGAGATTAAGAATAAAGTCAAGAATAAAGTCAAGAATAAATCGAGAATAAAGTCGAGAATAGATTCAAGAATCGTAACATTACTTTTTCTCTTCAACTATTCATGTTTGCATGAATGTATTTTCTTAGTGCGCTCAATCAGAATATTGAGTGTGAAAGTCATCAACAACATTTTGAGTGTTCATGAATTTGTTGTCATCAGCGTTATATCAGTTGAGATCATTGTCATAACTCTTTCATTTTACTTGATATTGAAATCATTTTTGATATTGTCGAGAGTTCAGAATATCATTGATTTCTCATTCATTCTCATTGTTTATCACAATTGATTTCAAAGAATCATTCTTTTGATTAGGTAAGAGATTGTTGATGACAAGATGAAGAAGTTCAAAGTGAAATACATCATGAATATGCATAGTTTCTGATAGTTTCAATTTATACAAGAAGTCAACAAAGTTAAGCATGTTGAATGAATTGAGCATTTTGTCATTCAGCTTTTTGAATGATCTCGCTGTGACTATGTTTCTTTCGTCTAGAAATATCTTTAATTCAATCTCATAGTTGATCTTTTTTCTATGCTTATTAGCTTGTTTCATCATTTGCTCTCATGTCTTGACAAGAGTCTTGCAAGCGAATATTAATGTTTTATTCATATGTTCAGATATACTCTTGACTCTGATGATCTGCAGACGCTCGCAAGTGCTTTTATACTTGATGATGTCAAAATCAAAGCTCATACAAGATAACAAGAATGAAAACTTTTGTTTAGAAAGAACAAGATCAAGAAGATGATTAAGAACATAATGTTATTATCAACAAACTTGATCATGAACAATCATTTGAATCAGTCGTTCTGCATGTATGAGCAGAAGAAACAAAGATATCTTTCAACATTTTGATTTGCTCATTCGCTCTGATCATCAATCTGTGAGTGATAGACTGTGAACAATCAAAGAGAAATGTTTAGTCATTTGCAAAGAAACTTTCAAAGAATGAAAATGAACTGCGAATCTTGATTGAACACAATGAAGTTGAGTAAATCATGAGTTCAATATACTCATTAAATTAACAGCTCAGTTGTTCTTTCTGCTGTGATATCTTCATCATCAATGATGCAAGAAATGTAATGTCTTTTCTTTGATAATTTGCAGACTACAGTCAAAATCGCGTTGTAATCATCAAAAGAGAATAAATTGATAATAAAATTCATGACTATGTTGCGTCATTGCTGTTTGAATATCGACAAAGAATGTAGTAGTTCATTGAATTTATTTCAAAATGTTTTTAAGTGTTGATAAATATAGCAGTTTTTAATATAATGATTTACTGTCTTTTGCATTGAAAGTCAATAGTAGTATTGTTTTATGACTTTCACAGTTTTAAGAATATTGAAATGATCAATCAAGAGTTGATCATGCATCTCACAAATCAGATTCATTTGTAAAGTTTCGTTGAATGAAACTCATAAATGATCATCTTGATACAAGATTTCATTCTGAATTTGACAATTCTTCAATCTGATGTTTTTTCATTGTGTCTCATCTTTTGATATCGCTTCATGAAGCAAAGTACAATTCTTGTCGATTCTATTAATCTTAAGAATCTGTTGATAAATTGATTAACTGACATTCTTCTTTCGATCAGCAATCTTCATTCAATTCAACGTCAGAATCATGATTTATTGATAATGACAGCACTTATTCTTAAGATCTCTGAGCACGACATTGACTTGATGAGTTAATGCATTGATCTTGATGTTTTGTTTATCAGATCAATACATTATCTTGAAGTTAAAATCAACAAGCTTTTGTACTCAGTGCATCTGTCATCTACTAAGCTCTTTATCTTTCATCAATGATGTCAACGCTTAATGATTAATGAAGACTTTGATAGAAATGTCAGTCAACTTCAGCTCAGATCATCAATGCTTAAATGCTTGAATGATGATCAGCAGTTTCTTATTATATATTTCATAGTTGCATTCAGCAAAAGACAGATTCTTGTTATAAAAGACAACAGAATGTAACGTTTTTTTTTAATTCTTACTCAATTCAACACTCATTATGAGTTTATGCAAGATTTTATATACTGTAGCGAGCGCTGCGCTAGCACAGCGTTCTTTTCGCATCAAAAATCGCTTCTTTCTGCGCTTTATACTATAACTGTTTTCAATGCAAGAACTTTATGAGTCTGTTTCTTTTCTATTTTCTTTCTCTTTCATTTGATTCTTTAATGACATCACAGCTTGAAATTGATTCAGTATGCTCATTGAGAGTATCATTTGAATGATCATCATCGCTGCGCTCATGATTTCTAAGAGCTTTCTCAAGTTCGTGATGTTCTCTTTTTATTGCATTGCTTTTTATTCTACTTTTCATCTGAGACATGTTAATAAAATGTGCTTGATTGACATTCAATCTCTGTCACACTTGCACATCATCATAGCAACATTAAATACTTGTCTCTCATGTAAAAATTAATTGAAGTCAATTTTTCTTGTGTGTAGCTGCGTCAATAATGTGCTGTGAGACTTTGCATAACTCTTGTGCAGTTGCAGATGTTGATGTGTCATCTTTGATGTCAGATATTGAAAATGAGCTACGTTGAATTTCTCTTTTCAGACTACTCTTTATGTTTGTCTGATCTGTTTCTGTATGAGTGTCAATCTTGTTATCACTTCAGTGCATTAATGCTCAGTCAACAATAAAGACAAATCATGTGCATTATTAATCATCTTGTTCATTGCTTCATTTTCAAGTACTTCTGCATGTTTTATCACTCAATATAGCTTCAGCATGACTTCTTGAGATTAAATGTTCTCATGCACAGTCTGAACTTGTTGCAGACGTGTCTGATCTTTTGTTGATATCATAACTTTCACTGTTTTCAGAGAAGTCTGACTATCATTGTATACTTTGTATATCTTTTCATGACACTCTCGATTCTCTGTCGCTACGTCTGTAAGATGTTTCACTTTTACAATCAATTCTTTTAGTTCTTTATGATGAGTGATGACTAAAGTCAATTCTCTCAGTCTCTTATTTAACTTTTAGTTAATTCTCATTGCAGTTGTCATAACATTCTTTTTACTGTCGTTATCATTTAAGTAAACTCTTTGCTTTGATGCAAATGTGTTGAAATGATGTTGATTTATTAATATTTTCTTGTTTGCAACTATAATTATTCTCGATGACTTTGATCAAAAAATCATCATGTAAAGATGACTTCACTTCATCTTTATTTATTCAAGTATTTCTTTCATTCACTTTTGCTTCAGCTGCAAAGATGTTTTACACAGCTTTGATTTTTAATCTCTTCAGAGTATCAAATTGTTATGAATTCAACGCATTATTGTTTTAATAACTTCATCTGATTTTTGAAAGTTCATGTTCATTATTGACTTTTGTATCAGCTTTCATAAATGAATATTTATTGACGCTGTGTTTATTTCTATCTGTAAAGTCTTTGTTGATATCACATGATAAATGTTGATGATTTGTTGCAATGCTCTTTCTTATACTGATCTCAGCTTGATGTTCAGATCTTTTCAATAATTCTTCACTCTTTGTGACATGTATTATATAATGACTTCGTGACTAAGCAAAGAGTGCATCATCGTGAAGTATATTTGCTTTTTCATCATCATTGATGAGTCTTAAGTAAATTCAATGATTGTTTGCATAATTTTTTGTCTAATTACTAGTTTTGCTTCAACATGATGCATGTGAATTATTCATTTCAGCTTGAAGTTCAGTTGAACTTTTAAAACTCTGATATTTGATTTCAAGTTAATCTGATGTTTCATTAACTTTACATTAATGTTCATATTGAATCACTTAAAGATTCTTGTAAAGTGAATCAGCTTATGCTTTGTCTTTAAAAACTTGATGTCATGCATTTTTAATCACTGTTCACATCTATCATAAATCTCGCTAAGAACTCTGCAGTTGCACTTTATGAACTTTTCATATGTTAAGATATTGATGTCATCTACAAAATTTGTGAAGTTTGTTCTCAAACTGATGTCATCACATGCTTTTAACAAGTTCACGTTGTAAAACAAATATAATATTGATGATAGCAAAAAGTCTTGTAATATATTAACGTTTATGCTGCATTTCATCATCATGTAATCATCAATTGTGATCATGATGCGTTGATTTCTCAGAAAGTTCTTCACAAATTTGAGAAGCAGTCTGAAAACTCTTCTCTTTTTCATGTCATGCAAAAATCTGTTATATATTACATTATTGAATGCACTTTCTTCATTCAGACTCAGCAATGAAACTACTCTTCTTTTTATATCACTTCATACAATATGTATCTTTTCTATAATCAGTTGCAAAGTCGTATCTGTTGATTTGTATTTGCAAACTGTCATTTGAGTGTTTAATATTGAGTTGCATGCTTCTATGATATTTTGCAGATGTTCAAATATGATGAACTTCAATATTTTACTCAGCATGTTGAATAGCACAATTGATTTATATGTCTTTGCATTAAAATAATTCTTCTTGTTTGACTTTTACATCATTATTGTGATCGCGCTCTTGAACTGAGTTGACTGTATTTTCTTCTGCAAACATTTTTCAAAAAGAGAGCATATTTATTCTGATGCGTCTTTGATGAGTTTGCGCATTATTTTATTTATATATTCTGTGTATCTTGAAGTCTTGTTGAACATCATCTTGTAGATGACTTTCTTAATCTTGCAATGCATCAGCAAGATGTCATTCTCAATCAAGAATAAGTACTTAAAGTTTTCTGTGTTCAGCATGAAAATCTCTGAAGATGATGAAAAGTAAGTTTGAAACATCATCTTTATTTTATTCTGCACTGTTGTAACAATATCAAAGCATTCTGACTTGATCAAAAGAGAAATTGTTGTTTGAGTTAATGTATTTGCAATTGCATTTCTTGTTTATTTTGCAGTTTTGAACAGTCTTTTCAAGAATTGTTCAACATTCTGCATGATTTTTTGATATTTACTGCGTTTCTGTTTTCTTATGATCTTGTTCTTCTTGTCACATGCTTGAATGTACTCTGTTCAATCATTGATGATTTAACAACTTTTTTTCATTCATTTCATGCTCTTGATGATCTTCATACACTTCTTTGTTCATTCTGCTTTGATCATTTCATGTGATCTCACTCAAAGAGTAAAAATCTCAATGATCTTCTTCAATGCATTCAACAGTTGCTTAGTGTACTCATTTATGCATTAACATCTCATTTCATGATTTAATAGTGATTTCAACATTTATTCTCTCAGAATATTAATGAACTTCTCTTCATTCATTGTTTTTCAGTTGCAATGCAATTTTCGCGCTGACTCTTTGCAAATTCTGAAATTTATAATTGTCTGTATTAATAAATGATTTGAGTAGTTTTTCATTTCTTTGTTGATTCTGCATTGTATTAATCAATTTATAATGTTATCTGTTGTGAAGATTAAATTTATTGTCATTTGAGATTTCTGATAATTTCTCGTAATTGTGCTTTGAGATAGCATCAATGATGCATCAACATTTATAATCATTTCAATTAAATCATTTAACAATAAATGCTGTCTTGAATAGAATGATTTTTCTCATGTAAAGTAATGCAGATTGAAGTTTTTTACAAGAACGCATTCTTTTGACATGTGTAATGTCTTTTCGATGTCTGAAAGACTTTCTTTTTCATGAATGACTTCGTGATTTCTGAGTGACAAATTGTATGCTTCATGAATGTGTATAGCTTTCTGAGTCATCTGTGTATCATTTGTTAATGTTTGTAACATAATTGTGTTTACATCTTTAAAGTATCATGTTGAATATCAGATGTTGCTGTCAATTCTCTTGTTTATGTAAAAACAAATTCTACTCTCATTATTCTTCAGCATGAAGTTGACAGTTACTGAGCAGTACGCTCTGAAATTCTCATCAAATCATCAAAGTTCTTGAAGAATCAAAATGTCATAATTCTTTATCTTTTTCTTATGTAGTAATGCTATCATCATCTTTTCTCTGAACTTATGAATGTTGTACTGTAGTATTTAAAGCTTCTTTTGCTGAGACATTAAAGTTTACATTCAAAGCTGTTTAATGTTCTTTTGAGCATCTGCAATGTGCTTACTTTTCTTGTAAGATTTTCAAAAGAAGATGATACTGAAATTGATGTAATTGATGTTGACTTTAACTCATTTGTTTTTGACTTCTTAACTAAATGATTCAATATAATGTTTTTGAATGTGATGATCACACTGAATAAACAACTTTCATTTGTTGAGCGTTTCTATTTTCTCTTTAAATCATTGTTTATCAGCGATTTCAGACTGATAGATGTTTCTGTGAACATCTTCAATGTCATCGCTTTGAGTTCTTTCTGCTCTTGTATGACGTGATATAAAGATCTGTGTTTCATGACTTTCTTTACTCTCTTTTTTTCAATCTGTTATTTATAACATTGAAAGTCAAAGACTCTGTATGTATTTCAACACGTCTCACATTTTCACATGTCTCAAGTCTGTTTATAAGAACAATGCTTCAAGTGATGATTTAGCGTGCAGTAAATGCATTTTTGCTTGTTTCTGCATTCATATGTCTTATGATTGTAATCTTGACACTTCACTCTTCAGATACTGATGTGTTTTACAATTCAAATCATAGAACTGCGTGATTTTTATGTCGATTTCATGATATACTTTCTCATCAATTAGCTTGTTTATCATCTCAGCGCTGATTACATGTATCATCAGTGAAATGTATCTCTTCTGTTCACTATTCTTTGTAAGTCACTCAACTTTCTCAATCATCATCTTTAAATGTATGTCTTTATTGATCTTGATAAGTGTTTTCATTATCTTCTTCTCTATGTCTTTAGACATTCTCTTAACTTTAATTTCATGTATCACTATCTTGAAACTAACTTCATGCAGACTTATGTTCAATGAAATTTCTTTGATTCAAAAATTGTTTTCTTTCAATATTTTCTTGCTGTCTTTGATCTTGATTTGAAATATCAGTAAATTTGATCATCTCTTCATAGTCTCTATGTTCTTGCGTGTCGATAGTGTCTCGTCGACATCAATTTCTCTCGCTCATCTCACTATGTTCTCTGTTGTTATCATCATGATTCTCTTGATCTTCTCTTTTTCTTTAACAAAGATCTTAATCTTGAATTTCTTGCAATGATTTCACACTGATGATGCAATGTTGATGCTGAGAACAAGATGACTTTCAAACAACGTCATTGACTTTTCGTTTGTTCTCTTCACTCAGTTGTCAATGCATCTTTTCTTCTTTGCAAACTTTTTTTCAAGTCTGCTCATTATTTTTTTCAATCTCTTCAGTTGATTCTTCATGCATTGATTGACAGTCAACACAGCGACATGTTGACGCGTCAGCTTTTCTATCATCTCTGTTAATCTTCTCATCTTTTCTCAGAGCATCAGCTCATTGTTTTTACATTCATTGAACTCATAAAGTACTTGCAGCTTATTCAATTTCTCGTGTATATTCTTTGTCTTGATTGAATTTTTCTGCAAGATAGTGATACTCACTTCTCGCTCACTTGCTGATGTCATATTAACAACGCTCATCATCTGTCTTTGATGATCAGAATGAAGCGTAAGCATCATGTTAATGATGTTCTATTGTCAAAAGAAATTGATGTCAATTTTCAAAAATTTAATCAAAGTTTCTTTTATAGAAGATTTATTTATGACTATCAAATTTAATGTTTTCTTGTTGTTATACTGAAATAAAACTTCATCATTGACGTAGTTAAATGAGTTAGTTTCAAGAATTGTCTTACAAGTCTGATCAAAATGACGAAGTATCAAAGTCTTGATCATATGCTTCTTCATATGATTGAATGTTATCTGACAAATCTGATTTCATTCAAATATGATCTTCTTTTAAGTAAGTTGAATCATAAGATAAACAATTTTCAAGAAGTTCTTAATAAAGCATTGATAGAAATTGCAGAAGTTGATGAAGAACTGTATTTGAGTGAGATTGATGAAAATAAATCATTTGATGATTGTTTATATCTTTTGAGAATTCATCTTCAGTCTTTCAATGAATATCAATAGTTCTAGAAAGATGATTTCTTGCACATGAAACTTGCATTTGTTTATGTTTATCTGTAGATTGATCTCTCGTAGTTGTTGCAAGATTAATCATACATGTCGCTTGTGCTCTTTTAGAGTCTTGCTGTAAATGATAATGTCATTTAAATAAATCTGACAAAACTGATGTAGATATTCAAACAACACGTCATTCATGTAATGCTGATAAAAAGCAGATTCGTTTGTTAAATCAAAGAGCATTACATGATATTTGTATGAATCAAAGAAGATAATGAAGATAGTCAAATTCTCGCTGTTCAAGTGCATGCGTAGTTTGTTGAACGCAGCAATTATGTTCAATTGAGTTAAATACTTGCTTTCTTGTATATGAGCGAGAATCTCGTTTATCAATGACAAAGAATAGTGATTTCGTTTGATCAAAGCATTGAGCTTTCTATAATTTACGCAGAAACGCAAACTATCATTTTTCTTTTCAATGAACAAGATGAGCAAGACGTAGAAGACAAAGCTTGAGAAAATAAACTCTTTGTTCAGATGTTTGATCAGATACTCTTTTACCTTCTGAAGTTTATACTTGAACATCTTATAAAGTTTGCTTCAAGAGAGTGTTTTCTCATTGATCAACTCAACTTTGTGATCATAAAAATGATGAGATGATAGCTGATCAATCATCACTTGATCAAAAATGTTTAAATAATCATGATACTTGAAAAGTTGAAGAGTAGCTTGATTTTGACCTGCTTGAGAATCTTGACGTGAAAGAGTTCATGCAGATTCATACTCTTAAGCTTATTCTTGACTGTATTTATGAGTTGATTGATTTTCAAGATGATAACAGCAAAAATGTTCACATCAACGCGTTTGACTAGCATTCTATAAGCAGCAGTCTTTATCATTGCAATGTTCATTGAATTAAAGAACGATTTGAGAATTTTAACGTTAGTTAAAGTCGCGTTACGCGATTTTAACTGTTCAATTAGTTTTACTGACTTCTCATTGAACTGATTGAAAGAGAATGATTTCAGACTAGATTGAAATGTAACAAAAGTGAAAAATCTCTTTAGTATATGAGTAAAAGTTAAGCTTTTCTGTTTCAATGTTGTTTTATTGCTTGAGAGTAGAATAATTGATTTTGAATGATGATTGAAATTCAAAAATTGAAGAGAGTCAATTTGCATATCTATAACTAGTTTTATTTTATTCATTCATGTTTTTTCTAGAATTATTTGATGTTGTTTTAATTGAGTGATCAACATAGAAGCAATGTCTACTGTATGATCTTGAATCGTTAAATTCAAATAAATGACATGAGTAATAAGTTTTTTTGCATAATGATCATTGAATTCTCGTATTGACTTTGTCTTAGTCAAAGTCAAAGACTCAATTTACAACTGATCACAAACAATTTGCGTGATCACTTCATCAATGAATGAATATTCAGCAGCTTTGATGTCAATCAATGACTTTAATGAGTAGACTGATCACGTCAAGTCGAGTACTTGAGTTCAAGTTAAGTACTTAACTCGTCAAGACTTGATTTGAGTCAGAATTCTTGACTCAAGTATTCAAGTCGAGTCAGAAGATTCAACTTGAGTATTTAAGTTGAGTCAGAAGATTGAGATCGAGTATCGACTTGAAATTTTCGACTCGACTCGTCAAGACATGAAGCGAAGTACTACTAATATTTATCTGAATGTCTGATAATGCAACAGAATAATGCAATTGATGAGAGAAAATTCATGCTTGTTCATTTACTACTGCTAATCTGAGATAACTATTATCTCAGAATTCTTCTTCTTCTTCTTCTCATTCTTCTTCTTCTTGTTGTACTCATTCTCATTCTCAATTATATCTGCATCATCATCTCTCTTGCTAAATTTCATCTTCTTGTCATCATCATCAATCTCAATGATATCATCAAACTGATCATCTGTTGAATCTAGTGACTTAACTATCTTTCTATCGATCGCATTTTTTTCACTCGAGAATGCGCTCATGAATTTGTCAAATTCTTGTATGACATCTGAATTATTCGTTGTCTTCAAGTCATTCAATTCTTCATGATGTAAAATTCGTTGCTGAATTAGTTCAATGATAGATATCATGTATTTCAAAATATTCATTTCAAGTTCATCTTGTGATGCAATAGTTTAATTCATACATTAGTCTTGTCTTTCACATCAAACACAGTACATACATTAACAGTAGAAGTAGTATTGAACGTCGTCTTCATGACTATTGCTTCAAGATTCACTCGCTTCGCAGTTTTCTTCTTTCTCGTCTTCTTCATCAAATTCATCTCGAAGCATTGAGCTATTATATCATCAGCTTTTGAAACACATATGCATTACTCAAATGCATTATCATGTAATCTCTTTCTCACTCAATCATCTGTGATTGTATCTTGCATATTGCTCTTCATGTTCATCTGCTTCTCTTTCAAGACTTTCTGATATACGCTGATAACTCTCAGCTTTGTCGATTGCTTGTGAAGAGTGACTCAATCGACATTCTGCTTGATATAAAGAGTTTTTTGATTTTCATTTCATTCAACGACTCGATTTCTACTTGCAAGAAATTGCAACTTAATAAATAAATTGAACATTCTGCGATCTTGATTAGTTTCAATGATAATGCATATAAATAATGCATAACAATCTTCTTATCTGATAGTGATGTTGAAGTGCTTTTTTCTAGTCACAATAAATGAATTCAATGAAGAGATGTAAGATGTAAATAACGTTAAAGTTAGAATAAATGTGAAATGTAAATAAAGTTAAAGTTAGAATAAACATGAAGCGTAGATAAAGTTAGTGTTAGAATAAATGTGAGATGTAAATAAATTAGAGTTAAAGCTGAATTTTGAAATTCATTCATCATTTTAAAGCTGTGATCATCACAATCATCATTTTAGTGATGCAATCAACACATTCATCATAATAGTGATACAATTAACACATTCATCATAAAAGTGATACTATTAACACAGTTTGTTCAGTCATCATCTTTTGTTGACATCATACTTCACTTTGCTTTCACTCTACTCAATTATCACAACTTTTCAAATCGTGATTAAATAATCTACATTATATTCATGACATGTTGCAAGCAGACAGATAATGCATTTAGATAATGCATTTCTTGTTACGCATTGCTGACAGACTTGATTTAGAACGAAAGTCAAGCGAAAATGCAACACATGATGATTTGAAAAAGTCAACTCATGATGATAAATATTCATTAAATCAAATTGAGAAAGAATCAAGACAAGATCATAAGATCATGTTTGAAAGTAAAATCTTGCTTGAAAGTAAGATAAATAGAATTGAGAAAATAATGCAAACAGATAATGCATTAAGCAATCAACAGTTAATTTATTGCGACAGACAAAGAGAAAATGAAAGTCAGAAATCATCACTCTTCAAGAAATTCATCGTTATCAGAAAGCTGCGAATTTGTTAATATTTAAAATCTCATTCGAAAGACTAGTACGAGAAATTCTTCAGAATGAGACTGATATGAATCAACTTAGTCAGAAAATGAGTAATGAGAACTACAGAATTCAAGCTTTGACTTTGCTTGCTTTTCAGAAGATTACAGAAGCATTTCTATGTGAATTTCTTGTCAGTAAATGCATTACTCATTTGCATTACTCTTGATGTTTTACAACACTTACTGATATCATGCTTTACATATGCAGATAGCAATCTTCTTGTTATTCATGTCAAGTGAGTAATTATTCAGCAGAGAGATTTGATATTCATGAAGACTTTGATGCATAATCTTGAAATTCAGTTGAGTCATGAATAGAAATAACATTCATGATAACTTGATCAAATCAAGCTATCTAACATAGCAATATAGATCAGCGATGAAACTCATCTGTATGCAATGCTGACTACGAATCTACTGTCTAGCTACAGTAGAGTCTAAAGATTATCAAAAGTTTGAATGACATCGAGATGCTGCGTGATGATGAAATGCTGTGCGTTGATTGCATGCAGAGTTTTCGCGATCGCGCAGACTTTGATAATCTCAATGTGCATGCTACAAAAAGCAATCTGCACGCAGATGAGAAAGTCAAATAGAACGCAGAACTACGAGGAAAATCGCTTATGAAAATCATTCAATTCAGTATCTCGTCATCGTGATGATAAGAACTGAGACAGAACACTCTTGCATTTGATCTGTTGAGAATGATTAGCAGAAAGAACTTGAATCACGAACATTCTTTAAATCTACATGCTAACTATGTATAGATCTTGTTAAGACTGCGTGTCTGTTACTACAACATGAGCAACTCACAAGACTCATTAAGTTTGACATGAGCAAACTCAAAAGTCTTGTTAATATCGTTTAACAGACGTTCAAACACAGACATTCTATACATGAATGATACGCTGACGAGAAAACTTTGTTAAGAGAAGAGAAACACAAGCGAGTTAGTAAAGAATGATTGAACTACGTTGTCTGATTAGAAGTGTAGCATATGAACATCTTTGCAAGACATGATTGATCTGCATGAGAAAAATCTTTACAGATAACATGAAACAGATGAGTTGCACGTCTTACAAGCGAAGCGAGCGTCTGCGAAGCATAATATACAATGATGATGACTGTTGATCTTGAGAATCTCATCTCTTCATTGAGCTCTGACTCTTGAATGTCTTGATGATAGAGTCAATCTCTAGTCAAAGACATTGTCTGTATAGCTTGAGAGAACAGTAGTGCGTGTCAATGTGATTAAAGAAGAAATCGACTGCGATACACATGCATATCGCTGGCGAAACGTCTGCAACTCATGCTTAAGAAGTAAACTGTTGAAATCTGAGCAGTAAGAGGTTTTGCTCATCTTGAACTGTGAATCTGCTGCAAGAAACTATCTCTCGCTAAGGGAAAAACCAGCATAAAGATTGTGTCTTATGTATATTGCATGCAACATATGCAACATATTTTCAATAAACAATATGAAAGTATGTTTTTGATGTTAAAAGCATTAAGAAAGATGAGAAATGACACAAAATAATCATACATAGTCTGAAAATCGAGATTTTCAACATGAAGATTGAAATGAAATATTTGAGAATCGAGCTAAAGAAGTACAATTCTGAATTGAAGCTGATAATCAATTCAATATGATTATCAAAAGATGAAAATAAAGCAAGAAAGAATCATGCTTCGACGATACTGACGTTCAAAATCGAAGCATAAGTGCAAAGACATCTGAAAAAACGACTTTTAGCTGCAAGATCAACATATCAAACAGTCGAATATCAAGACTATTGATCAAATGATCAATGTCAAAAATGTCAAACATTTGAACATTTGCAGAACAA
>JAABUK010006375.1_pt1 | contig 17646 bp, 25 predicted proteins | sample 5559141 | NCBI WGS metagenome assembly JAABUK01 (sample SAMN10711869, study PRJNA513367) | rock metagenome | isolation source: Antarctica rocks | place: Antarctica: Victoria Land, Pudding Butte nord | collected 2016-01-03 | reverse complement strand
GTAGCTGTGCCCACTTGCATGCCACAAGGCCTGTCAACCCTGAGGAACCCACAAAACCTCCAAAATCTGACTCCATCAAACAAAGACTTTTCAGCTGCCATCCAGCTTTGGCAAGCTCACTGATATCTGCAGATGCAATGTGATTCTCGCCAATGTCCAGGCAAGTAAGGCACCTCCAGTTGCCTGTGGCAAGCACAGACACACCTTCCCCATCTAGCTGCATGTTTTCCAGGCTCAAGCTCTCAAGTTGTGGCCAATCTCCGCGCACTAGCTGTTGCATCACACCAAGGCTGGGGCCAGTGCTGATGTCCATGTCAGCAAGCGCAAGCTTGCGCAACTGAGGCCAACTTCCAGCAGACAGCTACCCAATCGACCAAGCAGGCAGGCTATGACAGGCCAGCTTTAGGTTGTGAAGGTGCACCCATTTGGCTCCGACCAGTGTTTGAACAGAGTCAGCATCAAGCGTGCTCTTGAGGAAGTCTAGGGATTCAAGGTGAGGCCAATCAGCGTATGCCAAGAACGCAACACCAGCAGCATTAGTTTGAACCGTCAGCTCCTTCAACTGTGGCCAGGTACACCTTGTCAAATCTGCCATTCCTGCTGCGTCCACTGAACCAAGGAGTAGCGCCTGTAGTGAGGGCCAGCTGGCGTTGCGAAGCAGTGATGCGGCGCCAGTTTCAAGATGAGCATCAGTAAGATCCAGTCGCTCCAAATGAGGGAAAGATGCTGTCACAAGCTGGCCTATTGCTGCACCGTCCAAAAAGCGTTGCCTTAGTTGAAGGCAGCGCAGGCTGGGCCAGTCTTGCTGGGTCAGCAGAGCAACATCGTTAGCCGAAATGGCCTTTACAAAACTGTGGACTTCCTGGCGGGTTTCTCGATTTGTCTCCTGAAGGTGCCTTAAGCAGGAACCCGGCAGAAAGTCCAGAATGCGAGGGACCTCGTGGATCACTGTCAAAAGCATCTCAAAGCTCGCCATCTGCAAGAAGCCAAGCAGCTATGTTCACATCCGGTGCTGTGACCAAGATCAGTGCTTGAGCTTGAAGGCAACAGCATTGCCAATTTACCGGTCAGAAAGTCTGACTTAGAGGCAAGGCTTCTTAGGAGACCGTCTGCAAGAACAGCGGAGACTATGACGGTCCGACCGACTTGAAGAAACGGCCGAATCAGTAAGCACACTCAGCAACAATTTTGTCGGCCTCCAGTCGTGACCGCACCTGAATCATGCGGACAACAGTACAGCAGCGATCACCTACAGCTAGGTGATCAAAGCTTGCCTGCAGTAGCTTCTGGTTTTGGCTTCCTTCCTTACTGATGGCCTGCTCCAGACTTGTGTTGGCTTTGGGTTTATACTGCACAGTCCAAGTCACCATAAACACGCGTTTACAAGGACGTAACCAGAGATACCTTTAGGTATGATTTGAGGCCAAAAAAAAAATCTATGCTCATCAAAACTAGCAATGGATGCTAAGATGTAAGTTGCATGCAAGATGTAAGTTTTGCACGTCTGGGTGTGCAGCAAAGCAATACATGCACGTGCACAATCGGTGAATAAGTGGCCAGCAGAAACGAAATGTCTCACAAGGTCACTACCTGAGAACCATGTGTCAAAGCAGTCACCAGCAAACAAGGCGTGAGGAGTAAAATGAATGAAGATCTAGAGTTGCAAGCTTTGGCCATTGCCCATATGCAAACTGGCCAGCAAAACGCAATTTGCCCCCACAATCAAACCTGTGTACTCTACGCTTCACAACTTGATCATTAGCTACTCCAAATGTTGACCACCTCAACGGTAACCCGTTCGACCTTTCAAAATCATTCACTGAAATGTCCAAAATGGTAAGCAGTGGCGACTTACCCAACGTTATTAAGCGTACAACATCTAAAGTGTAAAATTCGTTCTCTGAAATGTCTAGAGCTGTGAGAGATGGCAGGTTGCCCTGTACCAAATAACATGCTGCTTCAATGTCAAGCTCACATCTGGACATGCGTAGACTCTCCAGCAATGGCCATTTTGCCTGAAGCAATGTCTTGAGCCCTTTTGCACCAATGTCATTGCTGGAGATGTCAATGCGCAGCAAAGCTGACCAGTTGGCCTCAGCTAAAGTGAGCATGGCACTATGGGCGAGACTACAGTCACTCAAATTCAGCTCCTGTAGCTGTGCCCACTTGCATGCCACAAGGCCTGTCAACCCTGAGGAACCCACAAAACCTCCAAAATCTGACTCCATCAAACAAAGACTTTTCAGCTGCCATCCAGCTTTGGCAAGCTCACTGAGATCTGCAGATGCAATGTGATTCTCGCCAATGTCCAGGCAAGTAAGGCCCCTCCAGTTGCGTGTGACAAGCACAGACACACCTTCCCATCTAGCTGCATATTTGCCAGGCTCAAGCTCTCAAGTTGTGGCCAATCTCCGCGCACTAGCTGTTGCATCACACCACGACTGGAGCCAACAATGTGAGCAAGCGCAAGCTTGCGCAACTGAGGCCAACTTCCAGCAGACAAATGCCCAATAGACCAAGTAGGCATGCTGTGACAGGCCAGCTTTAGGTTGTGAAGTTGCAGCCATTTGGCTCTGACCAGTGTTTGAACAGACTCAGCATCAAGCTTGCTGTTGAGGAGGTCTAGGGATTCAAGATGAGGTCAATTAGCATATTCCAAGAACGCAACACCAGCAGCATTAGTCTGAACCGTCAGCTCCTTCAACTGTGGCCAGGTACACCTTGTCAGATCTGCCATTCCTGCTGCGTCCAGCGAGCCAAGCCGTAGCGCCTGTAGTGAGGGCCAGCTGGCGTTGTAAAGCGGTGATAGGGCGCCAGGGTCAACTTGAGCGTCAGCAAGGTGCAGCCGCTCCAGATGAGGGAAAGATGCTGTCACAAGCTGGCTTACTGCTGCAGCATCCAACAAGCTTGGCCTGAGTTCAAGTTTGCGCAGGCTGGGCCAGTCTTGCTGGGTCAGCAGAGTAACATGGTCAGCTGAAATGGTCTTCACGAAGCTGTGGACTTCCTGGTGCATTTCTCGATTTGTCTGTAAAAGGAGTTTCAAGCAGCAACCCGGCACAAAGTCCAGAATGCGAGGGACGTCATGGATCACCGTCAAAAGCGTTTCACACATCGTCGTCTGCACAAAGCCAAGCAGCTGTATTCACGTTGGTTGCTGTGACCGAGATCAGAAGTTGAGCTTGCATGCAACAGCCTTACATTTTACTGGTCTGAAGTTCTGACTGGGAAGCAAGGTTCCTTACAAGACTGTCTGCAAGGACAACGGAGACTGTAACGGCCCGACTGACTTGCAGAAACGGCCGAATCAGTATGCACACTCAGCAACGTTTTGTCGGCCTCAAGCCGTGAGTAACAGCTAGGTGGACAAAGCTTGCCTGCAGTAGCTTCCATTACTGATGGCTTACTGATGGCCCATGCACGGGTTGACTTTAGGGTCTGCATGCTTCCAATGCTGTTACAGTATTATTACTGTAGAATACAAGTCACCATACTACAGACGTAACCTGTAGATAACAGTGCAGGCAAAACCGTAAATGTTTCGAGGCAAAACAGGATTGACTCTATGCTCATCAAAGCAGCAATTCGATTTGCTCGAAGCGCTCTCTAGACTCCCAGTACAATTTTTGTGCTGCAGCTCGCTGTCTGCAAATAAGTGAGTACACCTCGAAATTGGGGTATCCTTTTGCCCTTTGGGCCTTCCTGTGCCCAGAACAATATTTGAATTGTAACTGTTTCTTGGCCAGATTTGTTCAAATTAGGGTTGCTCATTATATAATCGGTTCACAAATTATGTATGTAGCTGGCCCAGATCACGGTCCGCGACCGCTGTAACCCAAGCAGGTCCGAGACCGCCGGTGTCTCGTGACATCCAGCTAATCAACTGCGCGCACGGCCTCAAAGCAATGGAGGCAGGGATGACTGAGGTGTCGTGCTGACTTTGTACACAACGCTCTAATGGTTGCACTTCCACACACTCAGCCTGCACAACAGGTGAGAAACTGTGTCTTGCACCGCACCCGCTATTGTCGCACATTGTGCAGCCCAGACAGCATGGGCAGGCTTGTACCCACATTTTGACTGAGACCAGACCAACCCACAGGCGGAACCAAACAATGCCAGGCGCTTGGCTGGGGTACTCCTGCCTGATGTGCACAGCATGGAGGAAGTTGGGCAGCTTGTCATGAAGATGTCACAAGCTGGCCAACAAGGAGACATTTTCAAGCTATTTGCTGAACATGTCACTGAGCTTATTCCTGGACTCACTCATATCAGGTATGCATACTGCCTAGACAAACATGCCTGCATTACTTGCGAGGCCACATGTTCTGTCAATCAACTATCCCCTCATAGCTCTTGGCACCACCTCTCTGTGCAGTGTGATGCTCCTGCCCAGTGCAAAACCGAGCACAGATACAGCTGCCATGAAGTCATCAGGAGCAACAAAGCAGGGGGCTGGGAAAGCCAAACTGACAGTGAAGGCAGATGCACCAGGGCGGCTAGAATGGCAACAATACATGGGAGGGTCCAAGCCCAGCAAACCAGATGGAGCAAAGAAAGGATCCCTAGCAGTGGAGCCTGAGCTGCTCACCTGGCCTTATGCTGATTTGCAGATCGGCAGTGACATGCCAGGTCTGCACTCTTGAGCACCTGGCAGATGTGAACACTTGCCTCCACACGACAGTGCTGAAGCACATGCAAGACATCATCACAGCCATATGCCACTAGCTACATTGCATTCGTTGGGCAATTCAGGCACTTTTAAGGTGTGCCATGACCTCAGAAGTGACCTGCAAGCGTGACCATGACAGTCATCACGCAGGGACATGTCAGCTTTGTACCTACATTGCATTTTGCATGCACAACACCAGGCATCTCTCAAGATGCCATGCTGCATTGCAATCTCACACCAGCATACAGTCTCCTCTGTAGCAATCACGCTTTGCTGTTCAGCAAACCTGTCTTGTTGCAGTGCTGGATTGGAGGACCTGCAAGGATGTTACCATCACAAAGAAGAAGGGGGTGGAAGTGAAGCAAGCGCCAGCTGCCTACCCAGCTTCCTGCACTGCTGCCTGCTACATTGCCCGCAGTCATGCAGACGGTATCACCACACCCAACTACCTGCAGGTCATCCATCCATGCATCCATTCAATAAAATATCCATGCATCATCCATGCATCCATCCATGCATCATCCATGCATCCATCCATGCATCATCCATGCATCCATCCATGCATCATCCATGCATCCATCCATGCATCCATCCAATAAAGTGTCCATGCATCCATCCATGCATCCATCCATGCATCCATCCATGCATCCATCCATCCTGTCCATCCATGCATGCATCCATCCATGCATCCATCCATCCATGCATCCATCCATCTGTCCGCTTGTGCATGCACTCATTCACATGTGTATGCCTACAAAGCAAGCAATCTGCTTTCTTCATTGACCATCTTTGCAAAATTTTCGCGACTCATAGGCAGGTGTCATTCGCTCTCAAAAGGTTTTGCTAAGCAAGTATGTCGTAAAAAAGCAACTCCTGCACCTCATATAGAGAGTAGGTAGACGTTCACAAGTGGATATGCCCTCCGGAATCCTGCCTTGCGTTCTTAAATCTGTCTTTCTGCCTGTGCCATGCCTCAGCGTCAAGTCATGCAAGCAATGCAACCAGGGTAATTCTGCAAGTGAGAAAGACTTAATGGTGACACTGTGCACGCTGCATATTAATGTTCCAGGCTCATGGCAATCCTGCATGACCTTGCGCATGTGCAAAGGAAAAGTCACAACACAGTCCAGCATTTGCCTTGCTTTGCTCATGTGCTTGTTTGGGTTATTATGAGCATTACACCCCTCGTATAGACTGTCACACCACCATAGTCTTCTGACGTCTGTTTCCTGAAATCATCATCTGCTCTTCTCACTAGCGAGTCTAGTTGTCCTTTGAAACGTCTCAGTTCTGTTTTGGCTCTTGATTGTCACTCTGTAGACTGGGTAATGGCGTAAAATAAAAGGGCAGCGAGCATTGCCGTAGATTTCAGCAGACAAACCAAAACCTTGCTTCCAATGTTTTCAAGCTTTCATACTCACAATCTCAGTCACGAGCAGCATTCAGCATCCTTTGCTCCCTCTGGCACCTGTACTGCCATGTCATCCACTGCTTTTATGTCACAAATCATTTTTCCTGGAGTGTCATGCATACATCACATCACAAATCTTTCATCACATTCTATGCTGTAGGATGGACCCCACTTTGCTGACTGGGGAGAGATGCAAGAGCAAGGGGCAGTCAGCATTGCCTCAGCACCCATCCACATGAGTAATGAAGTCGTGGCAGTGCTCACGCTCGCCTCTTCTGAGTCAGCAGCTTTTGAGGAGTGAGTTGCACTCCTTCTGTATTTGAATCTTACTGTTATGATACAGTGCATTTGCTGCGAATTGCAAGTCAAAGGGTATGCTTGCTGTTACTGAGACGTCGCTGGTGCTCAGCAGTGCTCGACAGGAAGCTCTACACTGCTGCTGCCTGCTGTGTGAGGTCTGAACTGGTCCTGTAGCCTACAGTGTAAAGGGGAATTGTGTCTGAATGCCCTATTCCATTTGCTGGGTTGCCTGTGTAGCCTGCTCGTGGCATTGCAGCCTATTCATGTTTAGCAAACAGGATGCAGCAAGCTCACATCTGGTACTGGCTGAGTAATTGAATTGATGTCCTGCTACCACTTGCCAACATCTCTCTCAGTCATTTGTGCTGCTGAAACCTTTGTTGATGTCTGGAGACAACAAACATACATTGATTGACAACCTGTTCTGCAGAACGAAAGCCAAATTGGTGTGGATACTGGCCTTTGTCTTGGCGCCCTATACCCACATCCTGTCCCAAACCACCCACAAGACAGAGGGCAAGCTGTTCACAGAGGCAGTCATGCCTCGTCTGCTGGAGCAGGGCTTGCCCCATTCCAGCTCGCCTGGGGACGCCCTCTCAGGTGTTGTGCGCCTTTGCATCGCTGTTCCTGCTCTTTCAGTGCTGTCCAGTTGACACAGTTGTCTCCCCCTGTCTGGAACTTACAACAATAGGTAGCTGCCTGTGTCTCCTTACCTGCCTTGCAACGCGCTTATCACAAGCTTTGTTCACCCATACTTACGTCAGCAGCTTGCAAATCTACAATACCATGAGTGAGAAGCATTATGGCGTCCTTTTTGAGAGCCAATCCTGATCTAGCTTCTGCACTTGGCCTCGCTTGTACAACTCTTGAAACTCTCTGGACAGTATGTCATATGAGGACTCACACTGCTTCTGGCTCACACTGCTTCTGCATCACAGAGTAGTTGTGCATGGGTTGATACAGTCTCCACCAACCTGATTCATTCAGCCCTTGCCTGTTGTATGCACTGCGCCTTGGAGCATCCACCTGTACCACTGGCTTCATGCACCTGCCAAGATGTGTACCTGCCTACTAACCTTGCATTCCTGGCGGCTGCTTCTGACAGTTGAGTGGCATCTTCTGCTAATCAGGTATGAACATGCCTACAGGCCATCAGCAGTCCATACCAGAGCAGCCTCATGATGAGGCCCTGTGTCCCCAATGCCAGCTGGCACACAACCCCCAGGGCCACCCTGGCAAGGCTGGGGTGTCAGGCAGGGGGATGAACCAAGGAGGCTGGTCTGCAACACCTACTGAACTGCAAGCCAACAGCACTGCAGCTTCCATGGGACAACTGCCTGGGGTTACTTCAAGGCAGGGTAAGGCTTACACAGCTGGCAACGCGTCATTACTGTGCTTCCAGCATGCACAGGAATACGACCATGAGAAGCAGCCGAGTTTGCTCACATCTGCTCCAGTTCCTGCATGCATGCATCATGTCAAGTATGAGTGACTCAAGGGTCATAGTCGCGCCGCCCCCCCTCCCCTCCAACCCTGCATGCCACCCAGTTGGATCTTGCCTTCATGTCAGGAACAATGTGGTCAACTTCTTGATGGCTTGCCCAGGCCCCACCATCAGCCCCACCCTACCCTTCCAGACAGACTCCCATCCCGCGGCTCAGGACTCTGACTTGGACTGGGGCGACTTCTTCTTCAACCTGGTGTCCATGTGCATTGTGTACGCCCACTTCAGTGAAGCTGCTGTTGCCGGCGAGAGCAATGCAGCCGTCATCTTCAGCATGGGCATTGCTGCTGTGGATATTGTGCTCCTGGCGCTTCGCTGGCTGTGGTACGACCACTTTGTCTCACATGGGTAAGCTCTCAGCACGCTGGTTGTGGTATAAACATGGTGTCTCATATGGGTAAGCTCTCAGCATGATGCTGGTTCTGCTGTCACAGTTGAGTTTCAGACTGCCAGTGTGTTCTGTTGTGAGGCCGTTTTGTGTCAGACCGTTGGGGTGTTTTGAGACTGCTGGTGGTGTTGTTGTGATGCAGCTATGGCATACAGTGTTTTGCAGTACTTTGACAAAGCAGCACTGTGCTGCTGCCTGTACAGCGTCTGTGGTATGCTTACTTTGTCTTCTGTTTGCGGGCATTGAACCTTTCCAATTTCCAAGATTTGACACACCTCTTATTTGCCATGTAGCGCTGATGTGCAAATTGCATGGGCCGTTACGGCTTGTCAGTATTTGAGTGTACTGTACCATACCATACCATACCATACCATACCATACCATACCACACCACACCATACCATACCATACCATACCATACCATAGTCGAGCTTGGTCCTTCTAGCTGTATGGTGGCTGCTTGTGCTTCATCTACATGCTAAGTGCATGCAGCATGAGACATGTCATGACACGTCCTATGTCAGAAGCATCTTTCCATCTGTGTGCCAGCAATCTATTGTAAAATGCACAGACTCAGAAACGCTTGTGAAGAGATGTTGGTCACAGCGTCCAGACTCAAACTGTGCTATGATGTCGTTGCTTATGGTCCTATTGTGTCTCATTGTGTTTTGTGCCATTCAGGGGTTTAGTTTCCAGCATGTTCAGCCTGTACCGCATGATCGTGCTGCCCATTGCCAACACCTGGATGAGTTGGAGTCTTCTTCACAAGCTGCAATGGGACCCCACCCCTCCTTTACTGGGAGGGCTGGGCTTGATCATGACCTTGTTCCTCTTTGGAGGGCTGAAGGTATTTGAGCCTTGTTTGTTGTTGTAGAGTGTGTGTTAGTTCAAATTAACATGATTTGGTCATAAACTTTGCGCATGGGACATGTTCCGACGGCTTGCAGCTCAAAAAGCAGGGCACTTGCCCTTATGAGACAGGCCCGTGCAATAGTGGCCTGTATATGTGTGCGTTGGTGATTTAACTCCAGCGTTTGGCCCATGCTGCAGATTCATCAATGTGTAACGCAGCTTGTGCCGTCGTTTATGCTGACTGCTGCAAGTTTATTGTGTACGCTCTCGGCCTACAATGTATTGCAAGCAGAGAATTGCTGGGACATGCAATCATTGCTTGATGTTCACCATATGGCTTGGATGTGCAGGTGCGGTTCTTCCTGCATGCTCCGCTGCAGCTAGCAACTGTACTTCTGGCAGCAGCAAGTGCGCATCACATATGTACTGCAGTACAAGCCAACACCACTGGTGCAGCCTGCCTCAGTTTAATCAGCGCACTCCAGATGCTGCTAGGCCTGCTTGTGCCGTCCTTTCTTACATTCATGCTGGATTTTCGAGTGAGCTCCAGCTACCTGCCGCATGTTCAAGCCAAATATAGGCTGATACCACAGTACTAGAAATAAGCTCTCATAGGGTGTAGCTGTAGCAGGTGTGTGTCGGAGTCAGATTGCTTCTGCAAGGTGCATCAAGGGAAGTCTGAAACCTTGAGTCTAGATCGTTAGTGGTCAGTATCAGCTCATTTCACGGGCAAAAGAGGCTGCATGAGGATCAGCCCTAGCATCAACCCAGACTGCAATGACGTTGTGGAGTTTACGGACAGCTGCTTGAGCCTAACTCCGCCGCTCTTGCGCATCAGCAGTAAGGAACCAGTTAGAGAAGCAAGACTGTTCTCATTTCGCTGACTCGACAGGGTTTTGCCATGTGGGCTCCACGTGACCACAGCGAATTTCAGGGCTTGGCCTGCTGACTCTCACCTTGTTGACAGGCACAAACCTGGCACGTGCAGATAGGATTTGCAATCAGATGCAGCGATCATATGATTGCACGATGCCACTTTATGACTACTTTTACGAAATGTTGTTAGGAGCTGCGCGGGGACATTCGAGGTGACGAAGCAAATACAGTACCGTAGCTCTATATGCCATATGTTGTGACTGTAGCGCACTGAAGGACGTCAATCGGCGATCCTTACCAACTTGGCTGGATTAACTGAGCCTCGCGACGTGCAGTGCGTGAGGGTGATATGGAGAGTCACCAACAAAGCTGCAGACTTGCGCATGAACTGCTACGACCGCCACAAGCTTGCTTCAGTGACACCTCTGGTGCGCCACATCAGCCAGATATTGCACAGCTGCGAATGGCGGACTCTTTTTATGCCACAGCTCTGTCGTCGACACAAGAGTTAGAACTACTAGTTGTTGATCTCAGGCAGGCAGATGGTCTGCCTCTCTGCGAGCCACAGAATACCAAAGGCAACTATCCCACAACTGGCATACTCATCGAAGAGCTGTCACCAGACGCAGCAGCAAAGGCTCAGGAGAGGCAGCTGCAAGAGCAGCTCCTTTTCAACAGCTGTCTGGTGGTGGCTCTGTATGCAGCAGACCCTGTGCTTCTGACACCATGGACAACTCATCAGCTGAGCATGGCATCCAGAGGCCTGCTGCAAGCATTAATCCCAGCAGGGCTGTCAGCAGTGGCCAAAAATGTCCTTCAGGGCGCCGCAAGGCAGCAGCGTTCAACAAATGAGCAGTTTTTGGTATCTGTGCTACCACAGTTGCTGAGTCACTTCAAGCTCTGTTTCAACCAAGATGTGTATCAGTATGAGAAGGCGGAGCTCCCAAGACAACCAGGTAGAATTCAGACACATCTTCCTTCTGACAAACGCCAGAGCCTAGGCAGTGCCCATGCAGTGCAAAGTTCACCTGTATGCATTCATAGTGTTTGCGTGACATAAGGTACCATTGCATCTGCAGACATATGACAATTTTGTTCTGTTGCATTTTGTTCTGCAAGCGCTCCTGAAGCTACTGACGGTATGTTGCAAACAAGCAACATACCGTCAGTAGCTTCAGGAGCGCTTGCAGCAAAATTGATGTCATCATGTATTATGCAAGTCTGAGGCCAGCATGAGTAGCACAGCCAGTGTGACTATATCACTTGGCATATATTGAGCATGGGGTCCAGTAGCGCTAAGTCAGTATTCCAGTCTCACTCATAATCAGCTCACACTGCTTGTACTGCTGCAATGTGTTTTGTCCTGCATGCCGTCTGACTCTGTCAAGCCTGTTGTGAAAGCAAACTGATGTACTTGTCGAGGCACTCAGTTTCTAAGAGTATCCCAATTTCATCACCTGGTGATATTGTACAGAACCGGACACTTTCACCAGATGCTTAGCCGGCCGTCAGCTGGCCTTCTTAGTAAGGCAGCTTGGCTACCAGCAACTTGGCACTGTTCTACCAGCAGCCTTGCCATGTGTCCTGGCCACAGTCAAAGACCAATCACCTGCAGTACAATGCTATGGTCTGCATGCCTTACAGCATATAGCTGAAGGTGAGCGTATATCTGCATGGTTGCTGGCTGCTGTCATGCAGTTCACATCAGCTTGTGTGGCTTCAAGCAAACAGGGTCTATTGCTTGACCTAATGCTGTCTCTTAATCTGATGCTGAAAGCTGCCCTTCATAGCGCAAGCCATGCAGTAAGTCATGCCTACTGAGCCGATCCTGTTACACATTGTGGTTGATCATGAACATGATACTAATGGCTGGATTTCACAGGGTTACAAGCGCCTCACTGTATGCACGTATCTAGCTTACATCGGCACAGGCTATGTGTGATGGTTCCTGCAGTGCAGACAGCTGCGGTCAAAAAGCCAACAAACGCGCATGGTCACGCGTCAAAACCACTTCATTTTGCAGTTCTTGATGTGTATTCGGTGCTGCCTGTGATGCAGAGGTTCTGTCAGCTGATCTCAGGCTATGGGTTGTGATTGTCAGAGTGCGGACGACTGCAGTCACACGACAAATTCACTTCAGCTTGCACTAGCTTGATGTGCTGCCTGTGATGCAGAGGCTCTGTCACCTGATCTGAAGCCACATCAGCGGCAGCTGATGACTGTAGCAGCAGAGAGCCTGGTGGGGTGTGAAGATGCTGTCTGGTCTGTGGCTGCGCCGACAGCCTGTGCAATACTATGCAGCATTGGTGAGTCCGTCCGTGTGTGCAGCCTCTGGTCCATGATGCTATCAAGCTGCATGGCATTGCCCATTGAAGCTAGCATGCGCGAGGGCGAGTGCCTTGGAGCAACTCTGCCAGCACTTGATGTTGTTGTTTGACAATCAGCTGTGGAGCAGACTCGTGTTTAAAAAGCCTGTCGAGCTGCTTTGCATGTGTAAGCATGAACTGAACAGCGATGGGGATGCAACATCCTCAGAGCTTGTGCTTTGTGAGTTTGAGCCTATCTCAAGACCAATTGTGCAGTAGCAACAGTTTCAGACATTACACCAACACAACTGAACACATCTACCCTGACCCATTTGGTGAAGCATTGTTGCATGTTGCATCCAAGTCTGTTGTCATGTGCTATACACAGCCACTACTGATACATGCCTATGCTTTTGCCGCTGTAACGCCTGTCATTTGTGTGTGTTATTCATGTCACGATTCGTGTGTGTGCGCCTTCGTGGTTTGCGCCTTCATTGCTATGATGCATGTTTGTGAATACTGCGTTATTGGCTGCAGGCAGCAATTGTCAAGGACCAGGCCACCAGGAAGTGATGGGTGAAATGCTTCGGCAGGCCGAGACGCAGTGCCACAAGAAAGCAAGGAGGTTAGTCTGGCTTGAAGCTATCAAGCCTGTATTTGCGGTGGGTCCCTTCACTTCACTCACTTCACCGCATTAAAACATGCTGCAATCATGATGATGACTCATGCACCATACAAGGTGTTTGTGGATGTGCCTTTATCCAGAACATGCTCTGTCAGCGTCAAACTCAAAGCACCATTTGCATAGAAATTCAGTACGGCTGTGTTGCTTGCACAGGTTCTGGGCCTCCAGACCTTGCGATTCTTCAGCAAGCTGATGCCCCTGCTGCTAAGTTGGTGTCAGGAGCCTGATCGAGCAACTCAGCTCAAAGCTCTCGAAGTCCTACAGGAAGTTGTCAGACACACATGGCCACGGATGCCAGCACATGCCAGCTTCCTTTGGTCCCAACTGCATGTCATTCAGGAGCAATTGCAGGCCAACACAGCTTCTGACACAGCTTCTGACCATTCTGATCTCAATGGCAGTCATAGTGATGCACTTGAACAGAAGATGCAAATGCAGCTCGAAAACATTGCAAAGATGCTGTGCTTATGTGGTGGCTCAGATTTCCAATGCGCTTTGAGAGATGCATGCTGTGAGTCAGACAGCGTCAAAGCAGACGTCATGCTGCATGCTGTTGCAGGTCTTGTGAAAAAATAAAATGCATTGTCTAGTGTAATCTGCAGTGGCTTCAAGTGATGCCTTGATTTTCTCAGGGTACAGTGTGCAATGAGAAACCACGTGTTGTAGTACATATGTGATAGTTACTTATACATTTCCAATCTGTAAAAGCTTGTTTGTCTTCAACAATAGCAAGTGTGCGTTTCTTGTTTGGACTGTGTTACGATATTGTGTACATTGTAGTCCCTGTCCTGTTCAGTTGCTAAGGTGCAAGACCTGTATGGCAAATGTGAGACATGTTACACTAAACGCACTAAATCTAGCAGCATGCACAGATTGGCCAACCAACAACGCACACAATAAGTGGTCTTTCCTAAGGGGTAAAGACATACATCAGTAGGCCCCATTCTAAGTTCACCTCTTGAGTACTGTTCACAGGCATCCTGTACAGCTGCCAGCGCAATTTACAGTCCATCTCGACAGCTGTACATCAGGATACTCATTGCTCACTAACAGCTTGATCAAAACGCCGCAAATCAGGTTGCTTGCAGGATGTTGAGTACTGATGGGTCTGCACTGCATGTGGTGCTCTGTACAATGCCTCCAAATTGGCTCACACTCTCGGTGCTAGCACTGCTACCTGAAGGAGCAGGACTTAGACCTGCAAGACATGACAGCACCCTGAGTCACATCACTGCACACCTCAAGTTCCCATGGCAGTTGGCGTTTACCTGCACAGACCAAGACTCTTCAAATACAGACATTTCACACCATAGCAGGCAGCGTCAACACTGCAACAGTACACAATGCTCACAGCAATCGGGAATGAGGTTCAACTCTAACACTGGCTTTGGTGAACCAAATGGAGCGCAGTCACACATGTGATGACCACAAGTGATGTGCATCAAAACAAAAGCCATGTGTTAGGTCCTTTTGGCAGGCACTCACAACACAGACAGCTATCAGCTATCAGTGACAGCTCCCTAGTAGAACATTGTGATACTTGTCCACAAGCGTCATTTTATGTAGATCTACAGGTTATCCGCACCACCTGGGCAGCCCGGTACAATACTTGGCCTCTCACAAAAACGATGCCAAAAGGCGTAGTCTTTTTATTCTTTTCTTTTCTTTTCTTACCTGGACCAGACACTGCGGAGGCCACAGCATTGTTGGTCCCTGCGGCAAAGGCATTCTGATTGCCTGACCCGCTTGCAAATGCTCCTTGATTGCCTGACCCAACGGAGTTCACATTGCCTGATCCAGATGCAATGTTGTTGAAAGCTGTGTTGAAGTTTGAGAAGAAGTCCGAGTCGAACTGCAACACACAGCACAGATGGTCAGACTCAGCCCACATTGGAAAGATCTGCTGCATCACAACGCTGTGTGCAGTGTTAGCACAACCACCTCATCACAGCAACTGGACTTCAACAATGCAGTGACAGGTTGGTTGTGTGCTAGCATGGACGGGATCTGTGCAAGGCAAGAGTTGCCCCTCCAACAACCAGGAGCAAGGGTGATGCAAAGGCATTGCTGCAAAGGCAAAACAGCTCCTGACCATCTGAGAATATTCTTTAATGCATTGATTTTCCACTGATGTACCTGCTTGAGCTTTCTGCCAGAAATGGAACTGGCAAAAGCAGGAGCATTAGTGCTGAAGGCACTGGATTCAGAGGTGATGGGGGAGCCTGGGGGGACCCCTTCCCCATTGTTGATGGCGCTAGCCAGTGCTGCCTGCCCTGGGCTGCCTACTACATTGGCGGACTGAGTGCTAGTCACCACAGCAGCTGCAAACCACAGATGTGGGAATTCAGACAACATGCTTACTGTAATCAGCATACCAAAGTGTGAGTGCTGGCAGCAAAGACTGTGGCAAAGAGACGCTTTGTTTCCCAACTGGCATGCTATTGCATTGGCATGTTGACTGTCATGTAGATCAGCAGCTGCAAGGCAACACAGTGGCTAACAGAGTCTCACACTTTTGCCTGTTTCAGAGGTAAACTTGAGTGCCAAGATATAACGCAATCAAGCTTGATGTAAGCATTTGGCCTTGTTGCCTGTGCATGACATTCAGGCCAAATGAACAGCATGGGCAAAGTGAGACTCAAATGGGCAGTCGTGTTGCAGAAGGCAATCAGCATCAGTATCAAGCCAAAAGTGCACGACAGGTGAACTGGCACGTAGTTCAACAGGTTGCACAAGGGACAGAGCAGCAGAGGCAAGCCAACAGGGCACAGCCAGCAGGCTGGCACGCAGTGCAAATGCTGTGTTGTTTGTTTGCACACAGCTCTCTGGGAGTCACAGCACCCAGCAGACTCTTGAAATTGCAGTGTGGCAAGATGACAGCAAAAACAGCAGCACAGCAGCATCACAGTCACAATCAGCAGACTAGTTCCCCTGGCTTTGAAGTTCTGTGTCTAGGGGTCAGCCATCAGCTTGACTGTAGCCACTCACAACAGCATGACGGAACGTATACATCATAAATATCCCAGGTAAGACAAGTTTAGATCTCCTGCCATGCAATGAGTATGTGACAGTATGTGAGTATGTGCCGCAATGAGTATGTGGGGTTGAAGGGTACCTGGTACAGTAGTGCCGCTGGCTGCTGCAAGGCTGGGCCCTTGAGCCACTGCCATGGTACTTGGGGACAGAGTGACCCCCCCAACAGCTGCATCACCTGCAGGACCATGACTGAGGGCTTGCCAGGGTCTGAAAACAGGCAGGACATCATGAAGAAGAGTATGCAGCATTTGCTTGAAGCACAATGCTGTGTTGTCACTTGAAGCAAGAATGCAGGAATGCAGGAATCTGGGAGCGTTTGCAGGAGAGAGGTTTCAGGGGTAGATGGGTCTGGAGCTTGTGATCAGAGTGTGCAAGAACATTGTGACATGTGCACAGACGTTGCAGGCTCTACAGAAGATGTCATGGTCACAAGGCTTGTCTGGCAGAAACATGATTGGTACCCTGCGCCAGGTGTCAAAGGGGCAAGGCTGAGAGTGAGATTAGGGAAACTCTTGTCAAACACGGATGTAGGCTGAGAGAGTGAGTGAGGGCACTTGTGTTGAACAAGGATGTGCAGTAAGAGCAGCAAAAGGCACAGTATTCCAAAGCAAACAGCCCTGTGTACATCTCATTCAGGGCTATTGCCCTGAGTATCCCAGGGCAACACTCAGGGCCATTCCGTGAGTATGACCATTCCCAGTCCTTGTGTACACACCAAATACACAGGTTTTGATGTGCCTGCCTCCCATTTCTTATGCTGACTTTACCATTCACTACACACAGCAGATAGAACTGGCCACATGCAAGTAGTGAGACATTGATGCACGGGCAGCTGCTCACTAGTGACAGGGCAGCTGTGATTCTGAAGTGAAAAAAATCTCACTTTGAGTGCAGGTGAAGTTGCCATTAACCACCAGGCCACACGACCACTGTGGATTGATGGTTGGGATGGCTACTGCTGTCTGCTGTGCGCACGGGCCGCCAAACCCAAATGGGCTCTGTACAGGCAATGACACAGACTCACAGTCAGTCAGTCAGTCTTTCAACAGATGGTCACATGCTGATGCTCAATCCACACTCGGTGTTCCAGCAGGAAAGGCTTGCATAAGGGGCACTGTTGCCTCTGCTGAGCAGCTTGATTTGTATTTGATTAGCACTTGGCAACAACCACTCTTGCGATGTGATTGCAGTATTGCAGATGCTGGAAGTTAGCTTGGTAGAAGGAGGACTCCTGGACAGGGCAAGAGATGATTGCACAACACACATGCGTACATATGCACACATGCGCACAGATGCATACAAAGCTCTGTGCAGCTGAGTGCACGGCAAGACACTGTTATGAAAGCACTGCTGTTTGACAAAGGAGGCTTACCGGTATGGTGCAGACTCCAGCCTGGTAATACACATTGTTCACGCCGCTGGTGGTGCCAGTGATAGCTACATTGGCTGCATCACCCACATATACCTTGTCAGAAGTGCTGCGATTTGACGTTTTGAAACCATTTTGACAGCTGTTCTACATGCACTGCACTATTCCACATACCGTAATTCAGATTGGGAAACAATGCAGTCATGCACTTCTGACTGGCACAGCATGTATGGGCGGGCAGGCAGTCAAA
>JAABUK010006374.1_pt1 | contig 17653 bp, 10 predicted proteins | sample 5559141 | NCBI WGS metagenome assembly JAABUK01 (sample SAMN10711869, study PRJNA513367) | rock metagenome | isolation source: Antarctica rocks | place: Antarctica: Victoria Land, Pudding Butte nord | collected 2016-01-03 | reverse complement strand
CTCTTGAACTGGGAGCCTTCGCGGGTTACTCTCCCGATCACCCACCCCCACCTCCACCCCTGGACCGACCGCCATGATTTCCTCACGACGCGGAGCCTTGCTGGCCCCGGCCCTGCTCTTCGCTCTGCTCCTGATCCCCCGGCCCGGCTCGGCGCAGGCTCCGACGTCCGCGAAGACCGTCACCATCGACGCCCCCTCGATCGGCCGCAAGACGGCGTACAACATCATCCTGCCGACCGATTACGAGACCTCCGGCGACAAGCGTTACCCGGTCCTCTACCTACTCCACGGCTACTCCGGGAGCTACAACAACTGGGCCGGGATGGGCGCGGGGCGGGCGGCCAAGGGGCTCGACCTGATCGTCGTCATGCCCGACGGCGGGAACTCCTGGTACGTCAACTGGGCCGAGCCCGGCGAAGATCAGAAAAACGCCTGGGACGACTTCCTGGTCAAGGACTTGATCGGCCACGTCGACGCGACCTATCGGACCATCGCCGCCCGCGATGGCCGGGCGATCAACGGCCTCTCGATGGGCGGTTTCGGCGTCCTCGCCGTCGGGCTCCGCCACCCCGACCTCTTCTGCTCCGTCGGCAGCCACTCCGGCGCGCTCGCCTTCGCCAAAGGGTCGGGCGACCGCCTCCGCTCGGGCCAGGAAGTCCCGGCGAGGAAGAATCAGCCGTCCGACACGCCGAACGAGTCGATCAAGATCGAAGGGTTCCGCTCGCAGGCCGAGCGCTCCCCCAAGGGCAAGGCCTTCGCCAAGGCCGAGGACGCCGACGCCTCCGACCCCTTCAAGCTCGTCCTCGCCGTCCCGACGGAGAAGCGGCCCCACATCTACGTCGACTGCGGGACCGAAGACCGCCTGATCACCGCCAGCCGCGACTTCGCCAAGCTCCTGATGGAGAACAACATTCCCTTCGTCTCCGCCGAGTCGGCCGGCGGCCACAACGGCGCCTACTGGACCCGCGAGATCGGCACCTCGATGGCCGTCCAGTACGCCATCCTCAAGCGGAACCGCGCGGACCGACCGGCCCATGAGAAGGATACGGAAAAGGCGAAGGAGAAGGCCAAGGAGCCCGCCGGGGCGACCCCCTGAGCGAAAGGGCGGATCGGCGACCCGAGCCGACCCGCTAGAAAGGTTCCTGACCCCTTTTTTTCAGGTCCGGTCGCTTGACTTGGCCCTCCGGTGGCCTTAGCCTCTAAAACGTCCTAGATTCACCAGGGCGTCGATGCGCCCGCCCGGCTGCGCCAGCCACCACCGTCAGCGAGCGGATCATCCGATGATCGTCCAGAAATTGCGCGAGATCCAGCATCGCTGCGGGTGGCTCCCGGAGCGCGAGTTGCGCGAGCTGTCGACGTCCTCGGAGGTCCCGCTGCACCGGATCCACGAGGTCGCCAGCTTCTTCCCGCATTACCGGCTGCACGAGGGACCGAAGGTCCACGTCGCGGTCTGCCGCGACATGGCCTGCCACCTCCACGGGGCCCCGGCCCTGGAGCAGGCCCTGACCCGGTTCGCCGGCGAGGTCGGCGGCCACGAGATCGAGGTCACGGGCGTCTCCTGCCTCGGCCAGTGCGACTCGCCCCCGGCCCTGGCGATCAACGACGCCTGCTCCTGGGGGATCTCCGCCTCCCAGGCCCGCTCGCGGATCATGGCCGCCCTGAAGCAGGAGCCGGTCCATCAGCAGCGGGCCGACCGCTCGCCCCTCGCCTGGCGGATCGACATTTACGAAGGCCAGCCCCGCTACGAGGCGATCCGCTTCCTCGTCGGAGACCCCGAAGGCAACTCCTCCCTGAATCACCGCCGCGATCGGGTGATCGAGAACCTCAAGGTCTCCAACCTCCGGGGGATGGGCGGAGCCGGGTTCCCGACCCACCTGAAGTGGGCCGCCGTCCGGGGCCAGCCCGGCCCCGAGAAATACGTCGTCTGCAACGCCGACGAGAGCGAGCCGGGGACCTTCAAGGACCGCGAGCTGATCCGAAGGACTCCCCACCTCCTCGTCGAGGGGATGGTCCTCGCCGGCCTCGTCTCGGGAGCCTCCCGTGGCTGGATCTACTGCCGCCACGAGTACGAGGAGGAGATCGAGGTCATGGAGCAGGCCATCCGGGCCGCCTACGCTTCAGGCGTCTGCGGGCCGGACATCCTCGGCTCGGGCCTCTCCTTCGAGCTGGAAGTCTTCGTCTCCCCCGGGGGCTACATCTGCGGCGAGGAGACCGCCCTCCTCGAAGCGATGGAAGACCGCCGGGGCGAGCCGAGGAACAAGCCCCCCTTCCCGACCGTCGCCGGGCTCTACAGCAAGCCGACGATCATCAACAACGTCGAGACCTTGTGCTGGACCCCCGGGATCGTCATGAAGGGCGGCGAGTGGTATCGCGACGGCGGGACCCGGGGCGCCCTGGGGATGCGGTTCGTCTCGATCAGCGGCGACGTCAACGAACCCGGCGTGTATGAGGTGCCCTTCGGCCAGGCCGTCCGCGAGCTGGTCTTCGGCTCGGCCGGCGGGATGCGGGGCACGCAAAAGCTCAAGGCGATCGCGACCTCCGGCCCCTCCGGCGGCTTCCTGCCCGCGACCTTGCGGCGATCGGCGCTCGATTCGCCTCGCTCGAAGGCCTGGGCCGAGAAGAACTTTGCGTTGGGGTCGGACACCTATGACCTGCTCGACCTCCCGCTCGACCTGAACACGCTGGGCGACGTCGACAACATGCTCGGCGCCGCCTTCATCGCGATCGGCTCGGACGCCTGCATGGTCGAGTTCGCCCTGAACTGCGTCCGGTTCTACCGGAACGAGTCGTGCGGCAAGTGCGTCCCCTGCCGGGTCGGCACGCAGAAGCTGGTCAACCTTCTCGAAGAGATCACCCAGGGAAACTACCACCAAGCCGACCTCGGGGTCGTCGACGACCTCGCCCGGGCCATGTCCCTGACCTCGATCTGCGGCCTCGGCCAGATCGCCGCCAACCCGATCAAGACGGTGATGAAACACTTCCCCGAGGAACTCGAAGAGCACCTCAAGCACCGCCGCTGCCCGGCGGGCGTCTGCTTCCGGGACTGAGGACTGGGGGCCGCCAGCGACCGTCCCCCGTAGGGCAGGACTTGTCCTGCCGAATCGAGTCGGACCGGCAGGACAAGTCCTGCCCTACGAGAAACACCAGCCCGCTGTCCTTCACCAGGACCTGTCCGCCATGAGCCAGCTAGCCGCCCCGATGGTCAAGGTGTCGATCGACGGCCGGGACGTCGAGGTCCTTTCGGGGACCACGATCTTCGACGCCGCGGCGAAGCTGGGGATCAAGATCCCGATCCTCTGCCACCGCGAGTACATGAATCCGGTCGCCGTCTGCCGGGTCTGCGCCGTTGATGTGGGCGAGCGGGTCCTGGCGCCGGCGTGTTATCGCCAGATCACCCCCGAGATGGCCGGGCGGAAGATCGTCACGTCCGAGCCGAGCCTGAAGGCCCTGGGCGAAGCCGAAGGTGCCTCGGGGTGCGACGCCGAGACCTTGGTCAGGAGCGACAAGGTCCGGGGCTCGGTCAAGACGCTGACCGAATTGCTGATGACCGACCACCCCTCGCCCTGCGCCAAGCACCGCGACTTCGGCGACTGCGAGCTGGAGGTGATGGCCGATCGGTTCGACGTCGGCGTGCCTCGGTTCACCAGGGCTCCGAGCCGGCCTCGCGACGACTCCTCGGTCGTCATCGCGGTCGATCATGCCGCTTGCATCCTCTGCGACCGCTGCGTCCGGGGTTGCAACGACATCAAGAACAACCAGGTCCTCGGCCGGATGGGCAAGGGATTCACCACGCAGGTCGCCTTCGACCTGAACAACCTGATGGGCAACTCGTCGTGCGTCTCGTGCGGCGAGTGCATGATCTCCTGCCCGACCGGGGCCTTGATCAACCGGACGAGCGTCACGCCGCCGCCCCCGCCGGGCGCGGGCGTGGTCCCGCCCGAGGAGCTGATCGAGCTGCCCCTCTTCGCGGGCGTCTCGCACCCCTTCCTCCGGTTCAACGAGAACGCGGTGATCCGCCAGGTCTACAAGAAGGGCGAGGTGATCTGCCGCGAGGGCGAGTACGGCTCGACCGCCTTCTACATCGAGAACGGCACCGTCGACATCTTCATCCAGGCCAGCTTCAACCACACCAAGACCCGGGGCGGCGACGGCCGGGGCGGCCTCTTCGGCCTCGTCCATAAGCTGAGCACCGTCTTCGAGAGCCGGAAGACCGACCGCCGCGAGGGCGAGAGCGTCAACCAGTACATCCACATCGACGCCCCGGTCGCCCTCCGCTACGACAACCCGGTCAGCACGCTGGAAGCCGGCGACATTTTCGGCGAGATGACCTGCATGAACTCCTACCCCCGCTCGGCGACCGTCCGGGCGGCGGAGGACGTGACCGTCCTGGAGATGGGCCGCAACGTCCTCTACATCCTCCAGCGGAGCAAGAGTTCCAAGGCGATGCTCGACGAGCGCTACCGCCGCCGGGCGATCGACAACCACCTGCGGAGCGTGCCGATCTTCTCGGCCGTCGCGCAGGACCCCGGCGAGTACGCCCGGCTCTGCGACCTCCTCCGCGATCGCGTCACCCTGGAGCGCAAGAACAACGGCGAGCTGATCTTCGAGCAGAACGACCCGGCCGACGCCTTCTACCTGATCCGCACCGGGTTCGTAAAGGTCGCCCAGAGTCACATGGGCGCGGAGCACGTCCTGAACTACCTCGGGCCGGGCGGGTTCTTCGGCGAGATCGGCCTGCTCGCCGACCTCCCCGAGGTCCAGTCCCGGGGCGTCCACGCCGCCAGGCGGACCGCGACCTGCTCGGCGCTCGACCACGTCGACCTCGTGAAGCTCTCCAGCGAGGCCTTCCACGAGGTCCTCGACCAGTTCCCCGCGGTCCGCCGCCAGGTCGTCGAGCTCGCCGTCAAGCGGCTCGAAGACACGGCGGAGACGCTCCACCAGATCGAGAACCTGCCGCTGGCCGAGTTCCTCAGCCAGGGCTTGATGAACGCCCAGAGCCTCCTCGTCCTCGACCTCGAAAAATGCACCCGCTGCGACGAGTGCACCAAGGCCTGCGCCGACACCCACGACGGCGTCACCCGCCTGATCCGCGAGGGTCTCCGGTTCGACAAGTTCCTGGTCGCCAGCTCCTGCCGGTCGTGCCTCGACCCGTACTGCATGGTCGGCTGCCCGGTCAACTCGATCCGCCGGTTGAACTCGCGAGAGATCATCATCGAGGACTGGTGCATCGGCTGCGGGAAGTGCGCCGATAGCTGCCCTTACGGCAACATCAACATGCACTCCGAGGACGAGAAGCTGGTCGACGACCCCGCGCACGCCGGCCAGAAGATCGCCGTCGTCCAGCAGAAGGCGACCACCTGCGACCTCTGCCGGAGCGTCGACGGCCAGCCGAGCTGCGTCTACGCCTGCCCCCACGACGCCGCCCACCGGATGTCCGGCGCCGAGTTGCTCGAAGAAGTCCGGCAGGCGAAGATTTAGCCAACTTGATCTTGAGGATGGAATCCGACGAGGCAAAAATCGTCCTTCCTGCCAGCACCCGGAATTCCTCTAACTCTGTCTTGTTGTCGAGACTATAATAGAGAAGGAACAAACCTGAGGCAAAACGGTCATGACACACGCAAACGAAGTTGGTCAAAAAGTCAAATCGGCCATGGAAGCAGTGGAGGAAGCAAAACTGGCCATCGCCGACCTTGACTTGGACGAGTTGGAAGCTTTGTCCAGCGCAGATTACGAAGAATTTGAGGTGGCCATCCTTCAGGTTTTCCTCGCCACCATCGTTCGTCGCATGGTCGGACACCAACTCCAACGGCCGATCAATTTGATGCGGCTATCTTCTCAACGTGCACTCGAATTGTTGAGGGAAGTTGAAGCAAATGTCGGAAGAAAAAAAGCAGACGGTTCCCGAAGCAGTGAGCACCGCCACGTCCGAAGAGAAGCTTTCGCCCAGTTCGATTCCCGAGATTGATGTCGTAAAAGAACGACACCCCCCGCGTCCACCGACAAAGATGATCGAGCAGTTCATGGGAATGGTGACACAAGGATCACCATTTCGCGACCCTTTGGCGGAAAAATTTACCTCGGAACATATCGATGTTCTTCTAAAAATTGCTGAACGACAAGATCTTCACGATTTTGAGATCAAAAAGCTTGATCAAGAACAGCAAAGTCAAGTCATCAGGAATTTGGCTATGTTGTCTGGTCTTGTCATCTCAATGATTTTTGGACTTTGTTGACTATTCTTGCATTACAACAAGGTCGATCAGGTCTACCAGATCCTCACACTTCTCTTCGTTGGTGGAGGCGGAGTTGGAGTTGGAACTGGTCTGAAAAGAGTGACCAAATCGAGTTCATCGGATAGCACAACAAAAAAGTAGGCGTCTCTACGAAAAAAAACCCCACGGCTCAAGCAATGTGCTCGGACCGTGGGAATCGATATCAATCAGGAGACCGCCGCTTCGAGCCGCTCCTCGATGGCGATCTTGCGGAGCTTGGTCTGGGCGCGGGCTTCGAGCTGGCGGACCCGCTCTTTGGTGACGCCCAGCTCCCTGCCGAGGGATTCGAGGGTCTGCTCGCTGGCCCCGTCGAGGCCGAAGCGGCTGACGATGATCCGCCGCTCGCGGTCGTCGAGGCGGCCGAGCATCCCCTTCACGGCGTCTCGCATCCGGCGCTGGGCGCTCTCGTACTCGTGCTCGTCGCTCCGGTTGTCGGCGGCGGCCTCGAAGAGGTCGTCGTGGCCGGTGACGAAGCGGTCGCGGCGGTGATTCTCGATCGGGATCGAGCGGATGAAGTTCTTCATGATCGCCCACGAGGCGTAGGTGCTGAACTTGTTCCCTCGGGCGTAGTCGAACTTCTCCACGGCGCGGATTAGGCTCATGTTGCCGTCGGAGACCAGCTCGAAGAAGTTGTCGGAGCGGCCGACGTGCTTCTTGGCGATCGAGACGACCAGCCGGAGGTTGGCCCGGATGATCTGGTTCTTGACCGCAAGCGCCTCCTCCATCAGCCGGTCGATCTCGTTGAGGACCGTGGTCGTCGCCTTGAGCGGGTCGAGGCCGTCGCGGAGCTTGAGGGCGCGGGACTTCAGGTAGTTCATCTTGCGGAACAGGTGGGCCTCGTGCTCCCTGGAGAGCAAGGGGACGTCGTAGAGGCTGGCCAGGTAGGGCGGCACCCCTTCGGGCGGCTTGACCTTGCGGGGGGCCTTGCCGTCGACCGGGCTGGAGAGCGGCGCGAGGATCTCGGCGGCGTTCTTCGGGTCGTCGAAGCTCTCGTTGGGCATCGCCTCGATCTTGGTCTCGAGCAGGCGACGGGCCCTCATCTCGTTGACGACCTTCTGCACCCCCGAAGCCGAACGGCCAACCTGGGCGGCCAAGGCCTCGATCGAGGTCCCCTGGAGGTGGAGCCGATAGATCCGGGCCTTGGCCGCCTCGTCGAAAGAAGCCGGGCGCGGCGCCTTGGCCAGGGTCGAGGTCGAATTCGTCGAAGTCACGCGGGCGTCCATGAGTATCCTCCCCAACGCCGAAGGCACCGAGGTGCGGTCGGTCTAAGTCAAGTCGCTCCGACAGTCCGGTCCATTGACGACAATTCGCCCCGGTCAGGGCCGGCAAGGGACGGGTCCCCCACCTTTCGATTGAAACACCGCCCGAAGGCTCGCCACCTTAAGGTTGGGCTTGCAGGATATTCCCGAACATCACCGCCAGGAAAGTCCGGAGCGGGGCGGCGCTCCGCATCGTCTTGGCCCGCAGGATCGCGCCCTGCCAGCTATTGAGCCAGAACTCGGCCAGCTCGCGGACGTCGAGGTTGGGGGAAACCTCGCCGGCCAGTTGGGCTTCTTTCAGGCACTCGGCATACCGGTCGACCCAACTTTCGAAGATTTCTTCAAGTTTTACTCGAAAAGCTTCGTTCTGGTCGGCCATCTCCTGGCTGAGGTTTCCCACGAGGCATCCCTTCCGACACTCTTCCGACTGCAAGGCCTCGGAGACCGCCTCGAAATAGTGGCGAAGTCGGTCCAGAGGCGGGACGGAGGCGTCACCGAGCAAGCTCGACTGACGAGCCCCGATGCACTCGGCGAACCGATCGAGGACCTTCAGCCCGAAATCTTCCTTGCTCTCGAAGTAGTAATAGAACGAGCCTTTCGGCACGCCCGAAGATTGCAAGATCGACTCGATCCCGGAGTTGCTGTAGCCCTTCTCCAGGAACGCCGCCTTGCCCGCCTCCAGGAGTAAATCCTTCGTCTTTACCTTGCCCATGATACGACCATTCACCGGACAAGGATCGGCCCCGTTCATCCCACGGGCTCATATTAGACCGGTCGTCTAGCGATTTCAAGGGGCTTATCGATAATTGATCGTGGAATCTCGAAGTTTCTTCAGGGCCGATTTCCGGGGGGATGACCTAGCCTCGGGATTCTTCGGGGACGACGTCGAGGTCCAGGAGTCGGTCACGCCGGAGGACTTCGAGGTTCACGCGGGAGCCGACGCGTTCCTCGGTCAGGAGCCGGTGGAGGTCGTCGAGGCCGCCGACGGGCCGGCCTTCGAAGCCGACGACGACGTCGCCGTCTTCGAGCCCGCCGCGATCGGCCGGCCCTCCGGGCTCGACCTGGACGATCAGGACGCCGGAGTTCGACCCGAGATCGTGGCGGTCGACGACCGGGCGGGGCAGGGCGACGGTTTGCACCGCCGCGCCGATCCGGCTCCGGCGGACCCGGCCGTCGCGGATCAGGCGACCGGCGACGAACTTCGCGGTGTTCACGGCGATGGCGAAGCAGATCCCCTGGGCCGAGGGGATGATGGCGGTGTTCACGCCGATCACCTCGCCGCGCGAGTCGACCAGCGGGCCGCCGGAGTTGCCGGGGTTGAGCGCGGCGTCGGTCTGGAGGACGTCCTCGATCAGGCGGCCTGACTGCGAGCGGATCGACCGGCCGAGGGCCCCGACGACCCCGGCGGTCACCGTGACCTGGAAGCCGAAGGGGTGGCCGATGGCGATGGCGAGCTGGCCGACCTTCAGCTTCTTCGAGTCGCCGAGCGTGGCGGGGGCCAGCCCCTCGGACCGGACCCGGACGACCGCGAGGTCCGTCTCGGGGTCGTCGCCGATGAACTCGGCGGGCAGCCGCGAGCCGTCGCCGAGAGTCACCTCGACGCGGTCGGCCCCGTGGACGACGTGGCTGTTGGTCAGGATGTAGCCGTTGGAGGTGAACAGGAAGCCCGAGCCGGTCCCCCGACCGCCCCGCCGGCCTTCACGGACGCTTTCGATGTGGACGACTGACGGGCTGACCCGCTCCGAGGCCCGGACGACGGCATTCGAATAGGCATCCAGGAGCGAGGAGTCGCCTTCGACCGGCGAGTCCGGGCGGGGCGTCGGTGGCGTCGCGAGGCCCTCGTCGGGGCCAACTGTGCCGGGCCAGGTCATCAATTCGCCGCTCATCGGAAGGCCTCCCCTGGGTCTCGTTGGAGAACTGTAGGGACCCGTCCCGGTTCGACAAGTCGACCGACGACCGGGGCGATCGTCGGCCGATCGGGGCGACCGGCACTCGCCTTGCGGTAGTCATTCGGATCGCGCGGCGAGGTGAGGTGGCCCGGAATCGGGCGGCCCCCGGACGCGTCCTTCTACCCCCTTACCGAGAGGCCGCCCATGCCGTTCATGCCGTTCAACATCCTGGGGATCTGGTTCCGGGGGTTGCTCTCGATCGCGATCCTCGCCGGCGGGATCTACCTCCTCAAGCGTTGGTACGACGAGAGTTACGTGGTCGAAGCCCCTGCGCCCGCGGTCGCGAACGAGGCGCCCAACCGCGTGGCGCCCCCGGGCGACCCCCGATCGAAGGAGGAGCAGGCCCGGATGGAGTCGAAACTCAAGGCGGCCTCCGGGCCCCGGGTCTTCCGTTTCGAGCCCGGCTGGAACGAGCCGACGGGCCTGCTGGCGGGTGCCATCGCGTTGCTCACCTGGGCGACCCTCGGCCGCTGGATCGGCCAGGGCCTCTTCCTCCTGACGCTCCGGCCCGGCTCGGACACGTCCACCGGCCCCGAGCCCGAGCCCGAGCCCGAGCTAGAGCCGGGACGCGGCGAAGGCGCATCGAGGGGTCTCGATACCGCCCTGACGCCGGTCGAAGGGGAGGCGAACCGGCCGAGCAAGAAGATCCGCCGGGAGCAAGGCCGGCGGGCTCGGGCCGCGAGCGTGGGGTCGTCGAGGCTCGCGCCGACGGACCTGGCGGCGAGCCTGCCGACCGAGCCGGACGAGGACCCGAAATCCGACCGGACCGGCGAGGTCCACACCATCAACCGGCCCGACGGCAGCGTGCTCCGGGTCGAGTGCTACGGACCGGTGGATGCCCCGCCGATCGTCTTCACCCACGGCTGGGGGGCCAACAGCGCCGAGTGGTTTTATCAGAAGAAGCACCTGGCCGACCGCTTCCGCCTGATCCTCTGGGACGAGCCGGGCCTGGGGCTCTCGAAGAAGCCGGACACCAACGACTACAGCATGGAGAATCTGGCCGCCGACCTCGTCGCGGTGATCGGCCTGGCCAAGGGGCGGCCCGTCGTCCTGGTCGGCCACTCGATCGGCGGGATGATCACGCTGGACCTTTGCAAGGCCTTCCCCGAGGAGCTCAAAGCCCGGGTCGCCGGGATCGTCCTGGCCCACACCTCGTACACCAACCCGGTGCGGACCACCCAGGGCGCGTGGTTTTATACGGCGATCGAGAAGCCGGTGCTGATCCCGATGATGTACGTCACCATCGCCCTCTGGCCGCTGTTCTGGGCGATGACCTGGATGAGCTACCTCAACGGCTCGCTCCGGCGGTCGACCCACAAGTCGTCTTTCTCGGGGAACGAGACCCGGGGCCAGCTCGAATTCGTGACGAACTTCTCGCCGCTCGGCCGGCCCGACGTCCTGGCTCGCGGGATGCTGGGGATGATCGCTTACGACGCGACGGCGACCCTCTCGCGGATCAAGGTGCCGACCCTGGTCTTCGTCGGCGATGAGGACACGACGACCCTGCCGGAAGCCGGCGCGTTCATCGCGAAGAGCGTGCCGAAGGGGAGGCTCGTCACCCTCTCGCCGGCCAAGCACATGGGGCTTCTGGAGCACCACGACCGCTTCGACCGGAACCTCGCCGAGTTCGCCGCCTCGTGCCAGTCGTCGGTGATCGCCGGCTGATCCCGGACGTTCACCGCGGCAGGCTGAACGTCCCGGTGCCGACCGCGCCGGGGGCGGCCACCGGCCTGGCCGCCGGGGCCGCCGGGGTCATCGGGACCGTCCTCGAACCGGGGAGCCCTCGGCCGAGGACGGTCCGCTCGAAGGCGGCATTCTGGACCGCCAAGGGCGAGAGGCCGAAGCCGAAATACGGGTTGTGGGCGGCGATCCCGGGATAGCCGACGCCGCCGAGCCCGTAAGCATTGCTGTACGCCCCGAGGCCGTAATACCCGGCATATCCGAATGCCGGATAGCTCCCCTGGAGCCCCCCCGCCCCGCCGAACGGGCCGCCATAGCCCCCGCCGCCGAAGCCCTGGCCATACCCGCCGCCGAACCCGCCGTATCCCCCATACCCGAACCCCTGGGCGTGGGCCGGGACGTGGGCAGCGAGCAAGAGGCCGAAGGCGATCGCGGCGGCTTTCGGAGACATCATGGCGTGGTCCCTCGCGAGCCGCGGGCGACTCGGCCGGACGGGGGCGGGTCCCGCCTCGTTGATCCGGTCGGCCCTGGCCTTCGTCGCATTATAGCGGTTCGCGGGGCCTCGCGGCCTTCGGATCGTTCGCCAGGCTCACGATCCGGACGGGGGACGGCTTCCGCCGGGAGACGGGGGGGCGTGGCGGGCTGGCCTTGAGGAGCAGGCGGGCCGAGACGACGACGGCGGAGGAGACCAGCGGCAGGGTTTCCAGGCGGGCCTCCGGCGAGGGCTCGTCGATTTCTTCGAGCGGGCTGGCGGGCGGAGCGGGGGCGGCCGGGGCGGGGGCGGGGTCGCCCGACCAGAAGGCGCGCAGGGTCTCGTCGACCACGCTCGCCGCGGCCTCGACCTCGGGGATGTCGAGCCGGGCGAATCCCTCGACCGGGCGGTCGACCGGCGCCCCTTCGAGGTCGCGCTCGGCGACCGCGGCGAGGGACTCGCGGGGGAGCCCGAGGGCGTCGTCGACCCCCAGGACGAACCGGGCCCAGGGGGAGGCCTGGCCCTCGACGTCGTCGGTCGGCGCGGCCGGGCCCGGCGTGGCCGCCGGGTCTCCGGGGGAGGCCTCGCGGGCGATGGCCCCAGGCCCTTCGGTCGGCGTGTACATCGCGGTGATGGTCGAGGACTCGTGCGCGTTCCAGTCGCCCCACGTATCCTCGCCGTTGCCTCCGGCCCAGAAGACGGCGACCAGCTCCACCGAGGCGTCTCCGACCGGCAGGAGCTGGGCGAAGAGGTCCTCGTCGGACGTGGCGATCGCGCCGACGGCCTCGGAGGTGCTGGGCAGGTAGGTCGAGGCGACGCCGAGGTCGAAGTGGAGCAGCAGGGCCGCGTCCTCGCCCGCCGAGGCGGCGAAGAAGTCGAGCCCGTTTGCGAACGACGACGGGGCCAGCGCCGTCGGGGTCGGCAGGCTGGACGGGGCGATCACCCCGGCCAGTTGCAGCGTGTTGCCGACCCCCTGGAAGAGGGCGAGCCGGCCGTCGCCGCCGTTGGCGACCAGCAGGTCCATCAGGCCCGACTGGTTCGGGTCGAAGACGAAGGCGGCGTCGGGCGACGACCCGCCCGACCAGACGGTCTGGGAAGTCGGGGTGACGCCGAAGGGGTCGGTGATGAAGGTCAGGCTGTCCGACCCCGAGTTGATCGCCACCAGCTCGGGCTGTCGGGGGCCCCGGAGGAACTGGCCGATGAACAGGCCGCTCGGGTTGACGCCGACGGCGAAGGTGGCCGAGGGGGTCGGGTCGAAGTTCCCCTCGCCGAGGCCGGGATACATGGTGACGCTGTCGGCCCCGGTGTTGCAGATGAACAGGTCGGGGTTGCCGTCCTTGTTGACGTCGTAGACCAGGGTCGAGACCGGCCCCGAAGGGGTGCCGATCGTCGCCGAGGGGCTGAAGCCCAGGCCGCCGGGGCCGAACCGGGCGTCGAGGATCGTGACGGAGTTGGAGTCCTTGTTGGAGACGATCAACTGGGCCCGGGCGGGGTCGCCGTCGACGTCATTGACCGTGACGCTGACCGGCGTCTGGCCTACCGAGACCCCCCGGCCCCCGCCGAGCTCGGGGCCGAAGAGGCCGCCGGGCAGGCCGGGGAAGATCAGGACGTTGTTGCCGCCGGAGTTGGCCACGATCAGGTCGGGCAGGCCGTCGTCGTTCAGGTCGGCCAGGGTGACCGCCTGCGGGTTGTTGATCCCCTCGGCGGGCCCGAGTGTCATCGAGGCGCCGGCGAGCCCGACGCGGGCGAAGACCTGGCTGGTCCCGTGATCGGCCAGGGCGAACTCCGGGGTCGAATGGCCGTCGACCGTGATCCTCGCCACGCCCATCGCCACGTGGTTCTTGGTCCGGTCGTGCGAGGGCGACGAACTCCCCCCGTCACCCGGGGTTGCGGCGGTCGGGCCCGAGGCCGGGGGCCCGTCGCGATGATTCGGCCCGGCCGGGGGCGACCCGACGAAGGCGACCGAGGTCGTCGCCAGGGCCGGGCCGAACGTCGCCAGCAGCGCCCGGCCTTCCAGGAGGCCGAGCCCGGCGGCGAAGGCGCGGGACCGCCTCGGTCGGGGCGTCCCCGGCGAGGCGATCGGGCGGCGGCGGAAGATCGGGCGGAGGTCCATCATGGGCAGCTCGCTTTCGGTCCATCCCCGGAAACCGGGACCGGCTCCATCCATCTCATCTCAACGGGACTGCCTGCCGGAAGGCCCGGCCAGCTGCGAGAACTTGGATCGTCGCCGGAGCGCGGCCAGGGCGGGGTCGGCCTGAACCACGTCGGACCAGAACGAGGCCCGGCGCTCGGCGGGCATCCGGTCGAGCGACTGACGGACCAGGGCCTGGGCCCGGTCGAGGTAGTCGTCGGCCAGGCGGGCCTGGCCGAGGTTCCGGCGGGGGGCGTCGGCGACGACCGAGGCGGCGGCCTTGACGTAAACCCTGGCCGCGTTGTACGGCGTCCTCGGGTCTTCGCCCGCGTGCTCGACCGCCCGCTCGGCGGCGTGGACGGCGGCCTGGTGTTGGCCCTGGTAGGCCAGGGCCAGCCCTCGCCCGTTGTGCGCATCGGGATCCTCGGGCGCCACCCGGACCGCCTGATCGAAGTCGGCCAGGGCGAGCTTGGGGGCGTCGGAGACCAGGTAGGCCCAGCCCCGCTGGATCAGGGGGACCGGGCGGGACGGGTCGATCGTCAGGGCCTGGGTGAAGTCCTGGATCGCGCCGGAGTACTCGCGACGGCCCGAGCGGGCCAGGCCGCGGAGCTCGTAAAGCTCGGCCGACGACTTGCCACGGGCCAGGGCATCGTCGCAGGCGCCCACCACCTCGTCGAACCGCTTGAGTTCGAGCAGCGCCTTGACCCGGCCGGCGAGCGCCTCGGGGTCATCTGGCTCGGCTTTGAGGGCGTCCTTGCAATCGGCCAGCGCCTCGCCGGGGCGGCCGGAGATCATCAGCAGCCGGGCACGCCGGGCGAGGTCGCCGGCCCAGTCCTTCGATCCGGGCTTCTCGCGGCGGATCGCCTCGGTCAGGTCGGCGATGGCCGCCTCGCGGGCCTCGGTTGACGGACGGCCCCGGTCGAGCCTGGCCAGGGCCCGGCTCCGGTAGAGCAGGGGTTGATCGGGCTTCAGGCGGAGGCAGGCGTCGAACTGCGCGATCGCCTCGTCGGCCCGCCCCTGCTTGCGGTAGGCCTGGCCGAGCGTGACCCGGGCGGTGACTTGATCGGGGGCGAGTTCGACGGCCCTGAGCAGGTCGGAGACGGCCTCGTCGAGCCGGTCGCGGCGGAGCTGCAAGGCCCCCCGGTTGACCAGCAAGCCGTAGAGTTCCGACCCTCGGGGATGGAGGGCGTCGGCGGCGTCGAAGTCGGCCTTGGCGGCCTCGAACTGGACCTCGGCGTCGGCCCCTCGCGACGGGTCGGACGCGGTCCTGGCTTCTCGGGGAGGTCTGAGCCGACTATACCCCTCCTCGCCCGAGGCGAATCCCCGGAGCAGGAGCAGGGCTACCGACCCCGGCTCGCGCTGGAGGCAGGCCGTCAGGCCGACCCGGGCCTGCTCGAACTTGCCGACCTGGAGCTGGCAGACGGCCATCAGGAACTGGGCCCGGAACTGGTCGGGCTCGATCGTCAGGGCCCGTTCGAACTCGCCGATCGCCCGGGTCCACTCGCGACGCCGGTAAAGTTCGCGCCCCTGGAAGACGTGCCCGGCGGCGTCGTCGATCGGCATCCGCTCCGCGGCCAGCCGCTCAAGCTCGGCCGCCGAGGCCTCCCCGGCCGAGGCCAGGCAGTCGGCCCGGAGGAGCCGCTCGGCGCGGGCCGGGGGCTTTCGCCTGGCGAGCCGGTCGAGGACTTCCAGGGCCCGCCGGGCCTGGAGCCTCGGGTCCTCGCCGGGGGCCGGCCGGTTCAGCGCCTCGGCCCAGATCATCATCAGCTCGCGGCGGCCGTGGTCGACCTCGCCCCGCTGGGCCCTCGCGAGCGACCCGGGAAGCTCCGACGCCGGGGCGTCGTCGACCCAGCCGGAGGCCGGGAAGGCCTCGATCGCCGCCAGGGCGGCGCGTCGGGTCGCCTCGATGTCGCCGAGTTCGCCGGCGCCGACGATCCGGTTGTCGACCACCTGGGCCCGTCGGCGGAGCCTGCGGAACTCGTCGAACCGGCGGCGGGCCTCGTCGACCGACCGGCCGTCGTCGCGCCGGGATTCGAGGAGGGCGACGAGTCCCCGGACCTCGCGGCGGACGTCGTCGAGCCGGGGGTCGGGCCCGACCTCGGAGAGGAAGTCGTTGAGCCGCTTCAGGCTGATGTCCCAGTCGCCGACGCGGAGGGCCATCCGGCCCTCGGTCATCACGCCAACGGCCTGCATGCGGATCCGCTCGGCCGCCCGGTCGCGCTGGACCGAGCCGTAGCCGAGGTAGGCCAGCCCCAGGCCGACCCCCAGCGCGACGACCACCAGCGAGGCGGCGGCCGGGTGCCGCCTGGCCCACTTCCACGACCGTTCGACCGGCCCGACCCGCCTGGCGGCGATCGGCGACCCGGCCAGGTAGCGGCGGAGGTCCTCGGCCAGCGCCTCGGCCGACCCGTACCGCCGCGCCGGGTCCTTGGCCAGGCACTTCAGGCAGATCGTCTCCAGGTCGGACGCGATCCCCGGCCGGAGCCGGGAAGGGGGCAAGGGATCCTCGTGGAGGACTTGCAGGAGGGTCTCCATGGCCGAGGCGCCCTTGAACGGCGGGCGGCCGGCGAGCATCTCGTAGAGGATGGCGCCGAGCGAGTAAATGTCGGCCGGCGGGCCGACCTCTCGCCCCTCGCCCCGGGCCTGCTCGGGGCTCATGAAGCTGGGCGAGCCCATGACCTGGCCGGAATGGGTCTGGCCGTCCTCCTCGTCGAGCCGCTTGGCCAGTCCGAAGTCGGCGACCTTGGGCGTGCCGTCGGCGGCGAACAGGACGTTGGCGCTCTTCAGGTCGCGGTGGACGACGCCCGCCCGGTGCGCCGCGGCGATCGCGCCGGCGAGCGTCACCAACAACTCGGCCGAGGCCCGCTCCGGCTGCGGGGTCCCGGCGACCCGGGCCTCCAGGCTCCCGCCTTCGAGGAGCTCCAGCGCGACGAACGGCAGCCCCGAGGCCTTCCCGACGTCGAAGATCTGCACGACGTTGGGGTGCTTCAGCCGGGCGACCGATCGGGCCTCGATGCGGAACCGGGCCAGGTGTTCGGGCGCGGCGTGCGGCCCCCCTCGGATCATCTTGAGGGCGACTAGCCGGTCGAGCCCGTGCTGCCTGGCCTTGTAGACCACGCCCATCCCGCCCTGGCCGAGCCGGCCGAGGATCTCGTACCCCTCGACTTCCGGGGCCTCGTCGCCCGAGTGGTCGTCGCCCCGCGAACTCGGGAGGGTCGCCGGACGGTCCGGCCGGGGACTGCGGCGGCGGGGCGACCACTCGCCCGCGTCCTCGAACGAAGAAGCCGAGCCGTCGAACGAGGGGTCGGGCACGTGGTCGAGGTCCGACCAGGGTTGCCAGCCGGAGAAGCTGAACCGCTCGCGCGTCAGCTCCTCCAGGGTCTCCTGGCACTGGTTGCAGACCTCCAGGTGCTGCTCGATGTCGGATTGTTCGACGGCGTCGAGCTCCTCTTCCAGGAGCCGCGCGAGCCGTTCGTCGCCGGGGCAGACGCTCATGGGGGTTCGGCTCTCGTCGCGAGTCACGTCCATGCGGCCGTCGGTCTTTCGTCCCGACCTTCGACCTTATCCTTACGGGAATTGCCGCCGAGATCTTACAAGATTTGTAAATTCCCCGGGACCGGGCCCCGGGGAGAGCTTTACCGGGGGCCGGCGGCCCACCATAATCGGGTCGTGGACGGGCCGTCGACGACGACAGGGATGACTCGCGGCCCGGAGACCTCGCGGAGGGATGGCTCATGCCGGAATGGTCGGATTCCCGGACCTCGCTGACGCTCCTGGAGACCCTCCGGCAGGCCCCCAAGGACGCCGGGGCCTGGGAGCGGTTCGACTGGCGCTATCGGCCGATGATCTTCGGCTGGTGCCGCGAGTGGGGCCTCCAAGGGGCCGACGCC
>JAABUK010006373.1_pt1 | contig 17654 bp, 12 predicted proteins | sample 5559141 | NCBI WGS metagenome assembly JAABUK01 (sample SAMN10711869, study PRJNA513367) | rock metagenome | isolation source: Antarctica rocks | place: Antarctica: Victoria Land, Pudding Butte nord | collected 2016-01-03 | reverse complement strand
ATCTGGCGCCATGTCATGCCCGCGGGCGCACTTCGAGTACTCGAATTGAAGTCGCCGCCCATTGAGGCCGGATAAGGCTCGTTTTCGCCGTCGCCCAGAGAAACCGCGTTTTCGCCGCCTTCTCCACTTGGCGCCGCAACCGCCTTCGCCTGCGAACTTTCCTTGCGCGCTTCGTTGATGGCGCCCTGCGGGTTGCTCAGAATGTAGGTTTGCACTTGCGGCCTGGCGTATTGCTTGATTAGAAACAGCGTGAAGGTGCCTTGCAGCGTCGCAAAAGCCAGCGTCGCAAAAAACGAGATGGCGATCATGATGTTCAATCCGGGCAGCTTGAAAGCGCGCTGAAAACCGCCGATGTTGATGAACTGACTAGCGAAACCGCCGCCGCGCTTGAGGTCTTTGGCCTGATTGGAGCGCCGCACTTCGGGCGACAGCGTTTCCGGCAAGCGCTTGACGGCGAGCGCCCAGTTGATAAGCGACAATGTGGCCGTAAACAAACCGATTCCCAGATTGCCGCTGAAAACGCCCGGCAAATGCGTCAGGGCGGCGCCGATAGCGGGGCCGATGGCGAAGCCGACGCCGAAAATCGCGCCGAACAAGCCGAAAGTCTTCGAGCGATCTTCGGGCGCCGTGATGTCGGAAAGATAAGCCTGCGCCGTCGAAATGTTGCCGGCAGTAATGCCGTCGATGAAGCGCGCCAGAAACAAAAGCGGCAGCGAATGCGCGAACGCGAAAACGACGTAACCGATGGAAGTGCCGAAGATCGAACACAGCAGAACCGGACGGCGCCCGATGCGGTCGGAAAGTCGTCCCCAACCGGGCGTCGAAAGAAAGCTCATCAGCGAATACGTCGAAGCCAAAAGGCCGACCATCGCCGGACTGGCGCCAAACTGCGAAGCGTACACGCCCAACTGCGGAATGATGATGCCAAAGCCTAAAATGTCCAAAAAAACCGTGAAAAGAATGACGCGCTTGGCGGCTTCATTGTGGGCTTTTTGCTCGGGCGAAAGCGGGATTCGAGTACTCGATTCGGGAAGTGTCACAGAAAAATTTCCAGTGTGCAGCAGAAATTACAAGCCATCTCATCAATGATTTTCAACCAATCGCGCGGTTGGTTGGCGCGGTTGTTTAACGCATGATTGTTTAACGCATGGTTGGTTAAGATGTCGCATCTCGGCATTTATGAGACGGCTAAAAGCGCGCTTGCGAGTATAGCAACGTCATTTGCCGCGCCGCGTTGCGCTTTTGATAGTGACGCTTTTGATAGCGGCAGTTTTGACGCGCGGAGTGCGACGCGCGGAGTGCGTTGGAAAATGCGTTGACATTGCGCGATGTGCTGCGATAAGATTGAAAGGACAATCTGACAAAGACATTGACGAGGAATAGTAGACGAACGGGCGTTTCGAGAGAACCGATTGACGTGCTGCAAAATCGGTAGCGCACCACGCCGAACTCGCCTCCGAGTCGCTTCCGCGAACCGTCGAGATCTCGCTTATCGAGTACTCGATTTATTAGTTGAAGCCGGACGCGCACCGTTATCGCGCAACGAAGAGCCTTTGAATCAAGGATGAAGTAGGAAACCTGAAATAGGAAGAAGCGATGCAGCTTTCATCCTTCACGTTTCAGATTTCATCCTTCCAGAGGAACGTGGGTGGTAACGCGGGAGATTTTGAAATCTCTCGTCCCGCGATGTTTTGCGACTGCTGAGCAGTCGGGACATCGGGACGAGGGTTTTTTTGTGACTGATTTGCGGCGAACCACAGAACCCCAAGCCTGAGCGCGGGGCTGACGTTTCTGCTGCTTTAGCCCCGCGCTCACGCCTGGGGTTCTGAAAAATCCGACAACATGCAAGAACTGATTTCGCCCGCACAATCCGCAACGCTGGTTCTTCTGGTGTCGATTATCGTCGCACTTGGCGGCGCGATTTGGGGTTATCGAGTACTCGATAAGCGCGGCTTGTTGGCCGGGCTGAGCGGCGTCCTGGTTTACGCGTTGTGGCAGGCGCACAAGTATGTGACGCGACTCGACGCGCAAAGCGGTTATTTCGGGTTGGACAAACTGAGTGTGCTGTTGGGAGAAGTTGTCGCCGTCGTTGTTTTGGGCGCGACTTTGGGCGTGTTGTGGAGTAAAATTAGCCGGTTGAAACCAAAGGAGAACGAAGACAATGCCACAGATTTATTATGATTCGGACGCCGACTTGAAAGTGCTGGAAGGCAAAACCGTCGCGGTCATCGGTTATGGTTCGCAAGGTCGCGGACAAAGCTTGTGCTTGCGCGACAGCGGCATCAACGTCATCATCGGCGCGCGTCCGGGCAAGTCGTGGGACGCCGCCAAAGCCGATGGTTTTGAAGTTGTCGAGACCGAAGAAGCGGCGCGGCGCGGCGACGTGATTCAGATTTTAGCGCAGGATCATTTGCAGGCCGAAATCTACGACAAGCAGGTCAAGCCGCATCTGACAGCGGGCAAAGCCGTCCTGTTTTCGCACGGTTTCAACATCCATTACGGCTTCATCACGCCGCAAACCGACATCGACATTTTGATGGTCGCGCCCAAAGGCCCCGGCCCGTTCGTGCGCCGCCAATATGAAGAAGGCAAAGGCGTTCCGGCCTTGATTGCGATTCATCAGGACGCGACAGGTCACGCGCGCGAAATCGGTCTGGCGTATGCCAAAGGTTTGGGCGCCACGCGCGCGGCGGTTTACGAGACGACGTTCAAAGAAGAAACCGAAAGCGACTTGTTCGGCGAACAGGCGGTTTTGTGCGGCGGCTGTTCGGAACTGATTCGCGCCGGTTTCGAGACTCTGGTCGAAGCCGGATACGCGCCGGAAATGGCGTATTTCGAGTGTTTGCACGAGATGAAGCTGATCGTCGATTTGATGTACGAAAAAGGTATCACCGGAATGCGCGCCGCGATTTCCGATACGGCAAAGTGGGGCGATGTCAACATCGGTCGCCGCATCATCACGCCCGCGACCAAAGACGAAATGCGCAAGGTTCTGAGCGAAATTCAAAGCGGACAGTTCGCGCACGAATGGATGGCCGAAAATGCCAGTGGCCGCCACAATTTCGACGCCAAACTGCAAGCTGACAAAGATCACCAGATCGAAAAAGTCGGCGAAAAACTGCGCGGCGACATGAGCTGGATGAAAGACAAGCAGTAAATCGAGTACTCGATGTGATGAGACGGGAGCGAACAGCATGGTGAGAAAAGGTTGTGGCGCTTTGCTGTTCGTTTCCGTTGTGTTATTTTGCGCGGGAATGGCGTACCTAACTGTTGCTGTTTTCTGGATGCTTTTCGCTTGGATGACAATGGGAAAAGTTGCGCCAAAGCCCGTCTTAGCGTTTGTGTTTAACGTCTTCTTTTGGAGTGTCCCCGTAGCTGGCGCAATTGCTGGGATATTTTGGGGACGCGCGATTTTACGCGATGACAAATAGAGATGCAATTTCCTCTCTGTATGAACTTTGTGTTTTTCTTTGAAAAATGGGATCTAAAATGTCCACGATTCCGAGCGAATGGCTGGAAGAGTTTGAAGCGGCGTCAAAGCGTTCGTTAGAAACTCGAATGCGTTACGCGTTCATCAAAACTTACAAGCCGGTTTTGGATGACGCACCGTATCGCTCGTTCGAGACAATGCAAGATTACCGCGATTGGTGCGAGGCCAATTTACCGGATTGGCTGGGTTACGGACGCTGATTCGAGTACTCGATTATGGCGACTTTTGAATATCGTCAGGCCGAAGAGATCCGTGATTCGTTTGTGCGTCACGATGTGCGGTATTTGTTCATCGGCAAATCGGGCGCAATTTTGATGGGTTATCCCGACACCACGCAAGACGCCGATGTTTACGTCGAAAAGTCGCTGCAAAACGGAGAATCTCTGGTTATCGCGTTGCGCGAATTGGGTTTCGATTTGACCGATGAACAGGCCGCTGATGTTCGTCGCGGACGCGATTTCGTGCAACTGAAAAACGGCCCGTTCGATCTGGATTTGATTTTTGCGCCAGACGGCATCGAAACATTTGAAGGCGCATGGCGCCGTCGCATCGAAGTCGAAGATTTCATGGTTTGCAGCTTGGATGACATCATCGCCAGCAAGGAAGCCGCAAATCGCAGGAAAGACCGCGAATCTCTGGAGCGTTTGCGAGCGTTCCGCGAGTATTGGAAGTCAAAACATTAGCAAAGGAGGTCAGTGATGTCCACAACAATGAACGAAGTTATTGACGAGACGACAAACGGAAAGGTGAGCACATCGCTGCTTCCTTCCCAGACAGAATCGAGTACTCGAAACGGCAATGCGACGGCGAAATACAAACCGTTTTCGCCAGTTTCTTTGCGCGACCGAACGTGGCCGGACAAGCAGATTGACAAAGCGCCGATGTGGTGCAGCGTCGATTTGCGCGACGGCAATCAGGCGCTGGCGGTGCCGATGAATCTCGAAGAAAAGTTGGAAATGTTCGAGATGTTGGTGGCTGTCGGCTTCAAGGAAATCGAAGTCGGTTTCCCCAGTGCATCAGAAGTCGAGTTCGAGTTTTGCCGCAAATTGATTGAAGAAGATCGTATTCCTGACGACGTTTCGATTCAGGTTTTGGTGCAGGCGCGCGAAGAGTTGATTCGGCGCAGCTTTGAGGCGTTGCGCGGCGCCAAAAACGCGATTATGCACATGTATAATTCGACCAATCCGGCGCAGCGCAAAATCGTCTTCGGCTTGTCGAAAGAGCAAATCAAAGAGATTGCGATTGGCGGCACGACCTTGATTCGTCAGTTGGCGGACGAGCAATCGAGTACTCGATGGACGATGGAATACTCGCCGGAATCGTTCGTTTTGACCGAGTTGGATTATTCGTTAGAAATCTGCGAAGCCGTTGCCGATGTGTGGCGCGCGGACGAAAACAACAAGTTGATTATGAACTTGCCGACGACGGTCGAAAGTTCGACGCCCAACGTTCACGCCGATCAGATTGAATGGTTTTGCCGCAATCTTCGTGACCGCAAGCGCGCGATTGTCTCTTTGCACACGCACAACGACCGCGGAACTGGCGTTGCTTCGACCGAGTTGGCGCTGCTGGCGGGCGCCGAACGCGTCGAAGGAACTTTGTTCGGCAACGGCGAGCGCACCGGCAATCTGGATGTCGTGACAGTCGCCTTGAATATGTTTTCGCAAGGCGTCGATTCGCAGCTCGATTTTTCGGATTTGCCGCGCATCCGCGAAACATACGAGCGCAATACGCGCATGGTGGTTCACGAGCGCCATCCTTATGCGGGCGACTTGGTTTTTACGGCGTTTTCAGGAAGTCATCAGGACGCGATTGCCAAAGGTTTCGCCAGTCAAGACCCGAGCGGCGTTTGGGAAGTGCCGTATTTGCCGCTTGATCCACACGACATCGGGCGCGATTACGAAGCGATTATTCGCACCAACACCCAAAGCGGCAAAGGCGGTTTCGCCTTTTTGCTGGAACAAAATTACGGCTTCGAGTTGCCCAAATCGATGAAAGTCGAGTTCGGCAAAATCATGCAAAAGTTCGCCGACGCCAAAGGTACCGAAGTTTTCGCCGAAGATGTTTACAACGTTTTCAAGCGCGAATATCTCGACCGACTGTCGCCGATCAAGCTCGAGAGTTTTCGTTCGTATGAAAGCGACGTTTTAGATGAATCGAGTACTCGAAGCGAAGCGGACGGCACGGTTTCATGTCGCGTGAAACTTCTGGTGAACGGCGAAGAGAAATTGGCGCAAGGCAAAGGCAACGGCCCGATTGAAGCGTTTGTCAAGGCCTTGAATAACATCGGTGTTAACGGTTTTGAAGTTGTCGATTATAGCCAGAAGTCGCTGGGCGGTGGCGCTCAGGCGCGCGCGGTTTCCTACATCGAAATGAAGAGCGAAAACGGCAAATCTCATTTCGGCGCGGGCGTTGATACAAGCATCGAACTGGCTTCGATCAAAGCGGTTATTAGCGCGCTGAATCGCAGCTCAAGTTAAATCGAGTACTCGATAGCTGTTGCAGAGTTGATGCAAGGCCGTTGATAAAACGATCTCAGAAAACGTCTGCTGAAAAAATTAAACGGCTCCGTTTCTTGGTAGAAACGGAGCCGTCATCGCGCGAGATTGGGAAAATGCGACGGGGAGTTAGGGGAATAGAGGAATAGAAGTGGTGCGGCGAAGAACGGCAAGAAGGTTCCCAAGCTGGCGCTCTATTTCGATGATTTAAGAATAACCGTCTTGTGTTACGAACTCTTTAAGTCGCGGTAAATTGCTTGCGTCTCCGGTGTTAAGGACGCGCTTGCCGATGAAGCGCAGAACGATACAACGCTCCGTGAACTTTCTCGCGGAGCGTTGTTGTGTCAGGTTCAATCAGCGACGATTTGCGCCATTTCAGTGAAACAGTTGCATTTAAAAAGGCTTTGGGCGAAAATAGTCTGAATCTTGACGGGCAGGCCTTTTTATGAAACATAATCTGCTGCTGTGGACGCACAAAAACTATCCGTTTTTACGTCATTTGCGCGTTAACGGCGGAGCGGATTACTGTGGACTGCCGCCGCTTTTACAAATGAGCGCGGCTTTGTCGCTGCGCTGCTTGCAATCGCCGGAAAATCGCTTGTTGCTGATTATGCCGTGCCGCGACCAGTGCGCGCGCTGGATCGCTTTGTCTTGCGCCTTGGAAACCATGCGCATCGAGTACTCGAAAGTCTTGTCGCAGTTCAATTTCGCGTGTGGCCAGAAAGTGCGCGTCAACGGAAATTGCATCGCCTATTTCGACCGCATTGATGAGAACGATTTCGTGTGGCTCAAGTGGGGCAACAATGCGCGGTGGAGTTTTGCGCCATCCAGAGAATTGCATTTGCAGCCGGTTTCGGGAAACCAAACTGTCATGACCGAAGCCGAGGCATCCAGAAAGTTAGGAAAAGCAAAGTCCGATGCAGCGTTTTCGTCGCTTGACAATTTGCTGCAAATCCGCTCGCGCGGCAATTTGGGCTTGTTTGAAAACAATGTCGCGCTGGTGTCCGATATTGGCGTGACGCGCGATTTCGCTTGCGATCACCGCATTGGCGACGAACGCTTGAGCGAAGTTTTGCTGTGGGGAAGCATTGGCGATGGCGGCAATGGCAAGCCTTTGCACGGACGAAATATCGACGCGTTGCCAACGTTTGTTGTCGCCAACAACATTCATGGCGCCAGCGCATGGAGCGAAAGCCAAACCGAAAAATGCCAGGCGATTGTCTTCGATGGCGCGCGGCGCGCCACTCAATCGCTGGGCGCGCTGGATGATCGAGTACTCGACCGGCGCGTTCCGGTGGTGGTTGTTTGCGATGCGCATGACAACAACGAATGGGCGCCACTTTTGGAACGCGGTTTTCGCGCCTGGAACTGGAACAAAGAGAACCTTGCTGCCGCTTCAATCGCATCTGAAGATAAGTCGGTGTTTGCTTTCTGGCGACGGCGCATTGAAAACTTTCGGCGCGACGATGTGGTGGCGCACGGGGCGACTTCTTCGGTTCTCGAACCCGTTGCAGCGGCTTTGTTCGCCTTCGAGCGCGTTCTGGGCGACGAACACGCGACGTGGCGAATTCTCGCGGGCGAGATTTACCGGCACTTGAACACGCAGGCGCGCGACCTGGTGCAACCTGATGCGACATCGCTGTCTTTGGTTCGGGAGACAACGAAATCGCTTTGCACGCGGATTGAAGCGCCCGATATGTGGCTGCCGCAATCGGTTCTCGGGGCCAAAAACGATTTAGGTTTGGCGTTGCACCAATGGATCGAAAATCCGGCAGCGACAAATGTAAAATGCGATTTGCTGCGCGCGATTTTAGCGGATGGCGAAGGCGAAATCACCGTTGTCTGTGCGGATGAAGATGCCGCCAAAAGTGCGCGTCATTTTTGGGGCAATGAGCGACGGCAAGGTCGCGCGCCGCGCCGCACCATGTCGTTTGTGGCCGCCGACGAAATGCTGCACGAGCGCGTTTGTTATGAGGAAATCGTTGTCGCCGGTTGGCTGGGCGGGCGGCGCATGAGCGAACTTTTGCGCACGCCTTTCGCGTCTCGCGTTCATATTTTGCTGCATCCTTTTGAGGCGCGCTGGTGCGGGAGCGCGCGCCGCCGCTGGCAGCAGACTTCACAAATCGAGTACTCGATGCGCGAATGGAGCGCGTGGTTGGGGCTTTCCGCCGGTGAACTTTCTTTGCCTGCGGGCGGAAAAGAAGAGACGAACACGGCGCCTCAAAGTGGAAAAACAGCGCAAATTGAAATGGTTTTCGACGAGCTTCTTGACAATCTTGTCGATAATGTTGTGGATGATGTTTTGAGTTTTGAAGTGCGCGTGCAGCAAACCAAGTATGCGGCCTCGCGCGCTCGTTCGCCCGAAGATGAAACCGAAAAAGCCAGGCTCACGGTTTTTCGAGACGGGCGCTGGGCATTTTTCAGCGAGTTTCGTCGCGTGTGGCGGGCGACTGAAATTGTGCAGCGCAGCGGCAAAACGATTCCTCGCGTGCGCGTCACCGATTTGCAAAGTGGCGATTGGGTGATTTTTCGCCAGTCGGGGCGCGATGCGATCCGCGATGTCGCCGACCGCAACTTGAAGCGCCAATATCCCGACGCGCGGCGGCTGTCCGGCTTGTGGCGCGAAGCCTTGCGCCGCCGTCTGCGCGAGTCGGACGGGCGCTTGCAAACCTTAGCCGAAGAATTGCGAAGCGGCGGTTTTGCGCGGCATTACACGACGCTGCGCGGCTGGGTTTTCGACGACGATATTATCGGCCCGGCTGATCCCAACGATCTGTTGCATATTGCCGTTGCGACCGGCGACCGCGAACTGGAAAGTTCCTTCGAGCAAGTGCGCGCGGCGATTTCAACGGTGAGAAGCGCGCATTTGCAAGCTGCTGATGCCATCGAGCAACGCTTGATGCGCGATTTGCCGAACCTGATGAAAGATCGAGTACTCGATGGCGGCGCAATCGAACTCGAATTGCCCGAAATCGGGCGCGCCGAGTTGTTGCTCATCGAAGAAATCGGCGATGTCTGGCAGGAATGCGCAACTCGCGATTGCAACCGCTTGCTTTCGTAACTAAAACCTGTAGTGCGGCAAAGCGAATCGCAGCGTTGGCGAGGAGAAGGAAAGCAAGGATGAAGGATGAAATCTGAAAGATGAAAGTCGCTGCCGCGCTGCGCTTTTTCGGGTTTCAAGTTTCTAATTTCGTTCTTGCCCAAATTCTGCCATGTTAACATTTCGGGTTCGCAGGTCGGCTGGTGGAATATCAATTTATGAACGAACAAAGTTCGGTGCGCGCGTTTTTAGTCGAGTCTTTGCGGCGCGATTTGGTCGGGCCGTCGCCGCAACCGCCTTTGGTGCAGAGCAACGGCGAAGAGATTCTGGTGCAAAGCCCGCCGCGCTTGCGCTATTGCGTCGGCATTTTGTTCCCGCGACAAACCGTTTCGTCTTCGCTGTTGGAAGTTGTTGAAGAGATGGAGGGCGGCGAAGACAAAGCGGACGATGTGCGTTTTGAAGGCGAAGAAAGCGCCGCGGATGACGAAAACGCGGACGATGAACCTTTGGATGGCGCCAATGCTTTGCTGCCGTCGGCGCTGGGCTTCAGTTGTCGCGCCGCGCATTCGTCGAAGCTGGAAGTTCGCGTTCGCGCTGGGCGCTATGAAAACGGCAAAACCGAAATTGAAACTCGCGGCGAAAAGCAACTCAAAGATTGCCACTTTCGGCGCGCCATCGAATGGAATCGAGTACTCGATGCGAGCGAATTGCCGTCTGCGGGCAAGGCGCGCCAATGGCCCGTTCTGGAAAATGACGCGCCGTGCGGCCTGGTTTTGCACGCGCACAATCGCTCGAAGGCGGGGCAAAGCGGCGACGCCGATTTTTGGACATGGACGTTGGTGAATGAGAAAAAAGGCGGCGAACGCATTTCTGACGTCGATTGCTTTTTTCAGGTCGAGATGACAATCGCAGGACAAGATGGCGCGCCGTTTTTGCCGATTCCGACGGCGCAAACCCTCGCGCGCGGTGACGCACCGCAAAACGAATTGCAACACGACGACGCGCGTTCCGCCGCTTTGCTGTTTCGAGATCGTCACACGTTTGCTGTCGGGCATGGTTGCGCGGCCTCGTGGCACGGCGAAGAGAATGGTTGTGCGCGCGAAGTGCGCAGCGAAACCTTGCCGCTTTACGATCTCAAACCTGTTGTTCCCGCGCATTTCCCCGAACTCGATTTGACGATGAACAGTTTGGCGAACGGCGATTTCGCTTCGCTTTTGCCGTTGTGCGAACGTTACGAAACATGGATCGAGCAGCAAACGCAGCGCGCCCGATTGCTGGCGAGCGAACATCGCGCGACGGCCAATCAACATTTGGCGCAATGCCGCAATGTGCTGAATCGAATGCGTGACGGCGTCGCTTTGTTGCACGGTGATGCGCGCGTGCGCCGCGCTTTCGAGTTGATGAATCGCGCGATGCTGTTGCAGCAAATGCACGCTTCTCAGCCGCTGCGTCGCTGGAAAATCGAGAAGAACAGTTACGAACCAACCATCGAAAGTTGGCAGCGCCCGCAGCAGCCACCGGCAGGACGCGGCGCGTGGCGACCCTTTCAGCTTGCATTTGTGCTGATGAACTTGCGCGCCGCACTTGATCCTCATTCGCCTGCGCGCCAAACGCTGGATTTGATCTGGTTTCCAACCGGCGGCGGCAAAACCGAAGCGTATTTGGGGCTGTCGGCCTACTTCATTTTTCTGGGGCGATTGCTCGACCAAAGCGCAAGCGGAACCGTTGTTTTAATGCGCTACACGTTGCGCTTGTTGACGGCGCAGCAATATAGCCGCGCCGCTTCGCTGATTTGCGCTTGTGAAACCTTGCGCATCGAGTACTCGAACGAGTTGGGAAACTCGCGCATTACCATCGGTTTATGGGTCGGCAGCGCCACAACTCCAAACACGCGCGCCGATGCCGTCCTGAAATTGAAAGGACTTTCGCGGGGTGATAAAAACAATCCGTTTGTGGTTTTGAAATGCCCGTGGTGCGGCGCCGAAATGGGGCCGGTGCGCGACGGCAAAGGCAAAGTCGCGCGCGTTCAAGGTCTGCGCGAAGCGCGCGAGCCGTCGCGCGTCGAACTGCGATGTCACGACAAAAGTTGCGATTTCTCACACCAAGCGTTGCCGCTTTTGGTGGTTGACGAAGATATTTACCAAACGCCGCCGACGGTTTTGCTGGGAACAGTTGATAAGTTCGCGGCTTTGACGTGGAAGCCGGATTCGCGCGCTATTTTTGGTTTTCGCGCCGATGGCACGCGCAGCGTTCCGCCACAACTGGTTATTCAAGACGAGTTGCACCTAATTTCGGGGCCGCTGGGTTCGATGGTCGGGCATTACGAAACTTTGATCGCCGCTTTGTGCGAAAACCCGCGCGACAACAGCAGCCCGAAAATTGTGGCTTCGACGGCCACAATCGCGCGTGCCCGCCAACAATGTCACGCGCTGTTTGGCTGCGAAGATCGCATCGCGATTTTTCCGCCTGCGGGCTTGGAAGCCGGCGATTCGTTTTTTGCGCGCGAAGACGCGGAGGCCAAAGGACGCTGGTATCTGGGCGTGCAGGGCGTGGCGCAAAAAGCCGTGCAGGTTCAGGTGCGCGTGGTCGCCTGCCTGCTGCAAGCGGTGCGAAGTGCGCCGGTCAGAGAGGAAAAAGAGCGCGACGCTTACTGGACTTTGTTGGGATATTTCAATTCTTTGCGCGAGTTGGGCTATGCTTCGTCGCTGCTGTTGTCGAGCGTCGGCGAGTATCTGAATCGCTTGCGCACGCGCGAAAACATCGCGCTTGAAAACCGGCGCTACATCAATCGCACACTGGAACTGACTTCGCGCATTCCGTCGTTTCAAATCCCTGAAAACCTGAGTTCCCTGGAAATCGAGTACTCGAAACTGGACGGCGAAACGCGCAACGAAGCCGTTGATGTTTGCCTGGCGACGAACATGATTTCGGTCGGCGTTGATGTGTCGCGCCTGGGTTTGATGGTGATGACGGGACAGCCGAAAACCACAGCGGAATACATTCAGGCGACAAGTCGCGTCGGACGCGATCAGCGCGGGCCGGGCTTGGTCGTGACGGTTCTCAATTCGAGCCGCGCGCGCGACCGCTCTCATCTGGAACGCTTTGTTTCTTATCACAGCGCGATCTATCGCGATGTCGAACCGACCAGCGTAACGCCGTTTTCTTCTCCGGCGCGCGAACGCGCTTTGCACGCGATTTTAGTCGGCTATTTACGCTGCTTCGGCGGAAGCGCGCTGCAATCCAGCCCGCAGCCTTTGCCAACAGCGGAACTGATTCGGGCTGCGCGCGAAGTTGTGGCGCGTCGGGTTTCGCGCATCGAGAGCGAAGAACAGGACGCGACGTTGCAATTGTTCGATGAACGGATGGACGAATGGCGTCGCTGGGGGCCGCCGGTTTACGGCAGTTACAACTATGACGGCAAAGAACTTCCGCTGCTTTTCGCCGCGGGAACAACGCCGCCCACCGCTTGGATCGGCAAAGTGTGGCCGACGCTTTCCTCGATGCGCGATGTGGACGCGAGTTGCGAAGCCGCCGTGCCCAACGGCTACAATCGAGTACTCGATTGAAGAATTAATCCAGGTTTCATCCGTCGCTCACGCTCCAAGTTCGCTTGGCGAACACATATTGCACTTAACGTGATGTAAGCTCCAGGCTGTCATTCCGAGCGAAGTCGAGGAATCTTTCGGCGCTCTAAAGATTCCTCGACTTCGCTCGGAATGACACAGCCTGTCGCTTGTGGCCTCCAGCTCGTTATCTGCTATACCTCAGGGCAAAAATAACTTATGAACCAGAAACGACCTTTGCGACGCCATCATCTGATCGCGCCTTCGGGTGTCGGCGCGATGGTGGATTTTCCGAATAACGAATCGTTGATGACGGCGGGTTTGGATGCGTGGCCCTTGGCCGACAAGCCGTGTCCCGACGAATGGAAAATCGTCGACGAACGTTTGCAATCGCGCTTGGGTGTGGCGGGTTTGCGCTGGCCGCCCGAGTTTCGTGAACGCGGTCGCGGCGCTCAGTTGGCCGGTCAATGCGTGCCTTTTGTGCGTTTTCCTCGATGGCATTATTGCCCGCGCTGCGGCGCCATGGAAAAGCTGAGTTTGTTCAGCGAAAGGCAGCGATGCACAGGCCGCGCTTTCTCGAAAGGTGGCTCGTGCTTTGGCGATAGTCTCTACCATCGTCGCTGGCTGATTCCGTTTCGCTTTGTGGCGATTTGCGAAAAAGGCCACATCGAAGATTTCCCTTTGGTCGAGTGGATTCACGAAGGGGAAAGTTGCGGAGGAACCTTGCGTTTCGATACGGCACGCTCGGCATCCAGCGTCTTTGGCATGAGAATTTCGTGTTCCTGCGGCAAAGAGCGCACTTTGGCGGGGATCACCAACGACAAGGACGCGCTGCAAACCATCAAAAGTTGCGGTGGTCTTCGCCCCTGGCTGGGCGAAGACGAAACCAACGCGGCGCCTTGCGGCTGTGCTTTGCAAGTCGCGGAAAAAGGCGCCACCAATGTTCATTACGCGCACGTCGTGTCGTCGCTTTATCTGCCCAAATGGGAAAGCAGCCTGGATCGGCGCATCGTCGAGCTTTTGGATTCCAAGTGGGACTTTCTACTGTCGCGGCGCGAAGGCGACACCTTTCGTCGCAGCAGCGTGGAAGACCTGGCCGAAATCAGCAATGTCGATTTCGCCAAGCTTTTGGAAGCTGCCGAGCGACGCTTGCGCGAATCGAAAAACAAACAACCTGCAACGGATGAAACCGCATTTCGGCGCCAGGAATATGACGCCATGCTGGAACAAAGCGGTGGCGACAATCAGGATTTTTCGGCGCGGCGCGTTGCCTCCATCGGGTACTCGAAATCAGTTTCTGCGCACTTCGAGAACATCGTTTTACTTCAGAGATTGCGCGAAACGCGTGCTTTGACCGGATTTTCGCGCTGGATGCCGGATGACGGCAAAACTCTCGACGAGCGACTCGAACAAATGTCTCTCGCCAACCTGGGTTGGCTGCCTTCAGTCATCGTGCGCGGCGAAGGCGTTTTCTTTCACTTCAACGCCGAGCGTTTAGAAGGTTGGAGTCGCCAAACTCAGGTGCGGCAACGCGCTTCCGTGCTGATGAGTCGTGATACCAGAATTCGCGCGGTTCGCAAAATGCCGCCGCGCGCTTTGCACCCGCGCTTCATTCTGTTGCACACCTTCGCGCATTTGATGATCAACGCTTTCAGCCATTCGTGCGGTTACGGCTGCGCATCCTTGCGAGAGCGCATTTATTGCGACGACCAAACGCCGCAGCTTGGCATGAATGGCGTTCTGATTTACACGGCTTCGGGCGATTGCGAAGGTTCGATGGGCGGCTTGGTCCGTCAAGGTCGCCCCAGTTTTTTAGAGCCAATCGTGCAACTGGCATTGGAATCGGCGCTTTGGTGTTCGTCCGATCCGGTTTGCGCGCAAAGCCACGGACAAGGCCCAAATAGCTGCAACCTGGCGGCGTGCCATTGTTGCGCGCTGCTCCCCGAAACTTCGTGCGAAGAACAAAATCTCCTGCTTGACCGTGCCCTTGTTGTTGGTTTGCCCGATGTCCCAAAACTGGGGTTCTTCGATCTTTAGAACGCTCTTTGCCGCCAATCGAGTACTCGATTCGAGTACTCGATTGCTGACAAACGCGCAGTTCGTCGCGGCGTGATACACTATTTTGCTGCGTTTTTGGGCAACGAATAAAAGAAATGAACGTCTTTCAGAACGCATAAACACGCTCGTTTCTGAGGTTAATGAATTTATGTCTCAACCATCCACACTGTTTGAAAAAATTTGGCAATCGCACGTCGTCCGTGAAGCAGCCGGACAACCTGCTTTGCTTTATATCGATTTGCACTTGGTTCACGAAGTGACCAGCCCGCAAGCGTTTGAAGGTTTGCGCCTGAGCGGTCGCCGCGTGCGTCGTCCCGATTTGACCTTGGCGACGATGGATCACAACGTTCCGACGACCAATCGCAGCTTGCCTGTCCTCGACCAGATTTCGGCCAAGCAGATGCAAACGCTCTCCGACAACTGCCGCGAGTTCGGCGTCGAAGTTTTCGATATTCACGATCCGCGACAAGGCATTGTTCACATCATCGGGCCGGAAATGGGCTTGACGCAGCCGGGCATGACAATCGTTTGCGGCGATTCGCACACATCGACGCACGGCGCGTTCGGCGCTCTGGCGTTCGGCATTGGCACATCGGAAGTCGAGCACGTTCTGGCGACGCAGACTTTGCCACAGGAAAAGCCCAAAACGATGGAAATTCGCATCGAAGGCGCGGGAAGCTTGCCGGCTGGCGTGACATCCAAAGACATCATTCTGGCGATCATCGGCAAAATCGGTACGGCGGGCGCGACCGGATATGCGGTCGAATATACCGGCGCTCCGATTCGCGCGCTTTCGATGGAAGGCCGCATGACGATTTGCAACATGAGCATCGAAGCTGGCGCGCGCGCCGGCATGATCGCGCCCGACGAAACGACTTTCGCCTATCTCAAAGGCCGCAAGCACGCGCCGCAAGAAGACAATTGGAACACGGCTATCGAGTACTGGAAAACGCTGCGCACCGATGAAGGCGCGACTTATGACACAACCGTTGTGCTGCACGTCGATGAATTGGCGCCACAGGTTTCGTGGGGCACCAATCCGGGTCAGGTTCTGCCGATTACCGCGAAGGTTCCTTCTCCGCAGGATTTTGGCGATGAAACCGAGCAGAAGAACACGGCGCGCGCGCTGGAATACATGGGACTTGAGGCAGGAACGGCTTTGGACGGATTGAAGCTGGATCGCGTTTTTATCGGAAGCTGCACCAACGGTCGCATCGAGGATTTGCGTTTGGCGGCGCATCTGGCCGAAGGCAAAAAAGCGGCCTCGAATGTCAACGTGATGGTCGTCCCGGGTTCGGGTGCAGTGAAAACGCAGGCCGAAGCCGAAGGTTTGGATAAAGTGTTCAAGGCCGCCGGTTTCGAGTGGCGCGAGCCAGGCTGTTCGATGTGTCTGGGCATGAACCCCGACATTTTGGAGCCAGGCGAACGCTGCGCTTCAACATCGAATCGCAACTTTGAAGGTCGTCAGGGCAAAGGCGGGCGCACGCATTTGGTCAGCGTGCCGATGGCCGTTGCCGCCGCAATTGAAGGCAAACTGGTCGATGTGCGTCAGTGGGACAAAGAAAACAAAGGCAAGTGACACAAGAGCGTGCTATAGGGATCTTCCTATAGCACGCTTTCTATCCATGATAGTCTTCTGGAGTAAGTATGTATATCAGTAGATTGAAGGCAGAAAATTGGAAGAATTTCAGAAAAATTGATATTCCTCTTAACTATAGACTTTTTCTGGTTGGGCCAAACGCATCAGGAAAATCCAACTTCTTAGATATTTTTCGCTTTTTACGCGATTTGTGTATTTCTGGCGGAGGGTTGCAGCAAGCTATAGATGCTCGAAGAGGTGGAGTTTCTGCTATCAGATGTTTAGCAGCACGTAGTAAGCCCGACATTGCTGTCGAGGTTGAGATTACAGACGACAAGAACGATATTAGATGGTCTTATCGTCTCGTGTTTTCGCAAAATAACAACCGTATTCCAGTTATTGTGCATGAAGAGGTTAAGCGAGATGGCGCGTTTTTAATAAGACGTCCTAACGAAGAGGATAAAGAAGATTACTTGCGCTTGACTGAGACAGCTTTGGAACAAACTATTGCAAACAAAGAATTCCGCTCAATTGTTCATTTGTTTCAAAGCGTAAGTTACCAGCATCTAGTTCCGCAAGCAATGCGCGATCCCCAAGGCTTTTCTTCAGGCAAGATAGAGAACGACTCTTTTGGACGTGATTTTTTGCAACGAGTAGAAAACACGCCACAAAGAACAAAAGACGCGCGACTTAAGAAGATATTCGAGGCGATGCAAGTTGCAGTTCCACAAATGGAGAGTTTGAAAGTAGAGCGAGATAACTTTGGAACACCACATTTAATAGGATTTTATTCGCATTGGCGTCCCAATTCGGTCAAGCAAACAGAAGCTCAATTTTCTGATGGCACGTTGCGTTTGTTTGGGTTACTGTGGACTTTATTTGAAGGTGACGGTCCGCTATTGCTCGAAGAACCAGAATTATCTCTCCACCCTGAAATCGTTGCTTTACTTCCGCAGGTCATCGAAAAAGTGCAGAAGTCTCGCAAAATCCGGCGTCAAGTTGTTATTAGCACACACGCTGCGGCCATGCTAGATCAACCTTCTATTGGTGCCGAAGAGGTTTTTTGGTTGTCACCAAGTCCTGAGGGAACGTTGTTGCATTCTCCTAATGACGATGCAAAGGATCGAGAGATGATAGCTGCAGGTTTTACTGTTGGCGAAATAGCTATTCCAAAATCGTCACCTACTAATATTGATCAGCTTGTTTTAAAGCTTTGATATGGCTGTCATTAATTTATTAGTGGAGGGACGTCTTGATCAAGAAGTTGCTTCCAACCTTGTCAATCTTACAGGCCATGAGATTGGAGAATGCTGGGGGCTTAAGGGCTACGGATATATTAAAAAGCGAGCAACAGCATTCAATCAAACAGCTAATGGACTGTGTATTTTTACTCTTTCACGGGTTTAATGCCCCGCCGCTTGCGGCG
>JAABUK010006371.1_pt1 | contig 17656 bp, 14 predicted proteins | sample 5559141 | NCBI WGS metagenome assembly JAABUK01 (sample SAMN10711869, study PRJNA513367) | rock metagenome | isolation source: Antarctica rocks | place: Antarctica: Victoria Land, Pudding Butte nord | collected 2016-01-03 | reverse complement strand
TTCGTGCGGGAACGGCTGATGGACGCGATCGCGGCCCGGCTCGGCCTGGACCGCGTGGAGGTGCGCCGCCGCAATTTGGTGACCGAGGCGGAGATGCCGCACGCACGCCCCCTCGATACGCTGGGCACGGATGTCGTGCTCGATTCCGGCGACTATCCGGGCCTGATGGACACTGCACTCGACCGGTTCGGCTGGACGGCGCTGCAGGCGGAGCTGGCGCAGCGGCGTGCGGCCGGGGAATGCGTGGGCGCGGGGATCGGGTTCTTCGTCGAGAAAAGCGGGCTCGGCCCGTCGGACGGTGTGCGGATCGCGGTGGACCCGACCGGCGGCGTGGAGCTGGTCAGCGGCGCAGCCTCCGTGGGGCAAGGCGTCGAGACGGTGCTGGCGCAAATCTGCGCGGAGGCGCTGGGCGTGGACTACCGCCGCATCCGCGTCGTGCGCGGCCGGACCGACCGGATCGAGTTCGGCAACGGCGCACATGCCTCGCGGGTGACCGTGATGTCGGGCTCGGCGACATACCAGGCCGCCCTCGCGGTGCGGACCATGGCGCTGGACACCGCCGCGTCGCTGCTGCAGGCGGTGCCGGACGAGCTCTCGATCGTGGACGGGCACGTGGTGCGCCTGTCGGCCCCGCATGAGGCGCTGATCCCGTTGGGAGAGGTGGCGCGGCTGATGGGGCCCAATTCCCCACTGTCGGTCGGGCGGACGCCGGGGCTTTCGGCAGAGCGGTGGTTCTACTCCGACCACATGACCTACCCGTATGGGGTGCACCTGGCGCTGGTGCGGATCGATCGCGGCACCGGCGAGATCCGGGTGGAGCGTTACCTGGTCGCGAACGACATCGGCCGGGCTATCAACCCGATGCTGGTGGAGGGGCAACTGGCAGGCGGGTTCGTGCAGGGGCTGGGCGGCGCGCTGTTCGAGGAGTTCCGCTACGACGAGGCCGGCCAGCCCCTGTCGACGACCTTCGCGGACTACCTGATCCCGACCCTGGCGGAGGTGCCGCCGCTCGACCTGCTGATCTCGGAAAAGGCGCCCAGTCCGCTCAATCCGTTGGGCGTGAAGGGCGCCGGCGAGGGCGGCACCAACGCCGTGGGGGCGGCCATCGCCTCGGCCGTCGACGACGCGCTGCAGCAGCCCGGCGCGATCGTGAGCCTGCCGATCCTGCCGCGCACCGTGCATGGACTGCTGCATCCGTGAAGCCACCGCCATTCGCCTACCATGTGCCGGCCAGCGTCGACGAGGCAGTCGAGATGCTGGGCCGGTTCGAGAACGCGCGGCTGCTGGCGGGCGGGCAGTCGCTGATGCCCATGCTGGCCCTGCGCTTCGCCTTTCCCGACAACCTGATCGACCTGAACCGCATCCCCGCGCTGGCAGGCATCACGCTCGACGCCGGCACCCTGCGCGTCGGCGCGATGACCCGGCAGCGCGACCTGCTGGACAGCGCCGTGGCCCGCGCGCACCTGCCCATGCTGGCAGAGGCGTTGGAGTTGGTGGGCCACCGGCAAACCCGCAACCGCGGCACGGTCGGCGGGTCCTTGTGCCACCTGGACCCGGCGGCCGAGCTGATCGCCGTCGCCACCGCCCTCGACGCGATGCTCGAAATCGCCGGGCCGCGCGGCGCCCGCACCCTGCCGATGGCGGAGTTCGCGCTGGGCTTCATGACCCCGGCGCTGGAACCGGACGAGATGCTGACGGCCCTGCGCTTCCCACTGCCGGACGCGCCGCAGGGTGCGTGCTTCACCGAGTTCGCACGCCGCCATGGCGACTACGCGATCGTGTCCGCGGCGGCGGTGCTGTGGCCGCAGGGCGGGCGTATCGGTCGCGCGTCCATCACCCTGGGCGGCGTGGGTCCGGTCCCGGTGCGGCTGGAGGTGGCGGAGGCCGGATTGGCCGGGCAAAGCGCCGACAAATCGGCCTTCGCGGCGGCGGCGTCCTGCTGCGAGGCGCTGGAGCCCATGGACGACGCATTGGTGCCGGGGTGGTATCGGCGGCGACTGGCAACAACGCTGGTGCGGCGCGCGCTGGCCACCGCCTGGGAGCGTGCCGATGTCCGCTGAGCCCGTCCGCACCGTGACGTTCCGGGTGAATGGCCAGGTCCGCGAAGCCAGCGTCGCGGTTCGCCGCACGCTGGGCGACGTGCTGCGCCACGAGCTCGGGCTGACCGGCACCCACCACGGCTGCGAGCACGGAGCATGCGGCGCCTGCACGGTGCTGCTGGACGGCCGCGCGGTGCGGGCCTGCCTTCTGCTGGCGGTGCAGGCGGAGGGGCACGAGATAAGAACCGTGGAGGGCTTAGCCGATGGCGCCACGCTGCACCCGCTGCAGCAGGCCTTCTGCGACCATCACGGATTGCAGTGCGGCTTCTGCACGCCGGGGATGCTGACGACCCTGGTCGAGTTCCTGGCCGAGTGTCCGGACCCGACGGCCGAGGAGGTCCGGATCGCGATATCGGGCAACTTGTGCCGCTGCACCGGCTACGACAGCATCGTGGCGGCGACGCTGGACGCCGCCCAACGGATGCGCGCGCCATGACGGGTTTTCCGGACGCCCGGATGCTCGGCCGCGACGTGCCGCGCAAGGAAGACCCGGCGCTGGTGCGCGGCGCCGGGCGGTTCGTGGACGACATTCATCTGCCGGGCATGCTTCATGCGGCATTCGTCCGCAGCCCGCACGCGCACGCGGCCATCACCGGGATCGACGTCGAGACCGCGCGCGCCATGCCGGGCGTGCATGCCGTTTTCACCTTGGCCGAGCTCGCCCCGCATCTGACGGACACCCGCCTGGTGGTCGCCATGCCCAGCCCGTCATATCGGCAGGATCTGCACCGCCCCGTGCTGGCCGACCGGGAGGTGGTGCATGTCGGTGAGGCCGTCGTGATGGTGGTGGCCGACGACGCTTATTGCGCAGAGGATGCCGCCGCCGCGGTGGACGTCCACTACGACCCCCTGCCCGCCGTCGCCGACTGTGTCGCGGCGCTGGCGCCGGACGCGCCCACGGCCCATCGGGGCGCCCCGTCGAACCTGGTCGCTGAAATGGTGGTGGCGTTCGGGGCCGTGGAGGCAGCCTTCGCCGGTGCGGCGGTGCGCGTGCAGAAGCGGCTGTTCGTGCATCGTGGCGGCTCGCACTCCATCGAGTGCCGCGGCCTGGTCGCGGTGCCGGATGCGCTCGAGGATCGGCTGACGGTTTGGAACTCCACCCAGATGCCGCACGCCTGCAAGCGGATGCTCTGCGACATGCTGAGCCTGCGGGAGGCGCAGGTGCGGGTGGTAACGCCGGATGTCGGCGGCGGGTTCGGGCCGAAGCTGGTGATCTACCCCGAGGAAATTGCCGTGCCGCTGGCCGCCAGGCTGCTCGGCCGGCCCGTCAAGTGGATCGAGGACCGGCGCGAGCACTTCGTCAGCACCACGCAGGAGCGCGACCAGGCTTGGGATGTGGAGCTGGCGACGGATGCGGCTGGCCGCATCCTGGGCGTGCGCGGCACGCTGGTGCACGACCACGGCGCCTGGACGGCGCGGGGGGTGAACGTGCCGCAGGGCGCAGTCGCCGCGATGCCGCTGGCCTACGTGGTGCCGGCGTTCAGGATCGCGATCAAGGCCGTCGCGACCAACAAGGTGCCGGTGACGCCGATCCGCGGGGCCGGGCAGCCGCAGGGCGTGTTCGCGATGGAGCGCCTTCTGGATGAAGCCGCGCGCGTGGTGGGCATCGGCCGGGAAGAGATCAGGCGGCGCAACCTGGTCCCGGCGGAGCAGATGCCCTACGCGACGCCCATGCGGACGCGGGGCGGCATCGCGGTGACGCTGGATAGCGGCGACTATCCGATGTGCCAGCGCATGGCGATCGAAGGGGCCGACTGGGCCGGCTTTCCCGCCCGGCGCGGCACCGGTGCGGTCCGGCGCGGGATCGGGCTGTCGAACTACGTGGAGTGCACGGGTCGGGGACCCTTCGAGCATGTCTCCGTCAGGGTGGAGCCGTCGGGGCGTATCGTCGTCGCGTCAGGGGCGGCGGCGATGGGCCAAAGCACCGCGACCATGCTGGCGCAGATCGTGGCTGAACAGCTCGGCGGCGAGCTGGACCGGGTCGACGTGACGACCGGCGACACGGCGGCGGCGCCGATCGGGCTCGGCGGGTCGAACAGCCGGCAGGCCGTGCTCGCGGGCAGCTCCGCTCATGCCGCGGCGCTGCGGGTGCGGGACAAGGTGCTGGAGGTCGCGGGCGAGTTGCTGGAGGTGGCGGCGGCCGATCTGGAGATCGTCGGCGGCATGGTCCGGGTGCAAGGCGTGCCAGGCGGCGGCGTGTCGCTGGGCGACGTCGCGCGGGCGGCCGCGGGGCAGGCCGGGTTCGTGCTGCCAGGGTCGTCCGGGCCGGCGCTTGCAGTGATCGAGGAGGTCGTGATCGACGCCATGGCCTACGCCAACGGGAGCTGTGTGGCAGAGGTGGAGGTGGACACAGAAACCGGTGCCGTGCGGATCGTGCACCTGGTCTTCGCCCATGATTGCGGGCGGGCCCTGCATCCCCGGATCGTGGAGGGGCAGTTGATGGGCGGCATCGCGCACGGCATCGGCAATGCGCTGTTCGAGTTCATGGCCTTCGACGAGAACGCCCAGCCGCTGACGACGACCCTGGCCGAGTATCTGCTGGTGACCGCGACCGAGATGCCGAAGGTCACGATCCTGCACCATGAAAGCCCATCGCCCCTGAACGCCCTCGGCATCAAGGGCGTCGGCGAGGCGGGCGTGATCCCGATCGGCGCCGCCGTCGCTTCGGCGGTCGAGGATGCGCTGGCGGAATGGCAGGTTCGGGTGGACCGGCTGCCGCTGTCGCCGGTGGACGTGCTTTCGCTGCTGGATAAACCCGCGGCCTAGAGGTTCTTAGGGGGGCGAGCATGTTACCGGGGCAGGCCAACGCGGCATGAGCCGGTCATGCTCTAATCGACCGTGCGGCCCAGAACGTAGAAGGCGAAGATCGTCAGGGTAACCGCGCCGCCGGGGCCCAGACACAGCAGCGGGTTGAGCGCCAGGTATTCGAAGCCGCCTTGCACCATGCCGCCCCAGTCCGGCGTGGGCGGTGGCAGGCCGAGGCCAAGGAAGCTGAGGCTGGCCGAGGTGAAGATTGCGGCAGAGACGGAAATCGCGAACTGGGCCGCAACGACCCGGGCCAGATTTGGCCAGATATGGCGCCGCACCACGGCGGCCGGGGTGTTGCCGGTCGCCCAGGCGGCCTCCACGAAGGGCATCTCCCGCAGCGCCAGCGACTGGCCACGGACAAGGCGGGCCATGCCGGGCCATTGCACCAGGCCCAGGACGATCATCAGGTTGGCCAGCGTCGGCCCGATGACGACGGTGACGACCAATGCCAGCACCAGCGCGGGCAGCGCGATGAACAGGTCGATGATCTGGGTCAGGACCGTGCTGGCCCAGCCGCGCGCGAACCCCGCCGCGATGCCCATGGGAACCCCGACGAGGCACCCGACGACAGCAGCCCCGAGACCGAGGGTGAGCGAGATGCGGCCGCCGTGGAGCGTGCGGGTGAACACGTCGCGGCCCAGGTCGTCGGTGCCGAACCAGTGCCCCGCAGAGGGCGGCGCAAGCAGGTCGTCGCCCGATGCGTTGGGGTCCCGCCCCGTGATGAGCGGGGCGAAGACGCTGGCGAGGGCGATGACAAGGACCAGCGCGAGACCTAGCCAGCGAGCCACCCTCAAACCCGGACCTGCGGGTTGACACGGGCATACAGAAGGTCAGCACCTAGATTAGCCACGGCCACGCCGACGAGGATGAGCAGGGTGAGCGCGAGGATCACCGGGTAGTCGTAGCTGCCGACTGAGGACACGAGCAGGCGCCCGATGCCGGGCATTGAGAAGATGGTCTCCGTGACCACGGCGCCGCCGACCAACTGCCCCAGCGACAAGCCGGTATAGGTGATGACGGGCAGCACCGCGTTGGGCAGCACGTGGCGGAACGAGACGCGGGTGTCGGACAGGCCCTTCGCCCGGGCGGCCCGGACGAACAGCAGGCGCGCAGTGGCGCGGTATTCCGCCCGATACACGAGCCCGAACGAGCAGGCATAGAAGCTGGAGAGCGTCAGCACCGGCATGATCAGGTGCAGCAGGTGCGGACCGGCGCCCGCGGACCACGGCGACCAGCCGGTGGTGGGCAGCCAGTGCAGCCGCACGGAGAAGAGGTAGACCAGCAGGGCGCCGAGCATGAAGTTGGGGATGGTGACGCCGATGACGCTGAGCCCGCTTACCAGCGGCTGCAGTATGCGCGGTGCAGCCGTGATGCTGTTGGCCGCCAGCGACACCGCCAGGGCCACGAGGATGGAGGCGAAGGCAAGCTCAAGCGTGACAGGGATGGCGGGGGCCAGCATGGCGGCGACAGGCTGCTGGGTAGAGACGGAGCGGCCTAGGTTGCCCCGGATGGCTGCACCGATCCAGTGTCCGTATTGGATGGCGACGGGCTGGTCGAACCCGTACCGGGCGTCCAGGTCTCGGACGGCGGCGGGCGATGCGTCCTGGCCGAGCATGATGGTGGCGGGGCTGCCGAGCCAGGTGGTCATGGCCCCGAACACGACGAAGGTCAGCAGCACCAGGCTGGGCACGAGCAGCAGCAGCCGTCGCGCCGCGAGCCGGACCACTCAGCCCGCCGCCTTCCACGCGTCGCGGTAGCGGGGGATCTGGTCCGGCGGCCAGACGAACCCGCCGACCTTCTTGCTGATGGCCGCATATTCGGCGGCGAAATAAAGCGGGATGTATGGCAGGTCGCGCATCATCTGCGTCTTGATGCGGGCATAAAGCGCCTTGCGCTCGGCCTGGTCCGACGACTGCCGGGCCTTGTCCAGCAAGGCGTCGGTCTCGGGGTTGGCATAGCCGGTGGTGTTCGCAAACCCCTTGCTGTGCAACAGGATATAGTGGAGCCCGTTCGGGTCGGAGCGTTGGGTCCAGCTGATCGGGGTAAAGTTGATCGCCCGCTGCACGACGCGTGCATACGCCTCCGAGGACGCGACCGGCTGCAGCTGCAGCGTCAGCCCGACCGCTGCGAGTTGCTCGGCGATCAACTGGTCGATGCGGCGCAGCACCAGGTCGCTGGATGCAGCGATGGCCAGCGTCGTGCCCGGCGCCACGCCCGCCTCGGCCAGCAGCGCCCGGGCTTTGGCAGGATCGTGATCATAGACGACTTCGTCCGGCGAGGACCACCACAGCCCAGCCGGCGTCATCCCGTTCGCAATGACCGCGCGCCCCCGCATCGTCACCTGGTTCAGCCGGTTGCGGTCGATCGCGTGGGCGATCGCCTGGCGGAGCTTGGGGTTGTTGAAGGGCGGCTTGTCCACCTGGTATTGTAGGGTGAACCACCGCCCGACTTTCGCCTGCTCCACGCTGACCGCGTCGTCGGGCTCTACCTGGCGCGCTTCGTCCGGGGAGATGGAGGTGACAATATCTACCTCGCCCACGGTCAGGCGCTGCAGTCCGATCACGCGGTTGGGGATCGTGCGGAACGCCACGCTATCCAGCAGGGTCTTGCCCGGCTGCCAGTAGGCGGGGTTGCGCTTCAACACGATGCTGGAGCCCTGGGTCCAACTCTCGAACACGAATGGGCCGGTGCCCACGGGGTTACGCCCCAGCTCGGCGCCGAACTTCTGCGCGGCCGCCGGGGAGATCATGAAGCCTGGCCGCTCCGCCAAGTCGGACAGCAGGGCCGGATGTGGGTTGAGCAAGTTGAAGGCGACGGTCGTGGGGTTCAGCACCTCGACCGAGCGGATCACAGATTGGAGTTGCGTCCGCTGCGGGGAACCAGTTGCCTGGTCCATCCGGTGCTCGATATTCCATTTGACGGAAGCGGCGTCGAACGGTGTGCCGTCATGGAAGCGCACGCCCTCCTGTAGTTCGAAGACGTAGCGGCGGCCGTTGTCCTCGGCATGCCAGGCCCGGGCAAGCTCTGGCTTGATGGAGAAGTCCGTGTCGATGCCGACCAGGGTATTGTAGACGAGATAAAGGACCTGGCGTTCCGAGAGCTGGACCGAGAGCGCAGGGTTCAGCGTCTTGGCGTCGTCGTCGAAGCCGACGTTCAGGATGCCGCCCCGTGAGGGTTCCGCGGCGGTCGTGGAACCTGCGGCCAGTGCGGCGGTGGCTGCAAGCAACGTTCGACGATGCATGGTCATGATGCCAGCCCCCTGGATGCCCGGATGTTGTCGCGTAGCGTACGACCGCGATACTCCGTTCGGAAGAGCCCGCGGCGCTGCAGGATCGGCACAACGCTGCGGCCGAACTGTTCGAACATGCCGGGGTAGACCGCCGGCGAGACCACGAAGCCGTCGCAGGCGCGCGATGTGAAAAGGTCCTCCAACTGATCGGCGATGCTGTCCGGCGTGCCAATGATCAGGTCGCGCTCGCCGCGCTTGGCGGCCTCCAGGAGGGACAGGTTTTTGGACCGCGCGACGGAGGCCACCCTGTCCATGCTGCCCTGCATGCCTTGCGTGCCGCGCGCCTGGTCCAGCGGAACGTCGCCGGAGTAGGTGGCGAGATCGACGCCCAACGCACTGGAACTTGCGGCCAGCACAAGCTCGGGATCCACCAGCGATTGCAGGAACTCGGCACGCTCGGCGGCGACGGACTCCGTTTCGCCCAACACCAGCGTGACCTGCGGCATGATCGCGCAATCCTCGGGGTTGCGGCCCAACCGGTCCATGCGCGCCTTCACGTCGATGTAGAAGGACTGCATGTCCTCCTTCGTATGCTGCGGGCAGAAGATCAGCTCCGCCCAGCGCGCCGCGAACTGCCGCCCCCGGTCCGACGACCCGGCCTGCATGATAACCGGTCGCCCCTGTGGCGAGCGCGGGATCGTCAGCGGCCCTTTGGTGCTGTGCCACTTGCCGACGTAGTTGGCGTAGCGGACCTTGGAAGCGTCGACGAGGCGTCCACCTTCCTTGTCGAGCACGAGCGTGTCCTCGCCCCAGCAGTCCCATAGGGCGAAGCAGGCTTCGACGAACTCGTCCGCCATATCGTAGCGCTGCTCACGCGGGGGCAGCGCCTCCATTCCGAAGTTGCGCGCCTCCTCGTTGCGGGTGGACGTCACGACGTTCCACGCGACTCGGCCGCGGCTGAGGATGTCCAGCGAGCCAAGCATGCGGGCCACGTTGTAGGGCTGGTGGAAGGTGGTGGACAGCGTGGTGCCGATGCCGATGTGTCGGGTGGCGCGCGCCATCATGGGCAGCACCATCATCGGGTCGAGAAAGCTGATCTGGCCCCCCTTCTCCAGCCTGACCTCAAAGCCGCCCTTATAGATGTCGTGCAGGCCGAGGCCGTCCGCGAAAAACAGACCGTCGAAGCACGCCGCCTCCAGCACACGGGCGATATGCTCATACCGTGCGGGATCCAAGAGATCGTGCAATTCCGATTCCGGATGCCGCCAACCGCCCATGTGGTTGGCGGTCGGGCCCGTCTTTAAATAGGCAAGGAGGTGCATCTCGCGCCTGGAAGCCATGGGCATTCACCTCGCACGAAACAGCGTCTATGGACCGGACTTGGCCCGAAATGCGGTAGTCGTGCCAAATTTGGCTGGATCGATGCGCGGCTGTCAACGATAAGCTGAGGGCTGACTCCATGGAAACGATCATTGGCGAACAGAGCCTGCGGTCGCAGGATACGATTTCCGAAGGACCTGACACATACATCTGTAAATATAATTGTTGCTGTTGATTAAATTGCACAAGCGGTAGCAACCAGTAGCAACCTGCTACCGACGTTCTTTGGCTCGCTTTATCGCCGCACCAGGGCTTCGTGGCGCAGTGTACAATACTGGTTGCGGTCTGTCTGGCGCTGAGGAGGTAGGCCCGACGACTGCTTGCAACTGCTCGGCAGCGGCCATCACGTGACGGCGCATGAGGAACTCGGCCAACTCGCCATCTCGCTGCCCGGAACTGTTCTGATCGCGTCCGGCTCGTGTTCGAGCCCGGCGCGCCATCGATAAGCCCGATCATGCCGACACCGCGACTACGGCCGTTGATCAAACAGTTCGCACAAATGCTGGCGGCACAGCCGGTCTTTGGCGACATGTTCGGTGCAATTTAAGAATGAGGGGAGTCTTGAGCTTATAGTGACTTGTTTAGCACACGCTTTATTCTGTTTGTTGTGGCAAAGAGTATTCAGCCGAGCGGCAATGAAGCTACGCGCCCTGCCACGCCCGAACGAACTCCGCCAACTCCTGCGCGGCGATGTCCGATACCGCCCAGAACACCATCCCGTTCCGGTTCCACCGCAGCACGTTATAGCCGTTCCGGTCGGTCGCATCCGGATTGGGCCGGCCCGCGCCGTTCTCCGGCCATACGAACAGGTCGATGACGTGCTGCCGGCGCTGGTACACGAGCGCCGCTACCGGCCGGTTGGCCACATAGTCGAGCCTGCCCCCTGCAAGCGGGAACCCGGCGGCTTTCAGATCCTTCACCGGTGGCGCGAAGTCGAGCCGGCCGTCGAACCACGGCTTGACGGTATGCTGGTCGGTCGAGGCGACATCCATGAGATGACCGGGCTGCAGCGCCCGGATGTGCCCCGCAACGAGGGTCCCGGCCAGGTCGTCATGAGATGGCAACACGATGGCCAGGGCCAGGCAGGCCGCCAGGGCAAAGCCGGCGCCGAAGGGGGCCGCCATGCGGAGCCGGGGACGGATCAGCGCCCTCAGCCACGGCAGCCAAAGTGCTTCTCGGTCCTGGGGCAAAACATCCGGCGCGGTTGCGGCGAGCCGGCCCAGGACCGCGGCGCGGAGCGCGTTCGAAGCTGGCTGATAAGGTGCCTCACGACGGAACCGACCCGCCAGCGCGAGGAGCTGCACCTGCAATTCTGCACAGGCGGAACAGGTCGCCAGATGCGTGGCGACCCGGGCGGCCTCCGCCGGCATCAGTTCGCCGTCCACGTCCGCCTGGATCAGCAATTGCATTTCGGTGCAGTGGTCGGCTGTCATGCTTGTTCTCTTTCCAGCCTGCCGTGCATGAGCGCCTGGCGCGCCCGCCACAGCCGCGACATCACCGTGCCGATTGGCACACCTGTCACCTGCGCGATGTCTTTGTATGAAAGCTCCTCGAGCTCGTGGAGCACGAGGCATTCGCGCAGCTCGACCGGGAGTGCGGCGAGAGCCGCCGCCAGCCCAGCGGAGCGCTCGCGCCCGCTCAGGGCCATCTCCGGATCATCGGCGCGGTCGGGGACTTGGAGCGCAGGCCGCTCATCAGCCAGGCCCGGGTCGTCCAGGCTCGCCGAGACTGTCCGCTTCCGCGCGGACAACGCGTCATAGGCCGTGTTGCGTACGATCCGCAGCAGCCAGGCACGGACGTCGCCGCCGCGGTAGGAGCTGTAGTAGATCAGGGCGCGCATGGCGGCGTCCTGCACCACGTCCTCGGCCATCGTGGCGTCCCGCACCAGCCAGCGCGCCAGGTTGTGGGCCGCATCGAGATGCGGGAGCACCAAGCGCTCAAAATCGGCCCTTGTAGGCAAGGTCATGGGACGATCCTCACCCTTCGGCAGCCGCCACTTCATGGCACCATGCCCCTATCGGGGCGCACGGGCCATCGCTGCCCTGCGCACCTGCGCCCAGGGCAACATGCCATGCAGAACCGCGTCCTGACGGACGAAGTGGTGATACAGCGCAGCGGACACATGCAGGCCCACGAGCGCCAGCAGGGTGAGCGCGACCCAGCCGTGCGCCTGGAACACCCGCTCAGACAGCGGTCCATCCGTCCCGAACCACATGGGCAAAGGGACCGCGCCGAACACAGTCGCGCGCTTGCCCGACAGCATCGTCCCAATGAGGCCAAGTGCCGGTTGCAGCATCATCAGGCCATACAGCGCGACGACGCTGGCACGCGCCATTAGGCGCTGGACCGCCGGCACGTCGGCAGGCAAGGGGGGAACGCGCGATGCCAGCCGCCAGCCGAGCCGGACCACGGTCACGACGAGCACCGAAAGACCGAACGAGCGATGCAGCATCGCCAAGGTGTTTGCCCCGGCGTCGCTGGCGTGTCCTAACGCCCAGACTGCGGCATAGGGGCCAGCAAGCAGTGCGGCGGTCAGCCAGTGCAGCGAGCGGATCGGGCTAGAATACCGGCTTTCTTGTCCAGAGGTCGGGTCCGCGGTCATTTGACAAGCACCGTGCCCTGCATGTGGGGATGCAGGGAGCAGAAATATTTGTAAGCGCCGACCTTGGCGAAGCTGAACGTAAAGGCGTCATCGGTGTCGAGCACTGGCGATTTCAGGGCTTGACCAGGACCCGCCACGACGACCGTGTGCGGGATGTCGTCGTGGTTGGTCCAGATGACGGTCGTGCCAATCGCAACCGTCAGTACGGCCGGCGTAAAGGTGAAGTTGTCCATCGTTATTGCGGCCGTGGCTGCAGCCCGGACCGGGCCGTAGCTGGCGAGGCGCGCAGCCGTCAAACCGGCGGCCGCGCTCAGAAAACGTCGTGTGATCATCACCGGTCTCCCACTCCGGCCTAGGCGCCGAGCGGCGTGTCGATGATGGCCAGACTACCTTGGCCCTGCACCTGCGTGACCTTGGCGATTCCCAGCATCGCGCGCAACCGGCCTGCCGCCAAGTCCTTGATCGGCCCGGGCGACGGCGCGGTGCCGGGCATCGGCTGCGGGAAGGCGGTGGAGCGCGCAGTATGGAAGGCGACGTTGCCCTCGACCTTCTGCATGACCTGGTGGATATGCCCGTTCAGCACCGTCACCGAACCGAAGCGGCGCAGCATCGTCAGCGCCTGCGCGCCGTCATCGGTGCCCCAGCCCCATTCTTGGCTCACGGTCCAGAGTGGCACGTGGGCAAAGACCACGATCGGCTGGCTTGCCGCGCGCGGCTTGAGGTCCTGCTCCAGCCAGGTGAGCTGGTCGGGACCGAGATTGCCCAGGCCGCCCGCTTTCAGGTCTTGCACGTTGTTCAGGCCGACGAAATGCACCCCGTCCTGATCCCAGCTATACCAGCCCCGTGCCGCACCCTTGGTGAAACGCTCGAAGAAGGGCTTGCCGTCGTCCACCAGCACGTCGTGTTCGCCGGGCACGTAGCGGGTCTCCAGCCCGGCCTGACGGTTGATCTGATCGGCTGTGTCGAACTCCGCCGGCTTCGACAGGTGGCTGACGTCGCCTGTGTGCAGCATGAAGGCAGCCCGGCCCTTCTGTTGTCCAACCAGGGTGATCGCTTCCGTCAGCGTGCCCGGGGTATCGGCGTTGGGCGGGTTCTTGAAGCCGATATGGCTGTCGCTGATCTGCAAGAAGCTGAGCCCCGTTGTAGCCGCCGCCTGTGCCGGGCCGATCAGGCCCGAGCGCGGCACACCGCCGGCAACCGTCCAAAGTACGCCCGCCCCGGCCCAAACCATGCATTCCAACGCCCCGCGGCGGTTGAGGCCCGCTGCATTGGCATTGGGCTGGGAGGGAAGATCTTTGGACTGTGTCATGGCGGCGCTCCGTTTTGAGTGGTCCTGAAATGAGGACCGGAGCAGGCACCTGGTTATTCGTGACTCCTGAGATTTTTTATCACATCAGCCAGGGTGGTCTGGGTTGCCAACGAGGAGCGGCACCAGGCTATTACGACGGGCGCGGAGCACCCTCACGCCGGTCCGCACCGGCATGGTCAACGCGTCGCTGCTGCTGAAGCGCCTCGGCAGCTACCCGCGGCAGAACGGCCTCGCCGTGGCGCTGCGCGAGGTCGGCCGGCGAGAGCAACGATGAGGACCGTCTTGCGCACGCCCTGCACCCCGGTGCGGATGCGATACCAGGCCCGTATAGGTCTTTCGGGACGATGGATCGGCTGAGACAGCGTCCCCTGGCCGGGCAACCGATCACCGGCAGCACGCCGCGACGTCTTCGTCGTCGGCAACGCGCCCAGCTTGGGCTTCAGTGCCGGCACCGTCCGCGTGTAGCCCGGCGGCAGCGAAAATCCGGCACATCTTCTGCACCGTCTCTCGGCTCAGAACGAACACCCGCGCCGCCTCACGGCGGCTATGACTCTTTAGGAACAGGAAACGTCGAACGGCGGCGTAGACCTCCACGGCAAACATCCCGGCCGCCCCCAAAAAGGGCCAGCCTAACCAATGGCCCGATTTTACTCCGCCCGCGTCAGCACCGCGCCGCCGCTCCATTGGCCTGGTTTGTCATCGCCGTGCACAGTTCGCTGTATGTTCCCGCCGCCTTCTATGCCAGTCAGGAACACTTGGCAACTCATACCAGAGCTTCTGGTCCAGTTCTCCCGCCAGCTCAGTTCCGGGCCGTGATAATCATTTCGGCAGCCTTCTCGCCGATCATCAGGCTGGCCGCCATGGTGTTGGCCGAAGGCAGCAACGGCATCACGGAGGCGTCCACCACCCTTAGCGTATCGATGCCGTGTACCTTCAGCTCCGGGCTGACCACCGCCTGCCGGTTCGTGGCCGGGCCCATGGAGCAGGTTCCGACCACGTGATAGCCGGTGCCACCGTTACGCATCGAATAGTCCAGCCATTCGTCATCGGTCTCGACCTGCTTCCCGGGCAAGGTTTCCTGCGCCACGAAGGGACGCATCGCCGCTGTCTGCAGCAAGCGGCGGGAGAGGCGCAGGGCGGCCACCATGCCGCGCCGGTCCTCCTCATGCACCAGGTAGTTCGGCTGCACCGTCGGCAAGGCAGACGGGTCGGCCGAACGGATATGCACCGCGCCCGTACTGTGCGGCCGCTGCGGTCGGGCGCCACAGCTCATGCCGGGATGCTCGTCCAGCACGTAGACCTTGCCTTCTTGATAGCTGGCGGGGGTAAACAGGACCTGCAGGTCGGTGCGGCTCAGGCCCGGCGCCGAGTGGGTGAAGACGTGCACCAGGGAAGGGCTGAGCGCCAGGATGCTTGGCTTGCCGACGATCCAGCGCGCAATTTCCCGCCCCAGTCGCCAGCCGCGGGACACCTCGTTGATGGTCTGGGTACCGGGCGTTGCCCGGGCGACAATGCGGGTGGTGTAGTGGTCGCGCAGGTTCTCACCGACGCCGGGCAGGTCGTGTACGACCGGGATGCCGGCCGCGTTCAGGACCGAGGGCGCGCCGATGCCGGACAGCTCCAGCAGGCGCGGCGAGTTCAGGGTGCCTGCGCACAGGATTACCTCCTCCCGGGCCGAGACCACCGGCTCCGCCGCTCCCTGGCGGAAGCGAACGCCAGTGGCCCGGCGCCCGTCCAGCACGATGCCAGTCACCTGTGCGCCGGTTCTCAGCGATACCTTCCCGCGGCGGATCGCCGGCCGGAGGAAGGCGTCCGCGGCGCTGACCCGGCGGCCGCGGTGGATAATGCGTTGGAAGTAGCCGGCGCCCTCCTGCGTCGCACCGTTGTAATCGGGGTTGCGCGGAATGCCGAATTGCCCCGCGCCGGCGATGAAGGCCTCGCACAGGGCGCTGGGCCAGTCCGGATGCGTGACGGGCAGCCCGCCCGCTCGCCCACGATACTGGTCCTCGCCGTCCCCGACCTTGCGCTCGGACCGTCGGAAGTAGGGCAGCACGTCGCCGTAGCTCCAGCCGGCATTGCCCAGTTCTGCCCAGTCGTTGAAATCGGCCGCCATCCCCCGATTGTAGACCAGGCCGTTCACCGAACTGGACCCACCGACGATGCGCCCCTGCGGCAGGCGGATGGACCGCCCGTTCAGGCCGGGTCCAGGTTCGGTGTTGAACTCCCAGGTGAACCCCGGCTTGTAAAGGGTCTTCACGAAGCCAGCCGGAATGCGGACGTAGGGGCTACGGTCCGGGATCCCGGCTTCCAGGACGCACACCGTGGTGCGCCCGTCCGCGGTGAGCCGGTCTGCCAGTACGCAGCCAGCCGGGCCGGAGCCCACGATGACGTAGTCGAAAGCCTCGGGCACGAGGCTAGACTAGGCTGCAACCGCCATCCGCCAGCGGGCGCGCTGCCTGTGGGCCGGGGACGGTGCCGATCAGCCTGTAGCCGTCCCAAGGCTGCTGGCTTTCAGACGGCGATTTCACTTGGAACAGGTAGCCGGTGTACAGCACGCGACCGTCCTCGCGGATGGAGCAGCGGCCTAAAACGTCGTCCTCCACTGGCAGCGCCTTCATGCGCGCCACCGTCGCCCGCCCGGATGCTTTCGCCTGCATAACGCCCAGTGCGGCGGCCGCTTTCAGGTAGTGCTGCACGGCCGAGTAGCAGTTGGCCTGGCACATGTTCGGCATCACACCGCCGGATTGCGGCGTAATGCGGGCCGCGAAGGCGCGGGTGTGGTCGTTCATATCCCAGTAGAAGCTTTCGGCAACCGTCAGGTTCTTGGCAATGTCCAGGCCCATGGCGCTCACGTCATTGATCTGCATCAGCAGCGTGGCGAACTTCACCCGTCCGGTCAGGCCGAACTCCGCCGCCTGCTTCACGCAATTTACGAGGTCGGTGCCGCCGATTGCCAGGCACACGACCTTGGCCCCGGAACTCTGCGCCTGCAATAAGGCGGAGGAATAATCGGCGTTCGGAAACGGCGTGGTGATGGAGCCGAGGACCCGGCCGCCCGCGCCCTCGACGATGTGCGTCGCGTCCCGCTGCATGGAATGGCCCAGCGCGTAGTCGGCGGTGATGAAGAACCATGTGTCACCACCAGCCTTGACCAAACTTTCCCCGGCGACCTTGGCGGTGAAATAGGCGTCATACCCCCAGTGCACCGTGTTGGACGTGCACTGCTTGCCTGTCAGGTCGCTGGTGCCCGCGTTCACCGGCATGACGACCTTGTCCTTCTCGCGTGCCAATTGGGCGGTCGCGAGCGCCAGGGCGGAATTCTGGAAGTCCATGACCACATCGACGTTCTCCACATCGAACCAGCGCCGGGCGATGCTCAACCCCAGGTCGGGCTTGCCCTGGTGGTCGGCAACCAGGATCTCGGCCTGGACGCCCAGCTTGCCGGCAAACTCCTTGATCGCCTGCTTGGCGCAGATCACCGAGAGCGGGCCACCATTGTCGCGGTAGATGCCAGACTGATCATTCAGCACCCCGATGCGCAGGATCGGAGTGCCCTGTGCCCTTGGAGCCTGGGCGGGTGCCACCAGGGATGCGGTGGCAGCAAGAGCGGTGCGGCGGGTCAGCATGGTTCCCTCCTAATTTTTATTTGGCCAGCCAACGACGGCTTTCAGGCCGCGGCCGCCTTGGACAACTCGATCTTTTCAAACCTATGCTGCCCGGCGCGGATCGGTGCGTATTTCGCGGGATGCTCTGTGTCGTGGCAAGGGGGCAAACACTCGACCATGAGGTCGTCATTCGGATTGCAGAAGTAGGCGATGGACAAGCGCCGCGACGAGATCGCCCCTTCCGGCGGATTTGCCACGCGGTGCATGTTCGACAGCCACATGTCGTTAGACCAGCGCATCATCAGGTCACCAATGTTGATCACAAAAGAGTGGGGCCCGGTTCTGGCATCAATCCAGTCACCCCCTGGGATTTGGACCTGCAAGCCGCCGGGCCGATCCTGGCCCAGCAGGATAGTCAGCGCACCGTAGTCGGTATGCGACCCGGCCCGCAGCTGTCCGGGCTGCGGCGCTGTCAACTGCGGCGGGTAGTTGATCAATCGTAACTGCCCAGCTTCTGCTGCCCGGATCAGCCCAGCCGCAACTCGGCGATCAAGCTGGAGGGGTTGGCGGCGAGGGTCTGCAGGATATTCCAGCCTTGCTTTCTCGCCGTCGAGAGAACCGAGC
>JAABUK010006369.1_pt1 | contig 17661 bp, 19 predicted proteins | sample 5559141 | NCBI WGS metagenome assembly JAABUK01 (sample SAMN10711869, study PRJNA513367) | rock metagenome | isolation source: Antarctica rocks | place: Antarctica: Victoria Land, Pudding Butte nord | collected 2016-01-03 | reverse complement strand
TGATGGCTCATTTTTGGGCATCACAGGCGGCTTCAAGCCCAAGAGCAATGGCTACCCAGGTATGCACAGACTGCACAAGCACAGCCTGCACAAGTTTGCTGCTTTTATAATCTTGTTTGCATGCTATTATGACAGGCTGTCACCTAAGTGTTTTGCTACGCATTGCAACCTGTGTACATGGTGGGTTTTCAAACTAATACTGAAGCTGATGACTGTTGTGGTAGGTGGACCATTCTTTGACCCCCTAGGGTTCTCAAGAGGGGACTCAGAGTCATACTTTGAGTACCAAACCAAGGAGGTCAAGAATGGCCGTCTGGCTATGCTTGCCTTCCTGGGATTCTTTGCACAGTATGCAGCTACAGGTATGTGTCTTTGCCATTAGGCCATACCGTATAGCATTGTCCCCACAACTTGCAAAATTGTTACTGCCCCTCCACCACAACATTAATCTGACCTTTATCTTCAAATTGCCGAAGAACTGACATCAGCTGCAGTGTCAGGTCCAGATTATTTTGTGCCGTTATACTGTGGCAGTTGTGCCCAAGCCAGCTGCCTGTGATTGTTGTGGTGCAACACTGATTCATCTTCTGCACACTGAGCTCTGCCTTCAGCGTCTATGGTTTCAGAGTCCCAACTTGCTGCTGCTTGCAGGCAAGGGGCCTATTGACAACTTGTTTGACCACATTGCTAACCCCGGCCAGGTGAACTTTGCCACCAATGGCGTTTCTCTGCCATTCATCAGAAGATGAAGCCTTTGTAGACTAAAAGTGTAAAGCTATAGGAAGTGCTCACACAAGTGCCTTAGCTGGCTGGCTGCTTTGTTCATATCAATAGCAAGCATGATCATGAGCTACTGGTATTCATTTTTGACTCTAGCAGAGTATTGTCTGCGTGTGCACCAATTCAATTGAGGAGAACACTAAACACTGTTGGGTATGCACGTTTGTGATTGCTTCACCATAGTCAAGGTCTGTGTAACACAATCTATCAATATGCATAGCGTTGAATCAACTAAGCGATGCCACACAAACAAGTTAATGCTGATACCAAATTCAGCACATTGTCCAGTGCGTGAGTAGCAGTGTCGCAACTGCGAGACACATTTTTGTTTGCAGATGCTCACGTCATCCAGCAAGATGGTGACAATCCATGACTATCAGAGTGTCACCATCTTGCGATCGTTGACTCGCGGCATGCATCAGCTGGCTGTTCCCTGCGGTCTCAGAAGCAACGTTGCAGATTACAGTTTGATTGCAAGGCAACTGCATCGAGATGCATAGCTCCTGGTTGCCGGACAGCGTCTATGGCACAGCTGCTCTGGCATGTCTTAGTCAGCCATGTCAGGCACAAAACGTTCCCAGTAGTCGTTTCGCTTTCATGATGGCTGCACCTGATGAGATCAAGCAGCAAAAGATTCCTTTGTACAGCGCGAAATACTATCAGGCTTGCACAATCGGCGGAATTCTGGCTTGTGGTAATCCACCCTCGACTGCAAGTTACTGCGTTTCCTACCGTGCCATGGGAAGTGAGTGTTCATCACCCGACGCAACATTATGCCTAGAGTGCAGGACCCACGCACACCAGCGTCACGCCCTTGGACGTCGTAAAATGCAACATGCAAATCGACAGCAAGCGTTATAGCAGCATCGGCACTGGATTCAAGATCACTCTAGCAGAAGGAGGCATCTCAAACTTGCTGCGTGGCTGGGCGCCAACCTTTATTGGCTACAGCATTCAAGGAGCTGGCAAATACGGTCTTTACGAGTATTTCAAGCAGTGAGTTTTTTTGGACAGCAACTCACAGTTGTCTCAGCTGGTAATAGCATGCCAAATGACAGCAGCATGTGCATCACACGTCGCTAACAATCATTGTCACAGTCTGTATGCAGAGATGGCAGGCGCCAAGACTGCAGCAAATTACCAAACTCCACTGTTTCTGGCTGCTTCTGCCTCTGCAGAGTTTTTGGCAGACATAGGCTTATGTCCATTGGAAGCAGTCAAGGTGGCATTTTCACCAACAACCCTACACTCAGCTGCAAAAGCTGTCAAAGAACATGTGGCTTGACTTGCATGCATGCAGCTGTGATGCTGCTTGCTGAAACATGTCTGCATTGGGTTGCAGCACATAGCTCATTTCAGCACCCACTTCTTAGTATTGGTGTATCCCCATTCACACGTATGCACTCATGTGCCTGTTATGCTGTTACAGGTCAAGGTTCAAACCTCCCCAGGTTACGCAAAGGGCTTGACTGATGGTCTGCCCAAGTTTGTGCAAGAAAATGGTGTTGCAGGGTAGGTGCAACATGTTGTGCATGCAATGTAACGTATCGCTCGTTTGTAAACTTACCATTTGCATGTGTATGTTTCTGACAAATCATGTTCAAGCTACATGCATGCAAAGGTTGGTCCAGCATCGTTAGTAACTGCTTTTGCCTGCTTCTTGTCTACAGCTGTGACGCAGGTGCTTGAGTGTGCATGCTTGGTGTCATCTAGCCTCTGTGCTGACTTTGGATGCTGCAATTTGTGTAGAATCCTGATGTGCCAGCTCCTGCTTGTCATGATGCTCTCAAATGCCATGCGGTCCTTGATGGACATCTGTACACAAACAGTTGCCAACGTCCAGAATCCCTTTATGGTGAAAAACACTGTGCATGCTGAATGTGTAAGAAGTAGAGTGTCTGTCTGGTGGTGCATGCAGGCTGTGGAAAGGGCTGGTGCCCTTGTGGGCAAGGCAAATCCCATACACCATGATGAAATTTGGTAAGCCTTCGCAGTCCATGCGCACAGCAGACATGCTGAAACAATCACAGCGTCAGAGCAAACAGGCAGAGCATACCAATTTGAGCAACACAGCTGTTGCAGTCTGTGCGTTGATACAAAACAATCAGCAATTCAGAGAACACTCATCAATGCCAGCGCCAAAATTTTTGAGGCAACACTGACAATCTGTCATGTTGGGACATGCAAGAAGTGTAAGGCGTGACCAACACATTTTCCTGTGTGTGTGTTGCAGCGGCATTTGAGAACATAGTGCAAGCATTGTACACCAATGTAGTGCCAAAGCCAAAGTCAGATTGCAGCAAGACAGAGCAACTGGGAGTATCCTTTGCAGCCGGGTACTTGGCCGGAATTCTGTGTGCGATCATCTCACACCCTGCCGACAACCTGGTGTCAAAGCTCAATGCTAGCAAGGTGAATCTTTGCAATGATACAGACTTGACTTGCATCTTGAGTCTTTGCAATGATACACTGGATACAGACTTGACTGGCGTCTTGAGTCTGTGACTAAAGCTGACAAATTCCAGCTCAAGTCATGATACAACATGTGTCTGTGGTCTTAGCTGCATGCCTTGAAGTAAAGCTGATGCCCGGCATGAAGAACAGCGTAATTTGATTCAAGTTGCCATTCATTTGCATTGGCTACCTAGGGATCTTGATGCATTACCAATTGTAGTTTCAACACTATTGCAAGTACATTTTCAGTTTGGGCCACCACTTGGACGCAGATGATTCAAAAGTTGTTGGCTTTTGACGGCGGTGCATTAGAACATGCATGACTCATGTGTCACACATGTTATTGACCGCTGCCGTCAACAATGCAGGGTGCAAGCTTTTGCACTTCGTTCCTTTTCTTCATCAGAGCTGAACATACCTATTGTCACCTATTGGATCTATTTTATTCCTCCATGCCATGCCCAAGTACTGCTTGCAGAAAGCCATAGCATGGTTTGTGACTGGGATGCTGCTGCTGCACCCCTTCACATCCCCAAAGATTGTTTGCTGGAGGCCACACTTGGCAGTGTCATCAACACTGCACTAGGGAGATGGGCTAGTGGCAGCTGAACACAAGTTCTTGTCATCTGTCCAAGCTTTTGCATCCCTTGATATCCCCAAAAACTGCCTGCAGAAGGCACCAATCAGGTGTACCGTTTTCAGCAGTGTTCCTGCCACCTATTGTCTTCTCTTGGAGCTGCTGCATATTGTAAAAATATTATATGATTATATTTATGATTAATATAATTTTCACATGGCTTGTCGTTCTTTGTAGGAGGCAACAATTGGGGGTGTGATCAGTGAGATGGGGTGGTGGCAACTGGCCACCCGGGGGCTGCCCCTTCGCATAGCCATGATTGGTACCCTGACTGCTACTCAATGGGCCATCTATGACTCCTTCAAGGTCTATGTAGGACTGTAAGCACCTGCTCCTTTCTGCAGTTGTCATGCAGTCTTCTTTGTGCTGCCTGTCATGTGCAACTGTGGGAAGCCTTGCACCCAAGTCTGCTGGTTATGTCATTGGTGTAAAAGATGTCCGAGGGGGTTTTGCCCTGCCCTCCCCTCCCCTCCCCTCCCCTCCCTCACACCCCACAGCATGTTGTTTGGGGCTGCTGATCGCGCATCTGCTCATGTTCTGCATGCTTGGTCAAACCAAACCCCAACTGGCATGCTTGAGAATGCAAGCCTGTACAGCAACCACTGAACGCATTCAACATGTCCTGCAACGTGAAGATTCTCCTTGCTATGTGTGCTTGTGCTTTTTGTGTCCTTCAATCTGCCAGCACTCCTGCTGTTTCCAATTGCGATGGACCCCGAACAGGCACATGAACAGTCTGTGCCTCATCACATGCTGAAAGAAACAGCCAATCACTCAATCTGCCAACTGTCCTGCAGGCCCACAACAGGTGCCGCGCCTCCGTCTGAGAATGAGGAGGAACATGCAAAGAAGGCATGAGGAGACATTCCAGAGCGCACACACAAGTGTACATATGTATATGACCAAGTGACATGCATCAGGCTTGGGCATGTCAAGCAGTTCTGGCAAGCGTCCCAATCCTCGTGGCTTCTCCAAACACTGGTGCTGTTGGGAAAAAATTGCACTGGGTCTTGTCCACTCCTATTGTGAGGACGCCATGGAGCTGGAGAGTATCTACGCATTGTTTTGCTGGCATGGCTTCTGCTTGTTTGTAATTTTCCTGTGGTGACTATTGACATGGGGCTATGGGGTCATTTGTATACAGTGCAGTCTGTGGCAAGGCTGCCTCAGTTGTGTGCTATCTTTTGAGGTGCTTCTCAAAACCCAACGAACTTCGGAAGTCAATGCACGTACAGTAATACTCCAAAAGCATTTCCAAAGTCGAGTGTTGTAATTGTTTTAGCAGAGAACACATGGTTGTGCTTTGGTTTCACGCAGGTTGTGCTGCACTTTGCAGAGCTTGCAGGGCACACTGCTGGGTCATGCTGCTATGTGTCAAGATAAAATCAGGTTTGCATGTGTCAGAAACATTCAGTATGCCACTTAGGATGGTGAATGAGCAAGATTGCTTACACACAGCGTTACTTATATGTATATAACCATAAGATGGGAGCATTAAGTACTGTGCAACAGAAAGCAAGCTTGCTGCGGCGACAGTTGCTAGTTGACACAAATTTTACATTTGCAACAAGTTTGTAGACCCCCGTTTCCACTGTAACATAGACTGCTGGAGCTGCCTCATTCTTCTGTCCAAGGACACTCCTTTCATCTCTTTTACAAGCACACGCTTCATGCTCATCCATTCATGATTGCCAGTGGTTAACCACTGGTAGCTGCTGCTGCTGAGCTTCCAGAACTTGCACTAGTGGCACGGTAGGTAGGGTAGTTGGCAGGAGCTGTGTCAGTGGACAAGAAGTAGTAATCTGCCTGGTAGGGCACAAACATAGCAGAGTTGGGTGCCCTTTCTGCGCCAGTGGGTGAGAAATTTTCGAAGCTGGCAGAGGACGGTGCAAGGGGGGTCATCCCTGGGGCTAACATGCCCCCCAGCTCGTTGTTGCGGATCATGTATGTCACATCACTGCATGGCATGCAGCGGCAAGTCAGTCAACAATGCTGTTGAACAATGCTGCAAAGGCAGGCGCAGCATGACTCTGGGATGCCGCCTTAGGCGGCTCTTGTTATGATCGCTGAAAAGCGTAAACTTTTATTTTCTTTTCAGGCACTGCATGGTCTTGCAGCCTCCAAAGATTCAGCAGCAAATTGATATGTCACATCACAATGCATGCACTGTGTCACAGTGCATGTGGTACAAATGTGCATGAGTCACAGCCCATATGCATGCACAAGGTGTGCTAGCTGTGTTGCTATCAGCAACCAAGTGTGCACAGTTTGGTCTTGAGGCTCAACACTGAATGGTGCCTTGAACATGCAACCAACAGAGCCACATTGATAGATGACTGGAGCTTGCATCAAGCAGACACAAGTCAGAGCAGAGTTTTTCTGCATGTGCTGTGGCATGCCGGATACCTGAATACTCCAGTTGCCTTGCTCGTCTTCAAAAGCAAATCACCAACTGAGCCAAACCCACCGTCTCCAGAGTGTCCAGGGGCTGGATCAGTCCCCAGCACCTTGCTCATGACTGCAATGCCTGATCCGTCAACAGCCTCAAAGGACGGCATTCCACCAGTGTAGACCTGCGCATATGTTGTGTAAATTGCTGTATCTAATAGATGGCCTGGATAGCATGGCCTGGATAGCAACATCAATATTGTCAGCAAGTGCTTTGTGAGCAAAGGTGTTAGCTTGCAGCTTTATTTTCAGGATCAATTGCTGCTTACTGTGGTTGCAACTACTAATTGGATTTTGGGCCCCCCATCTAGTATGTCAACTGATGCAGTATGTTTCAGGCCTGTCACACGATGTAGCAGCATTGACGAATTATTACCTCTTTCTGGGTCGAAGGATCTGAGAAATAATGCTTCAGGGCAATCTTGGCCATGCCGGGACCGCACCAAAGGTCGGCGTGAGACCCAGTCTGGGTGTACCTGCCAGTGTTCTGTGGATCTGCAAACCCATTACAACGTCAGTCTGGAGCGCAAGAGCGCCTGTCACAGTGACGCAACCCTCAGCATGATAGCTATCACGCCGTCTGTTATAGACAGTGTCACACTGAGCCTACCAGTGTAAATCTGCACTCCCAGGGCGCGACAGGCAAAGAGCAGGTCCGCATCGCCAGAGCTTGATGGCAGAGTCGTGGTTGTGGTCGGCAAGGAGAAGGCGCTGGCTGGCGCCGGCGGGGCCTGAGGGGTCGTTTGACCAAAGGAGTTGAAACCTTTGCCGGCGGCAAGGATGGTGTTGATGATGGACGACGGCGGGGTTGCAGCTGCAGCCAGCAGATGGCGGCCAGCCTGTACAGCTCCGGGTGCGCCTACGGTGCCACTCAGCAGCAGGCTTGCCTGGACCGCCAACAGTAAACGTAGTGCAGAAGTCATGGTGTGGGACGGCAGGGGCAAGGGCGGACGACTAGCCAAAGCGATGAGCGCAGCAGCTTGAGTGCTCGGCAGTGGTGATTGTTCAAACCGATAGCCAGATCTGCCTGTCTTATAATGTACTGCAGCAGCTGGTAGGGGCTTCAGCTAAGGGGGCGAATGTGTTTACGTGACTAGTCTGGAAGCTCTGATCCAAAGCCTGACATACAGGCTGACTCATTTTCTTAGTCAGTGCAGCTGCTGATATCTCCCGTGGCCCCATGCAGTTTCGTAAGTGATGAGGATCACGTGCAAGGAACGCCAATGCAGTTTTACAGTTTATGTGAATCGTGCTGACGATGCTACTAGTAGGATGTTTTGATGACGTCAGCTGTGCGTTGCTGCATCAAATAATATCGCCACATGATGGTGATGATAATAGACTTTTGCAAACACCATGACAAGCTGATCAGGCTCACTTTTACGTACTTCCCAGCACCTGCAACGCGTTTGCAAATTGCATTGAATGCAACTTTTGCATGTTGTATATGAGCATCACGATATCGATATGACAACTCTCTGTATTCAACACTTTGTCACGAGTTCTGCTATATAGGGCCATATGGGGCCAAGGGAAGCTGTGTCAAATCAGCTTGTCAGCAGATTTCTGCGCATTTGTGAGACGTGTTTCTGGGATGCAATCCATGATGTGGGTGCCTGATACACAATGTTGCAAGGAGCTTCTCTGATGTTGAGACAACAGCGTCACATCACACTAACTGAGCTGGCACCTTTGTCTGCTCTCTGTTCTTGTAGACCAAGTCATGTGCTTGCATGTCTTTATACCTACACTGACCCAACAAAGCATCTTTCTGATTACTATTACATGTGTTGGGCTTGCAAAAGTGCGTGAGAGTCACAGGCCTATCTAGTGTACGAAATGCACTACTCTCTCAAGTGGCCTAGCATCGTATGCAAATCACTACTCTCACATGGGCTCCTGTATCTCACCCAGACAGAGACGCGTTCATGCTGTTCGTCAAGACATCAAGAGCACTGCATGTAGCTGGACAGCTTGCATTATCATCTCCTCAGACAAACATGAAACTTGCTGCAGGCTGGTGCATAGATCTGTCTAGATGGCACACTAAAATGGATGTCATTCCTGATGCTTCTTCAATCTCTTGAATTTGACCTTGACACTGCCTTTCTCAGTGATATCAGAAGCTTCAAATTTGCCCTCAGGTGCTTTCTTCTTTGCTTGCCCGGCTGCATCCCCAGCTCCTGCATGTGGTTACCAATGACTGGTCATCATCATCGCCATGCATTCATTGTCATGACTAATTTTCAGATGAGCAACACTCAATGCAATGGCTGATTGTACCTTTCTGCAATGTTTTGTCATCTGCAGAGCGTTTCCTGGCTGGTTCTTTCCCTTTGTTGCTCTTGGCCTTGGCTGCATTGCCATTTGCTGGCCTGTCAGCAGATGCAGGAATGTCTCCTCCTGTTTGCTTTCCAGCAGAAGTGTCAGCAGCAGCAGCAGCTGAGGCTGCATCAGGGCGTGCTTTGCCTGCTTTGCTGCTCCCTCCAGTTTTCAACTTTATTGTTGTCTTGCTTGGCGCCGTCGGCAACGGATCAGTCTGCTCATCTGCTGATTTGTTTTTGCCAGCTTTCCCGCCACCCTTCTTCGGCACACTGCCTTCAGCAGCATCCTCCTCACCCAGCACTTTGCCCTTGCCAGCCTTCCCGCCCTTTTTTGGCGCCTGCCCGTCAGCAGAGTCATCCTCGCTGTGAGCTCTGCCAGCCTTCCCGCCAGCAGCAGCTTTTGGATTTGAACCTGCTTTGCTGGGCGCACTTGCACCTGCTACGGCTGTTTTGCCGTCGTTGCTTGGGGCCGAGGCAGTACTGTCCAGGTTGCCTGAAGACTTGGCACTGCTTGGCTTGGCCTTGCTGCTCTTCCCCAGACTTGAAGCATGCTCAGGGCAGTACCACTTGCCGCGAGGTACCTTGTCCAAACCAGCACACTCCGTGTGCATTGCAACAGGGCAGTCCTTTGCCTGCAGTACAACACAAAGAACAGCTCGCTGGTGTGTCCTTAAAAGATCTCCATAATGTTGAAACGTGTTTTTACTGACCCCAGACGTTTCTCTATTTAGGTTTCCAGGGATGACGTTTCTGAACTAAAGTAGACGTTTTGGGATCAAGAAGAGCGCAAGAAACACTTCACACCAAGCTGGCTCATGTGTCTCTGACCACAACAAGCAGACAGGGTGCACAAGATATACACCCTCAGCAGCCTGTAGCATGGCTGACTATAGATACCACATCTCTCTTTTAAGGTTTTCAGGGGTCCAGGGGCTGTCACAAAGTCACTGCCAAGGCCAGCATTCATTCATACCACTTCGAGTTGTGACTCCTGGCAGTCCAGTGCTGTTATCTACGCTTGCCGGCCATCTACGCAGACGCGTTAGATGCCCATGCGTACATGTGTATGATTGGGATTGCTAGTCCAAATGGCAGTGCAATTGGACTAATTCACCATGAATGAAGCCAAACGTCTACGGATCTACATACAGGCGTATATACGCATCCAACGATGGACATTTGATGTAGATAACAGCACTACTGGCAGACACATCATGTCGTGCATTGTGGTGTGAAGGCCCTACCTCACAGCAGAGCAGGTCGCCTTCTTCACCACAGTCGGCGCATTCAGCCATCCACCGGTCGTGCCCACTGCCCCCCTGGGACCCCTTCCCATTGCCCCCCTTCCCACTGTTGTTGCTGCCTTGTCCACTGCCAGAGCTCCCACCCAGCTTCACCTTCAGCCTGTAGTTTACAGAAGCTGCCTCTGATCAGTCATCTAACCAAATGACACGGGGTTGGAGTCTACGCCAGAGGCTTCAAAATATACTTGGAAAGCGCTCCAGATGCGCAGGTGAACAGGATTGAGCAGTGCTGGCCCTGATGGTCGTTGGCCAGGTCAGCATTGCTGTGCATGCATTCCTGCCAGGTCAGCAGTGTTATACATACTGTACAAGCTGTGCATGCATTCCTATCAGGTCAGCATTGCTGTACATACCATAAGAGCTGTGCATGCATTCCTGCCAGGTCAGCATTGCTATACATACTGTACAAGCTGTGCATGCATTCTTGCCAGGTAAGCGCAGTCCTGCAAGCTGCACACGCACATCCTGGTAGAGAGTAGCATGTACAGCATTGCTGACCATGCAGTCCAAGCTGGCAGAGCTCTCCCTTCACCCTTCTGTAGCCTTGAAATATACCATATACCAAATATAGCATTGCATACATTGACTATGCACTTGATCAACAACTGAAATCAACCTCAATTGGCCTGCATGTCTCTATCCTGCACAAAGTAGGGTTGCTGATGCATCAGAGTGTATGGAAGGGCATGGTAGGCAAGCTTACTTCTTGGTTTCCTGTGGGCCTGGGTCAGGGGCAGGGGTTTCTCGCTCCCTCTTGGCGGACTTGGGGGCCTTGGGGGGGCGGGCAGCCGCCGCTGCTGCAGAAGCTGACAGCCGCTGCAGCATTGGCTGGGCCCTGCACAAACACAACGCATGTACATACACCATTGTTCATGATGCACCGACAACAGCCGCTGCAGCGCTGGCTGGGCTCTGCACAAAGACAAATACATGTACATTCACCATTGTTTATGCAGCACTAATAGCCCCCCCCCGCGCAGCAGTAGATGATCCAGCAGGGCAGATGCTGGCCACCCAGGCGAGTGACCATCACATGTGTGACTAGCAGATTGCATGGTGATGCTCTCTTGATGATTGTGAAGCAGTGTAAGCTGATTGCAACACTCTGCAAGCTGCCCAGAGCTGCTGACCATGCGCTGAGCACTATCAAATGACTTGAGAGCTGGACAGTGTCATCTATAACAACAATGACGACAGTATGATGTTGACGACAAACACAACAACAGCAACAACAACAATGAAAAGAACAACAACAACAACAATGATGCTAGTGATGATGTCAACAATGAAAACAACGACAATAACAATATGATCATTGATACTAACAATATGAAAGATGACAGTAATCATCACAATGGTCATAACAATGTGCCTTCGCGTGCATCACCACCAATAGTTGTGTGTGGTGGCTGTTGTCCTACTAGGTAGGCCTACTTAAGAACAGTGTTGGTGCAGTACGGTTGAGCTTACTTGTCAGATAGGACAGCAGCCAGGTAGGCGACCTCAGCTGCTGACGTGGACACCTGGGCAGCCGCCATGTCCCGCATCCAGATTCCCCTCTCACGCGCACTGCGCCACAGGGCAAGCTTGGGGCGGGAGGCCTGCAGGGCACAACAGCACAGACTCAGGGCAGGGCGTTTCGCAAAGGGGCAGGGCGTTTTGGCATGGGGTTGACAGAAGAGGACCAGTCTGCAGAGAGAGTCAGCAAACAGGACAAGAAAAGAAACGACTACGCCTTTTGGCGTCAATTTGATGAGAAGCCAAGTATTACAACGGGCTGCCCAGGGAAAGTCAGCAAACAGGACAATGTGTTTTGCTGCTTGCTTGGCAGCTGGTATCAAACTTGGGACACAGCAGCAGAGAGTGTCATGGTCACTGCTGGCACACAGGCCCATAGCCTCTGGAAAACCTCACAAAAGTTTAGTATTTTTGTTGGGAAAACCTCTGAAGGCCTTGTATCCCTTCAAGAACAGGCTGGAGCAATGTATCAGAGGAGATGCAGAAGCACCTTCTCTTGCTCTGTATCTGATGGGTCCAGCTCTTCTAAGGGTTGGGCGAACACAAGATCAGCTTGTGGCACCAACTGTTGCAGGGAAGCTGTGTCCTGATCACCAGGATCTGAAGGCTGTGATGCTGCCCTCATTTGCACATCCCCACTCTACGTCCACAGACAGCTTGTGTGAGTGTGAGCTGAAGCTGATCATGCAGCAGCTGGCCAACAGCTTCCAGGCTGTCATCTTGACTTTCAAATGCAGAGGCATGCCATGATTCAAGACTTGCAGCAGGAAATTCTTGGGTGTCGATAAGGTGCACAGAGCGCAGGATGCATGCAGCTGTAGAAGCATTCAAGGTATGACTGCAGTAGCAAATTGGCTGTGTTTTGCGTTTCTACCTCAGCATTGTTCACAATCTCCTGCTTAATATCAACACCAGACTGTTGCGGAATGTCCCTAGCTGGCTCTACATCAGTCCCGGGCTGCTCAGACAAGCCCTGAGTCATGCCGTATCTCCCCTGGGGCTGTTGCAGAGAGGCCTGAGCTGTGAGATCACTGCCCTGAGGCTGCTGCAGGTTTCCTGGTGGCTGATGCAAACTGCCCTGAGGCTGTTGCAAACTGCCCGGCGGCGGCTGCAAACTGCCCTGAGGCTGTTGTAAAACGCCCTGCGGCTGTTGCGAACTGCCCTGAGGCTGTTGCAACCCACTCTGCAGCTGGTTCAACGCCCCGTTGGGCAAGGAAGGTCTGGGGATTGCAGGCACTTGACGTTTCGAGTCCCCAAGATCATCTGTCTCAACCCACTGCATGGCAGCTGGCTGCTGACTAGCTGAACCTGAAGGGCCAGCACTTGCATGACTGGCCAGTCTGTCCTCAGTGTCTGCATCTGTGTCGGGCTTCACATCAGCAGTGGGGTCTGGGGAAGGAGATGGGGAGGGCTGGGGGAGGGCATCTGAAGCCGGCAGGCTAGGCTGGGTGACAGCCTTGGCTATGCTGTCTGTACCTGCACATGTGCCAGACAAAATGGTGCAACAGATTGCAGCAATGTTATTTCGCGAGGACACAACAAATTGTTATTCCCCTGGTCTCAAGCAAGCTGTATGCAGCTGTCACCAACCCCTGAGTCGGTTCATGCCTACTGTCACTGATTGCTACAAAGGAGACTCCTCTCAACAGGAGGAAACAGACTAAAGCTATGGGAAGTATTCAGCAAAGCGTATCATTCACAAACGCAAACTATCGTACAGCTGTGGCGGCTCTTCCTGATCAAGACAGATTGTCAGAGTGGATTTGTAAAAAAACTGCAACAACGGGTATAGAGCAAAGAAGGTGGGTGCACCACAAGCCAATGGCAGAATGCTCAGACGGTAGCAAGCTTTCCTTTTGTTGCCAGAGAATCAATGCTGCCCAGTCCGTGGATGTACTCTGTGATTGCAGCTGGCAGACAAGCTAAACTCATGGATGCACTTGTTGTTGCGAAAGTTGCAAAAAGCTGCCAAGTGCATACAATGCAAGTCAGCTCCATTCAGACAGGCCTATTATGAACATCACAACTCTTGGCATCACGACTATAGTAAGCACCTCTTGGGCCTGAGCCTAGCAGGGAGACAGCGCCTTCAATGCCCAGCACCTCCTCGCACAGCTGTGCGGCAGTCTGCACTTCCTCCAGCTTCTGTTGCAGGTCCTTGAAAGAGATGCTGTTGGGTAGGCGCCCCTGGAATGGGCTGGACTCGCCCAACAGCTCTTTCAGCTGCTCCAACGCATGCTGCACCATGTAGGAAGCAAAGTCAGCACAGGAAGGGAAGGGAAGGGAAGGGAAGGGAAGGGAAGGGAAGGGAAGGGACTTTGCCTGTCAGCATCAACAAAAGGCAAGCCCATGGATGAGATACATTGGGCTTCCCTGTGCCATTCGGTACAACACAGATGAGTTGCAATGCAGTGAAACAGCTGACAGACTTTGAAAGAAGATGCGTTTAGCGGGCACTTTCAGAATTGAAATGAGTTAGTCAACAGCTCATTCAGCTGGTGCACTACACGCTGCAAACAATCGTACAAGCAGTCATCTTTGTGCACAGCTGGACCTCACAAAACAATTGGATGGTGACTGGCCAACAACCTTGCCTCCATGAACTTTCAGTGAAAATGAAAGTTTGTGGAGGAAATATGTTGTACGGTCACCATCCCAGGCTGACTTTGCCAGAAAAGGTGGATGACTGTGTCAAATTGCACAAGATGGACCTAGTGGGTCGCAGAAGACTTGATAGGGTGTTTGTGGAGGATGACTTAATGCCTTCCGAGCAATCTGCTGCATCCTGTATGACACAAGACAGGCTGCTGTATGCATCACAAGCTGTGCATGACAGGGTATACATACCTCAGCCATGGGACAGCAAGACGCAGCATGTCATGCATGACATGTCTTTGATGCAGCAACTCGGATGGGAGGTCAGGGTGTGTGTGTGGGGGCCGGAGGGGTGAGAGATGGTATTCAATATTACACTGCAGCAAGCAGCCAACTTGACGATCATCGGTTTTCCAGATGAGTCACCTGCATGGTCTGTCTGTCAGCGCTGTTGACTGCACCAGCCACTGATGGAGGCACCTGAGACTGGCTGCTGACATCACGGGTCTGGCCAGCTTGCAGCAACCCCCTCAGCTTGCTCTGGTCACGCTTCAGGGCATTCTGCAGGGCCCGTTCCCGGTTGCCCTTCCTGTTGCAGCCTGCCAGTGCTGCATCCAGCGCCTCTGATGAGTCAATGGCAGAAATGGCGGAGCCATCAGCTGACTGGACGTGAACAGCACTTTGATCACCTGCACATCAATGCAGAGGAGCCTGTCAGGATTGAGTGTAAGCAAAGCTGCTGACAAAATGTCTTACAGCAGCCTGGCTGTGCTGTTGTGGCAAAAGTGCTTGACAGAACATCTGATTGCTGCCAGGTTGTGGTGCGTCTGAATGTGGATGATATGTTGCTGGTAGGGTTGCTTCTGCCTTCAGCAGACAGCGTTTTGACTATCTCCATTAAAGTATACCAAAATGGCGCCAATCTGGAGTCTGTGGTAAAAGCGTTGACATAAACACCACATGAGCCATTGTTGATCTATTGCAGTGGTCAGGGAAGTCTGTTTGTGGTCTCACTGTAATCAAGTTGGGATGCTTGCTGCATTAGGCTATTGAGCACTTCCCCCTCCCACCCCCCCACCCACCCTGGCCTCTTGACACACTTCTCATGCAGAGACCCTCGCCGTTGCATGTAGGATTTACATACAGCGTTTGCATACCTGTCAGCACCCAATACTTGCGGTGATGCCTATCTAAGCCAACAGGCTCACTCCTCAAAGTCAACTCTGCAATCCTGGCCTCAAACTCAGCATCCCTATCCTGCCGAGTCTTCTGTTTCAGCTTATGTTGCTGCTCTTCTTCTTGCTGCTTGTCAGAATGGGCCCGGGGTTCAGCACCCTCAGGCTCAGGGGTGGACCCCTCTGGCCCATGTGACCCTTCCTTGGCCTCTTCATCGTTGTCTTCGTCACTCTTAGTGCTCTTGTTGTCATCATTGTTGTCGCTGTCTGCAAAAGCAGGTTCAGATGTTGTCGTATGCCTACATGCCACTACTGCTGATAGCATGCTCAAGCAGACATGCAGCAAGCCTTAGTGACCCTCCTCAAGCCTGGCCTTTTTGTGGGCTTTGCTGTCCATTGCAAAATCATTCGTCTTCCTGTCAAAACACCACCTGTCACAAGTTCTCACATCTGCATGCTTTCTGACAAAGCAGTCAATGTACAGGTACACAGGGGTCAGCGGATAACGCTGACTCACCGTTCTGGTCAGCATTATCCTCGTCATCATCGTCATCATCATCTTCAGCGCCGCTCCTGTCCCCAGGAGTTTCAGCCGGGTCCAGATCAGGCTTTTGCTCATCCCCAAGCTGATCCCCAGCTTGAGTGCCACCAGCAGCAGCAGCAGTAGCAGCAGCAGCAGTGTGTTGTTCCAAGCCCTGAAGCTGCTGCTCCAGTTGCTGCAGCCTTTTCTGCCTTTCCTCCTGCTTCCTTTCCCTTTCAGCTGCCTTCTCTTGCCGCCTCTCCTGTAGCACCCAACAGGTCCACCTGTCAGCCCCTTGCAATGCCAGGCATTTAGACAGGTCTTCACATGAAGCACAGCCAGCATGTGGCCTTGTGCAAAAGTGTAGTGTGTGCATGTGCACTGCTGCTAACAGATCTTTGTTTACATGACAGTTGGGTGCTGGGGTGTGAAGATCTACAAGTATATTGGCATGATCTGCCTGAAATCAAAGACCAAGGCACCACATCAACAGAACAGAGCAGCAAGTCAACCGGCGGCTCAAATTGCATACCAGGTCTACCTGCTGCCTGCCCATCTGTCTTTCAGGCACCCTAGTATGATTGCTGACAAGGCAATGCTCACAAGGCAGTGCTGACAAGGCAATGCTGACAAGGCAGTGCTGACAAGGCAGTGCTGACTGTGCGACAAGCTGTACCATGCGCACAGCAGCACAAACAGAACAAGAGGGCCATGTGCCTGAAGCTGCACCAACACAACAGCACAAACAGCACTAGACCTGGAGCTGCATCAGCACAACAGCACAAACAGCATGAGAGGCGCAGTGTACCTTGAGCTGCATCATGCGTACATCAACAGAAACAGCACAAGAGGCGCATATACCTCAAGCCGCATCATGCGCACAACAGCACAAACAGCATGAGAGGCGCAGTGTACCTTGAGCTGCATCATGCGTACATCAACAGAAACAGCACGAGAGGCGCATATACCTCAAGCTGCACCAACACAACAGCACAAACAGCACTAGACCTCAGGCTGCGCCGGCACAACAGCACAAACATCATGAGAGGCAACAGTGTACCTCGAGCTGTGTCTGGTGGCGCTCAGACTGGAGAGCAGAGATCTGGTCCACCCTGCCTGCCAGCTCTGCCCTCATGTTGGCCCCCTCCAGAGTGTCATTGCACAGCGCCGTCAGCAGCCTCAAGTGCATGGGACCGCTCAACCTGCACCATCCCATGGACCAAAAGATCTTCACTATTAGAAACGCGTTTGCACTGTCCCTAGGCATTTCTGAGACTGAAGTTCCCTTGTAGAAAGGGCAGTGCTGAATTGGAACAGATGTTGTGGAAGTAGACACAGAGCTTTGCTGCCTCAGTCAGGATAGGATGGAGCAGATTGCTTGAAGAAGAAAGCTGTTGCTTAGAGCAGCTAAGATAGATTCCGTTACTAATGTGTCTCTGTCTCAAAAGAGATGTTCACAAATGCACTACAATTTGGTGGCCGAGTCAAACAGGCAGTCCTAGTAGCAATGTTGCAGCACAGAACACAGCATAGCATAGCCAGAGCACAGTTGCAGTCCAAGCACAGCACAGCACAGCATAGCACAGCACAGCACAGCACAGCACAGCACAGCACAGCACAGAACCAACAAAGAGACCCAATCTCACCTATACCATGGCTTGTTAGCAAGCTCAAGAGCCCCCTTGACAGCTGCCACATGATCAGGCAGCAGGCTGAGGGCTGTGTCAGCCTGCATGAGCTGGGCCTGAGGAATGCCGGTCTTGGCCCGAGTGGCCAACAGATAACGCCGCAGGATCTCTGGCCAGGTGAAGCTGTTCTTGTGAACCACCCTGGCCCACCTCCGGGCCCTGCTCTTACCTGGACCCTCTTCACTCACCTGCGCAACCAAGGGGGGGGAGGGTTGATG
>JAABUK010006368.1_pt1 | contig 17664 bp, 8 predicted proteins | sample 5559141 | NCBI WGS metagenome assembly JAABUK01 (sample SAMN10711869, study PRJNA513367) | rock metagenome | isolation source: Antarctica rocks | place: Antarctica: Victoria Land, Pudding Butte nord | collected 2016-01-03 | reverse complement strand
CGTCTGCGTGCGCTATCTCGATAACTTGGAAAGGCGATTATGGATCGTGCTCGAAGCGCACAATCAACTCTGCCTCCACAAACTGGAAAAACAACTCAAGACAACAACGCACTAAAAGCCAATACCGCCTGGTTCACTTCGCCTTGAGTACCGATGAAGTCCACATGGCGACGCATCTTCGCGACGCGAAAACAAGCTTTTTGCCCTTCAATCGTGGAAACGAAGGCGCCGCTGGAAACCCGCCCAACCCGGACGGCTACCGCACGGCGTATCTGTGGGAGCAAGTGCTGCAGCGCGATAACTTCCTCGACATTCTGGGGCGCTTCGTGCATTTGGAAAAGAAAACCGAGGAAGACGCGAGCGGCAAAACGATCATTCGCGAATCGCTCATCTTCCCGCGTTTTCATCAATGGCAAGCCGTCAATCAACTCTTGGCTGCGGCGCTCAAGGAAGGGCCGGGACAAAGTTACCTGATCCAACATTCGGCGGGTTCGGGTAAAAGCAATTCGATTGCGTGGGTGGCGCATCGCCTGGCCACATTGCACGACGACAACGACGCACGACTTTTCGATTCTGTGATCGTCGTCACCGACCGCAACGTACTCGACAGCCAGTTGCAGGAAACCATTTACCAATTCGAGCACAAAGACGGCGTGGTGCTGGGCATCGAAGACAAAGGCGGCTCCAAGTCGTCGAAATTGGTGGATGCCCTGACCGACCACACGCCGATTATCATCGTCACGCTGCAAACCTTCCCCTTCGTGCTCGATGAAATCCGCAAGCGCACGTCACTCAAGAAGCGCCGCTTTGCCGTCATCGCCGATGAAGCGCACTCCTCGCAGACCGGCAACGCCGCCGCCGAGCTTTCCAAAGTCTTGTCGTCCGAGCAAATCGAAGAAGGCGTCGAAATCAGCGCCGAAGACGTGATGTTAGCGACGATGGAAAACCGCGCCGATCATTCCAACATCTCGTATTTCGCCTTCACCGCCACGCCCAAAGCGCGCACGCTGGAACGCTTTGGCCGCGTTCTCGACCCGACACAACCGCCTTCCGCGCACAACAAGCCACAGGCTTTCCACGTGTACTCGATGCAGCAGGCGATTGAAGAAGGGTTCATCCTGGATGTGCTGAAGAACTACACGCCCTACAAGTTGGCTTTCAAGCTGGCGCATAACGGTCAGGATTACAACGAGGAAGAAGTCGATCAATCTCGGGCGCTCAAATCGTTGATGAACTGGGTGCGCTTGCATCCCTACAACATCAGCCAGAAAGTCGCCATCATCGTCGAGCATTTCCAAAGCAACGTGGCGCACTTGCTGGAAGGCCGCGCCAAAGCGATGGTCGTCACCGATTCGCGCAAAGCCGCCGTGCGCTACAAGCTCGCTATCGACAAATACATCCAGGAAAAAGGCTACGCGCTGGGTACGCTGGTCGCGTTTTCGGGCGAGGTCTCCGACCCGGAAAGCGGCGGCGACAGTTTCACCGAAAGCAACATGAACCCCGGCTTGAAAGGCCGCGATCTGCGCACCGCCTTCGCCGGAGACGAGTTTCAAATCCTCTTGGTAGCCAACAAGTTTCAGACCGGCTTCGATCAGCCGTTGCTTTGCGCGATGTATGTCGATAAACGCTTGGACGGTATTACCGCTGTGCAAACTTTGTCGCGTCTGAACCGTATCTATCCGGCCAAAGACCAAACCTATGTCTTGGACTTCGTGAACGAGCCGGACGACATTTTAGCGGCGTTTCTGCCTTACCATAAAACGGCGGAACTGAGCGGCGTGACCGACCCAAACGAAATCCACACTCTGCAAACCAAGCTGGACGCCACGCGCTTTTACACCGAATCCGAAGTCGAGGCGTTCGCTCATGCCTTCTATGACCCCAAAGGCAAGCAATCCGAATTGCACGCGCACCTGGCGCCTGCTGTGGATCGTTTCAAGCACGCATGGAAAGAAGCGAGCGGCGATGCCACAAAGGGCGATGCCACAAAGAAAGAAAAGCCTGACAAGAAGAAGTTGGATGAACTCGACATTTTCCGCAAAGACCTGGCAACCTTTGTGCGAATGTATGATTTTCTGTCGCAAATCATCAACTACGGCGACACCGCTCTGGAAGGCCGCAGCATCTTTTTCCGCCACTTGATTCCTCTGCTGCACACTGAAAACCTGGGCGAAGCCATCGATTTGTCTTCGGTGCATCTAACGCACTACAAGTTGAAGTCCGGCGGCGAGAAAACACTGCCGCTGGGCGCAGGTGGGGGTGGCCCCGACGCTCTCCTCGACCCGCTGACCGCTGCCGGCTCAGGCATGCCTCAAGACCCAGTTAAAGCTTTTCTCAAAGAGCTCGTTTCTCGCATGAACAGTGTTTTCGAGGGTGAACTGTCCGACGCTGATCTGGTCAATTACGCGTCGCACATCCGCGACAGGATGTTGGAGAACCCGCAACTGCAGCAGCAAGCGCACCACAACAGCAAAGAGCAGTTTGCATTGGGGGACTTCAAACCCGCGCTCATCGAAGCGGTGATTTCCGGTTTGGACAACTATCAGGACATGGCCAAGCAAGTGCTGAGCAACGAAACTGCCCGCGAAGGGTTTGCCGCCGTCGTGTTGGATCTGGTTTACAACGCTCTCCAGAGCGACAAACCCGGGCCGTCAGCCTGAGCATGATGAAGATCGAGTACTCGATAGAGCAGGCATAGAACACATGAAAAGCAATCTTCATCTTCTGCCATTGACCAACACTGTCGCCGCATCCGAAGTACTCGCTGCGTCCGAAACAGGGCGCTTGTTCGCCTGTGACTTCGGCGTGGTCGGTGCCGAGCATTTTGAAGCTGTGTCATGGGGCTATGAAAAAGGACGATTGACTAACATCGATCATCACGCTCCCACACCGCGCATGCGAGAGCGCATCTCCAGCACCAACCTCGCGCTGCGATACGTCAGTGCGAACGGCATCGCGGGCGCGCAAGATTCGATCATCATTAACCATACCGATTGTGACAGCATCTTAAGCAGTGCGATTGTGCTTGGCGATCTCGAACCGCGAGAGGAATTCGGCGTGGCAGCTATTGCCGCCGATCACACAGGCGAAGAAAACGCCATCGCCGATTTGTTGCAGGCGCTCGATAAACAGCGCGACTACGAGTACTCGATGCGCAACCTGCGTTCGTTGTTGGAGGGCAGACAGCTCGATGATGAAGCGCAGGCCGCTCTAAATGTGCGACACGCCAAACGTGCCAAAGCTGCCGAGTTGGTGGAGGAGGGCGCATTTACAGTGCAAAATGGTGTGGCCTGGGCCGAACTTGGCGATGCTATCGATGGCGAGTTCTTCCCGGCGCTCTTGCCGGATGCGGTTTTGATTGCCATGTTCAGCCCGCGCGAGGGTGAAGAGGGAAAATGGGACGCCAAATTCCGTCTGGGCCAGGCTGCGCCACCGGAGTTTTCGCTACCGGATGTCCTCGCTCCCATTGATGCTGGATACGGTGGACGCTGGAACGCTGGATCCAACAAGCGAGCGGGCGGGTCGAAACTCTCGCCGGAACAATATGTGGCAGCGATAGCCAAAAGGGTGTGAGTCTGGAATGGTCGTACTGTGAATGTAAAACGTTTTGTGGATGTAAAACGAAGAAAAGTAGCGCGCAGATTTGTTCAAGTGGGAAAAAATCGCGCAACACAGGGCATCCTTCAACGTGTCCACTTGTCGCTTTCAGACCGTGCCATTTTCGACTACGCCGTCGTGCGAAAATCATGCGCACAACCGAACCCTCGACAGCGCTTTTTTGCGGCCAAAATAAGTCACGTTTAAGTGCCAATTTCGCGCACAAATTACGTCACACAAAAAGACGGTTTCACGCTCAAAAAGAGCGTGCTTGTTGGACGGCGTTGGACAGATTTTTTTCGTCCAACAAAGCTTGCAAAAACATCCTGATTTTCGTCTTCAGAGATCCCTGTTTTTGCGCTGTTTTCGGCTTTTCAAAACAGGCACCGCTTTTGTAATTTCATCCATCAAATGGCACATGCAGCAGTTCGGAGGCTTTTTGCTTGGCGACCTCGCCACGCCGGTCATAGCGCGTAGCGGTCGTCACATTGGCATGACCCACCATTTTCTGTTTCGCACGAGAACAGGAAAGTTGTCATGGCTGGATGCACCTTCACATTTCTTGGGGGTCGACCAGAAGTGCTGTGTGTTCGGCATCAGCCGGCGCACGTCGAGGTTGGGCGTTTGGCCTCGTATTGAGGTGCTTAAAGTCATGCCAAACCATGTAAAATCCAGGGTCAGGGACTTCCATTCACTATGTTATCCATTACTGATCCTTCGGGCCATCATCGTGTTGAACGATATTGGCGTCATATCGGGAATGATGAACCACGCGACACGTGGGGCTACTTTTTGGAGCCTGAGACAAAGAAAACTACACCTCATGAAGGCAAGACCGTGATGCTGTCGCAGCTGCACGATTTATCTTGCTTGGTATTGCTTGGCGAACCTGGCTTGGGGAAAACCACGGAACTTGATGAGGCAGAAGCGAGGGAGCGTGAGCAGAATCCCTTCCACATACATCATCGCGTCAATTTGAACCGGTTCAACGACACTTACGGCCTGACACGAGCTATCTTTGAACACCCTAAGTGGCGCGAGTGGCAAGAAGGTGAAGGAACCCTTCATTTGTGGTTAGACAGTCTGGATGAATGCTTGCTGCGGTTAAATGCGGTCGCATCATTTCTGGGTGAAGAGCTAAGAGAGTGCGATGCTGCCAGATCACGCTTGATCTTGCGTATCGCCTGCCGTTCCGCTGTATGGCCGACCACACTGCAACAAAATCTTCAAGCAATATTTGGAAAAGAAAAGGTTCATCTTCTTCATTTATGTTCGTTAAGCCGTCGCAATGTTGAGGTGTGGGCCGAGTCTGTGGATGTGGAGTCAGGTGCGTTCCTGAATGCCGTTGAATATCACGGAGCGGCACCAATGGCGTCTAATCCGGTGACACTTAAGTTTCTACTGGCAGCATTTAAGAATGGTCGGATGCCCGCGACGCGCGCAGATCTATTCCGTGACGGATGTTTGTACCTATGCTCTGAGTGGAGTCAAAGTCGCCTCGACGCCCGACAAGTTGGTCACCTAACGCCACCCCGCCGATTGGAGATTGCTTCGCGCATTGCGGCCTTAGCCGCACTGTGTGGCAAGCCCTTTGTATGGCGCAGTTCAAATATTGAAGCGCCATCGGTCGCGCTCACTATGGCTGATATTTTGGGTGAAAGTGAGGGCGAGCCTTCACCGGATGGACTTCATTCCAATGATGTCAATGAGGTTTTAGATACCAGTCTGTTCTCCGGTCTGAGTCTGGATGGTGTGCCGGTATTAACTTTTGGGCATCAAACCTATACTGAGTTTTTGGCTGCACATCACTTGCTGCGAGTGCAGATGCCGGATGACCAACTCATCAGTCTGCTCAGTCACGGTGATTTGGCTCCAAGCCAAAGCAATACACCTTTGGTGCCACAATTATCTGAAATCGCAGCTTGGGCGTCAAACGAAAACCGTGCCCTTTTCAGTCATGTTATGCGTGTCCAACCCGACTTGTTGGTGCAGCGTGACATGACAAGCGCCGATGATAGTGATAAAGCACGTTTGGTCACATCATTGTTGGAAGAAGTGGAAGCTGGTCGTCTCGTCGATAGCTGGAACCTGCGTCATGTCTACAAAAGGCTCAATTATCCCGGCTTAGCTGCGCAACTTCAGCCCATTATTGCCGATGGTTCTAAAGACATCATCACGCGTCGGATGGCGATAGATATTGCAGAGTCCTGTCCACAAGCTTATAGTCTGGTCGCCTTTTTAGCGGATGTCGCTTTAGACGTTAATGAAAACATCAACATTCGTAATCAAGCGGCTCACGCGGTTCAAACTGCTGGTGATGAAGCAATGCGGTTGCGTTTTAAACCCTTGGCTCTTGAGCCACAGCCGGAAGACCGCGATGATGAACTCAAGGGCGCAGCATTATTGTCTCTATGGCCAACTCTCATCAGCGCGGAAGAAGTCTTCGCGTCGCTGACACCGCCTAAATCCGACTTATTTGGCGCGTACCAATTGGCTATTCACCGTCTGGCGGAGAAGCTTCAACCGGCAGATTTGCCGGTCGCGTTACGCTGGTGCGTTCAGCTTGATGAACGTATGGGGTTCAGCGACGAATTGTGGGATTTCCGCCATTTAGTAGGCGATATCCTCAATCTGGCGTGCCGACATCTCAATCATCTGGAGGTCTGCCGGTTATTCGCCGAAGCCATTGCAGTGAGGATGCGCCAATACGATTTAGAAACGGTTTGGCCAACGCGCAACGATGAAACCGATTCCACTCTGCTCTCTGATGATGAACGCCGTGACGTATCTTTCCATTTAGTGGTTTTGCTTGCAGAACATGATTCCCTTCATTCACTCGTATTCGATCACGGTAGCCGTTTCGCGTGGGTGCTCCCACAAGATTTACCATGGTTGTTAGAGCAACTGAAGAGTGAAGCCGATCCGGATAAGCAAAGCGCATGGGCACAGCTTATCGAAATTCTGTTTTCTTATTACGGCCTTTATGCCCGAACGGAAGCAATGGAAGCCGTTGTTCCCGCTACACAAAGCCATTTTGTTTTAGCCGAACAAATGCGCCATTGGTTTGGCCCTATAGAGTTGAATTCTGAGCAGGCCGTGCAGATGCGGAGTAACTGGGAATCGCGCCTCAATTTCGACCGCGAGCAGCAAGAGCGTGAACGACAAGCTCGAACACGCGAGACGGAAGAGAAGGCAGCCCGCCGTCGCGTTGTGGAGCAACGGCTCATGGATAGTGAAAACGGCGACTTTGAGGCTTACTGGATGTTTGACTTGGCGATGATGTCGGCTGAACAATCAATGCGCGGCGAGTTAGGGACTCATGTGACCCAGTCGAGCTTTTGGCGATCCGCTGATGAAGCATGGCACGGGCGAGTGTTGGCTACGGCTATAGCTTATTTACGTGGACGCGAGCCGCAGAGTGAATTATGGCTTCGCTCCAGTACCTTTCATCGTCCAGCAACAGCAGGCCATCGTGCGCTACTTTTACTGTTTCTCGAAGACCGGGGGGCTCTCGATGCCCTACCAGATGAAGTTTTGAGTCGCTGGGCACCGGTGACCGTGTGGTTTCCTTGGCACGGTGACGAAACGGGGGAAAGAGATAATCAAAGCCTTTTAGCCTATCTGCATGATCGTGTGCCGCAGGCCGTCGCGGATGCCGTTGAAGCTCGCATTGACGACGAGAACGCACGCGATGAAAATTACCTTTTCACACTACGCAAGTTAGCATTCCCTTGGAGCGAGACGCTTCACCAAATGTTGATAACAAAGGCGCGTCAGGCCGATTTGCACCACGTCGCGCTCTACAATCTCTTGCATGAGTTGTTGGAGCGCGAAACCTTGCCGGTGTTTGCTCAAGCATTATCAAATGCTTCGGCCTCTCAACCAGTAATGATGCCAGGACCAGCGCGAGTATTAGGAGAAGAGTTACTCAGAGCAACACTCAGCGCAGCGCAAGCGGCAACAAGTGATGAGGAACGTCAGTCCGAGCAAGAAAGAGCACGTTCCATCGCGCTGGCTCTACTTGATGGCGCTATAGATGGTGGTTGGCCCATTGTCTGGCCAGCAATGCAAGTTGACCCTGAATGGGGCCGAGAACTCATGTTGGATTTCGCACGACATACTGACCTGAGTGGCCGGGGCATTTTTCTGCAGTGGCTACCTGCCGAACAAGTAAAGGACTGGTTCTTATGGCTCTTGGAGCAGTTTCCGTTGCAGGAAGACCCGCACCCGCGTGGCGCGCATATGGTTTCACCTCGTGAAGATTTGTCTCATTTGCGGGATGGGTTGCTGCGAATTTTACAGCAGCGTGGCACGCTGGAAGCGTTGCAATTCTTGGAGCGGATCAAATTGGCTGTGCCCGACCACTGGGTAAGGCATGTGCTGCCTCAAGCGCGGCGCATTACGTTAGCACAGACTTGGCAGCCTCTGAAGCCAATTGAGGTATTAAAAGTCTTATACCCTCAGAAATATAATGGAGCCACAATGCAAAAAGTCAAAATTCTCTTCATCGCAGCGAACCCCGTAGACCCGGTTAATCCTGATGACACAGTCCATTTGTCTCATGATGAAGAGCAGAGATTGATTCAGGAGCGAATAACGTCCGCGACTCACCGTGACCTTATTGAGGTAATTTCGGTCGTAGCAGCGCGGCCTAACGATGTGCTGCAAGCATTTAATCGCCATACCCCGCAAGTAGTTCACTTCACAGGGCATGGAAATGATAAGGAACTTCTACTTTGTGATGCTGACGGCTATGCTCAGCCGGTGAGACATGAAATTTTGACAGAATTGTTCCGTATTATGCCTACGGGTGTTCAAGTAGCGGTGTTCAGCGCGTGTTTGTCGCGGCCACAGGCTGAAGCTGTCAAAGAGCATATCCCGTGTGCTATCGGCATGAGCGATACAATAGACGATTACGCAGCAACTGTTTTTGCTGGTGCGTTTTACCAGGCAATTGCCTTCGGTCAATCAGTGAAGAGTGCTTTCGATCAAGGGGTTTGGGCAATGAAAGCGGAAGGATGCGGAGATCATGACATTCCGCAAATCTTCGTCAAGGATGGCGTAGATGCCTCACAAGTCGTACCTGTCAAATCTTGAATTGGCTAATTCTATGTGGGACGGCGCAGCAATCCGACCTCATGCAGAAGTGGTTGGCCGTTGACTAAGCCGATTTCTCTTTTTTCGGGTGTAATAGGCGGCTCTCCGGACGTTGTGTTCAATGTTGAGGCATGAATAACTGCATCAATGGAGCACCCCCAGGAAACGGCGACTGCCTCAATGAAAGCTCCAAACAATGTCCGTGAACGGAAATTTGCCCAATCAGGGTTTGAAACTTCGGCTATATGTTGCGGCACGCCGGGATTCCAATCAATTTGATGCAACTCCTGTGCGCGGAATAGCAGGAAGGGTAAGTCGTGGCCGGTTAAGTAAACGTGAGGATGCAAGCGAACTGACTCCGCCAGACGCGCGCCTTGTAAAATTTGAAAGTCAAGGAAGGCCAACTCGTCCGGCAAGTCCCTCATGGCGGCAATATCGTCGTGGCTCAAATAGAGAGTTCCTTCTTCGTGACCGATGCCAGTGGCGGCAATCATCAAAGGCCCCGTCAAACCACCACAACGCCGCACCACAGTAGCCGTTGTAAGCTGGTGATTGACATCGGTCGTGATGCTGGGGAAAAGAGTTGCCTGCTCGGTAGCCCATCGCGCTAATTCCTCGGCTTCGACCAAAGGCACGGCTTCATCACGCGCCGCTCGTGCCGCCTCTCCCACCAGGACGCCCGCAATGCCGGTTAGCTCGGCAGCGTGTAGACCACCTACTGTCACACATCCGCATCGGTAATTGGAAGTATCGAATATCTCAAAGCCTAATTGCCAAGGGAAGAGACAAGCTCTCCCAATCACGTCTCCTGATGAAGAACGCAAGTGGCGCAGTGTCGCCACAATCTTATCCAGTAACTCTGGCGATTTGAGATGATTGAAATTGTAATAGTCCGACCAGACTCGGCGCAGCAGCTCTCGTCCATCCCCTTCTATCCAGTCGCCAGCTTGAATGATACGATTTCTGGACGGAGTGTGTGAAGCAGCAGAGATCGAAAGTACCAGCGCGGCTTGCGGTGAAGTGTTGGCAACCTTCAAATCGCTATCTTCCGCAACGTGGAGATGAACATCAAGGGTGGGGCAGAGCCAGCGACAGAGCGTTTCTAAATCCCATCGCGTATCGGCAGAGACCGGAATTGCATCAGCAGACGAATCGAGTGCCCCGGCCTCCAATGAAGACGACGCAGTAAGCCATACACGCACCCTTGTGCCGCCTTCTTGCAACTGCTCATCGGGCCGGGCAAGGCGGAGTAAAGGATGCCAGTTCAAACCTTTCTCCCATTCGATAACATGGCTGGTTTCGACACCCTTGTCGTAGCGGCGTGAGGTTACACGCACGCGCACGCCCCACATGAAAACTGAGAAGAAACCGATACCGAAGCGACCGGTCGCTTCAAACCGTCCTCCACTGAGTCCAGGCCATTCCTGATGCTGCAAGAAGGTGTTCCAAAGTGAAGCTCCGAAATCAAGTAGAGGCCCGGTGAGCACAGCGGGCGACATTCCTAAACCATTGTCTTCGACTTCTATCCAGTGGCCCTGTTCGTCCCACCCTTGATGAACTGTAATCTCTCCTTGATCGCGTTCCGCATAACGGGTCTGCAAAATGCGGCGTGCACGCACAGCATCACAGCCGTTTTGAATGAGTTCACGCAAGGGTACGCTTCCGCGACTATGGCGCCCATAGAGGTTTTCTCCACCTAAGCTGCGGGCGAGTACAGCGACATCGGACACTCGAATACGGGCTTCAACCGGCTCCCAGTCCTGAGTCGGCACGGCTTGAGCCAGGCGAGCAGGGGAGTCCGCACCAAAGGCACTTCGAGCGGCGAATCGCGTATGGCCCAGATCAGCCAGCAATGCATCTACCTGTCGCAGTTCACGGTCGGCATTTTGAATCAATTCGTAGCCCGTCCACCAAGACGAGGCCTCGGAAGCTGGAAACGCATAACCGGATGAAAAATGGATGCGGTCGCCATGGCGATGTACCGTAATCCGTCGTTGAAACTGCCAATGCGGATCGGCGCCGCTTGTCGGACGACGCACGACACGCAAAAAACCCGGTGCTCGACGAGCATCCAGATGAATCGCGTCGCAAGTACGGATGAGGCAGGCCAGTTTTAAGCGATTTACCTGCCATTCTGGTGGACAACCGGCGGCGATAGGTGCCGCAAGAGAAGGGCGATGGGCAAATTCTTGAGTGATTCGTTCCAAAGGCCAACCGTGACTGGCAGCAATGCGTCCTATATCACGACCAAAATGCGTGCGTAGAATCTCGTCTTCTATAAGATAGAATGGTTGTCCATCCACATCTCGATACTCGACCAGGGCCAACAACTCGGCGTAGTCTGCGTGACGTGCGCGCAGCACTTCCGCGGTAACCGATTGTTGCGCCCTAATATCTGTTCCACTTTCCAAAGCGTTGACTTCGGCCGTTGTTGGACGGTGTCCCAACTGTCTGCGCAGGTTTGCAACAGCCACATCGCGCCACAGCGGATCTTGCCGAAGCTCCTGCAAGCGACCGGGTAACGCCGCCAGTCCCATAGCCGCATCGTGCAAGAGAAAAACCGCGCCCAGAACAAACCCCTCCGCCGGGTTTAGCTCCACATCACCGACGTGATCAGCCATTTCCCAAAGAGCGTCGCAATGTGCAACGTCGTGGGCAGTGAAGTCGGGAAGATTCCGATGCACCTCATTCATGAGAATGCCGGCGCGCTCATGCAATTTTAAGAACTCGCTGCGGAGCCGCTCGACCGCCGCAGCATTGTCTGTCTGCAACAAGCCCAGAGATGTGTTCCAAGAACGAGTGGCTTCAAAAGAAAGGTATTCCGGCATTGTTAATTTCTACCTTAAATTGTGAGATCGTCTTTATGTCAGCAGACGTTCAATCAAATGGCACATGAAGCAGCTCGGAAGCTTTTTGTTTAGCCACTTCTCCACGCCGGTCGTAGCGCGTCGTCGTGGTCACATTGGCGTGCCCGGCCATCTTCTGCACCGTGCTAATATCGGCACCCGCATCGAGCAAGTCAGAGATAAAGGTGCGTCTGAGGTCGTGAGGTGAGAAATGCTTGACACCGGCTTCTCTGGCCCGCTTGAGCAAAATGGAGAGAATCGCTTGATCGGTCATACGCCGATGGACGATGCGTCCCGACTTCAACACCGGCCACAGCAATGGCCCCTCGACATCGCCGCGCAGCAACAGCCATTTCTCCAGCGCCGATCTCGCACCGCGCGACGCATAACCGATGCGCGCTTTGTTGCCCTTGCCGCTGCGCACCGTCAACGCGCCGGTTTCTCGATCATAGTCTTTCACATCCAACGCCACAGCTTCCGAGCGGCGCAGACCAACTCCATAAAGGATCGCCAACAGTGCCGCATCGCGCGCCCCACCAGCTTGAGCATCTTGCGCACAGACATGAAACAGCATCCGCAATTCGCCCGGTGACAGCGCACGACCTCGCGGCAACGACTCGCCGCGCACTGGCGGAAGGTTGACGGCGCGGTGGTATTCCTCAGTTGGGATCTGGCCCAAGTTCCAGGCCGCTTTGAGTACTCCACGCAGGGCCGCCAAACGATGATTGGCTGAGGACGCCGCATAGCGTTCGGAAAGAGCTGCACGAATGGCCGCTGTGTGCTGAAAACGCAAGGCGCCCCAATGAAGCGAAAAGGCATTGCTTCGTCCTGAAGTCAGCAGGGCCGCAATCAGTTCGAGTGCCGTTCTCATCGAACGCCGCGAACCGGGTGCCAAGGATGCTAAGTACACGGCAGCTGGGTTCTCATCCGGTGGAAGAATCTCGAGACGGACTAAGACGTTCTCTTCAACGTTGTTGTCTTCAACGACATTCTCTTCGACGAGGGCTAAAGTTGTGATGACAGTCATAAAGATGATGCAAATAGCTTTTGCAGGGACAAAAGTTCCAGTTGTGTAGCTACAGCCCTGGCTCCTGACCCCACTTTCTTCATTTTAGTCGATTTATGTTTAATTAGTGTTGGTAAGACCCATTACCATAAACTATTTACAGTGAAGTAATAGACCACGCTTCGTCTCCCCCTTCACACTCTCCGAGCAAAGTTTCGTTGCCAAGTTCGGCGACAACTCTGCGGGTAGCTGCATCAATGATAAGAAGTAAGATGTCACTTGGCTCATCGCCATGCCGCCGCAGGGAAGGGTCAACACTCCAAGCTTGATAACCGCCGCAAGTCCACTTACTAACATAAGAGCCATCAATCGTCTTTTTTCTTTGCGCGCATTGGGGAGTGAAGTGACGGTTTGAAAGATGTTGATTTGGTTAGGTACTTGCGCCATGTAAAGCATCCAAGCAACAATTGCCCTCATAGTCACGTCTTCGATGTCCACAGAAGAGGCATCGTTACCCATCAAATAGATGGCTAAGGTCACGATTCAAATTCATTTCAGCAAGCGGCGAGTGAGACGATGGCGCTGGTAAAGCCTCCCTTAAATCGCGCTGCACATCTACCCTGACAGGCATAAGCCAGAAAGTCGAACCGTTCCATGTTGTTGTGCTGTCAGCCTCAAATCGGCCCGATCCCACGAATGGGTAAAGCAACATCAAACTTGGTTCCGCCTTGCTGGGATTCCGCTTTTTTTCCAGCTCCGCGTAAACCGTGAGTTGACGTACGTCGCTGGGTGTGATCAAGCGGCCAGCAGCTTGATTAGTAGCAGTGCTTAATTCTTCGCCCTGCTCTTCGTCTTTCGTGTCGTCAACAGCTTCAGCGAATTTCAACGAGTCCTGACGACCTTTTGTCAAGTGCTTGTATTTGGCATCACCGATCCATGTAGTCTCAATACCTTCCCAATAGTAATCAGCGTATTGATTGATGCCACCCTTCGATAAATTGAAAAGCCTGCCCAAGAATTTTTGCGTTTCCACACCGGTATCAAAGTACTTTTCGAGTACCGCATGAGCGTAGTCCTCAAACACAGCATTCATGTCAAGTAGAAACACGAAGGTGTCGGCTTCACCTGCTCCCAAAGCGTGCCCGGTGCCTTCCATCAAACGCCGCGCCAAATTGAAGGCAAGCCGAAAGCGTTCGTTTGAGCGATCCCAACGTAGGAATTGAATTTCAAACAAGGCGACTTCGACCGGAACATCGGCAACGTCTTCCAACAACGCCAAGCAATCGGCCAATAAGCCGCTCGTCTTCGTGTGCCCAACACGTTGATGAAGAAACCGACAGGCGCACTTGAACAAACGGTTAAGGAGAGTATCAGACGTGAATTCATCCCAAGCACAAGCCATACGGTCGAGACGATTCCAGTTGCGCGTGACTTGATCCAAGATCTGGATGCGGCCACGCACCGCTCGCAAGTCATCTTCCATACGTTGGTAGGTGTGCGCCACGCCGTTTTCCAATTCGCGTAAAAGGCGCTTCGCCAATAAAAACGCGAACAGGTCAACAAAGGTATCCGGCGTCTCTTCCAGTCCGGCTGTTTCGGTTTCGGCAATGTCATGATGCTCAGTGACTTCCAACATCCATAACAGATTGTGCATCACGGAACGCACTCGGTTTTCTGAGAAGGAAGTCGCATCATCCAATAGCCCAGCATCGAGCTTGGGATAGATTTCAATCGCGGCATCGGCGGCTTCGACAACGCCCACAAACTGTCGCGCCTGCAAGCTGTTGCCATCACCACCCAGTGAAAGCGGCGCGACATTTAAACGGTTGGCGTTCTTCCACGCCGTTACAGTGTGAACCAGGCGAGCGCGGCGTTCGGAATCCCAATTGTGAATAGAAATTCCGGCCCACTCGTGGAGACGAAGGGTCTGGTCATGGTCCTGTAGCATCATCGCCGCCTTTGGGTTCGTTGTCTATGGCCGCGCCGCTGCCATAATTGATGCGCAGCATTTTCAAGCAGTCTAATGAGGTGCCATCGTAATCCTGCGCATCAAAAAGCCACTGCCACTTGTTGCGAGCGTCGGCGCTCTTACTATTAGGGAGTGCAACAACTAAGCCTTCCTTGCCTTTGCTTTCACCCAACACATAACGCAAACCCTCCCAATCGTTATAGAAGTACTCTTGCAGAAGTGGAATCACGCGGTATCGGAAAACGTGGTTGAAACTCTCGTCATCGTCCACGCGCACGAAATAGGCATGGCCGATGCGATGCTCGCGGTCTTTACGCAGCGTGATTCGTGTGTTGAGTTCGCGCAACACATCGCGCATCTCAGAGGTTATATTGGGGCAAACTTTCCAATCGGGCGCCAGTTCGCTGAACTCGAAGCGCCGTCGCAAGGCCACATCCACCAGTGCCAAACTTTTGTCCGCTGTGTTCATGGTGCCCAAAAAGTAAAGGTTCGCCGGCAAAGCGAAGCGGTCTCCCGAATAAGGCAATTTTACAGTCAGCGAATTGTCACCTGGTAACCGCTTATCGTCTTCGAGAAGGGTTATCAACTCGCCTAAAATTTTGCTGATATTGCCACGGTTGATTTCATCGATGATGAGCACATAGCGAGGTGCTGGGCCTTCTTTGAGGCGGTATTCTTGACTTCCAGCTAAGAAGCTACGAGCACCATCAGGCGAGATGTTTTTCTGCTCTGGCAACTGTGCTTTGGTTGTGCGGAGATCTTTCAGATATTCGACAACCGCCCCAATAAAGTTGGTGTGGCCATTTCCAACTAACTGCTTGACACGTGGTGAATTTGCTCTTGGGCCGTCGCGTAGCGCGTTCCAAACCACTTCGGCATATTTACGCTGGCATGAATAAACCGGCCCAGTCTTACTAACTGTATTCTCCGCCTGTAGATTACCTGCATCCGTAACATTGATTTTGAAGGAACTGCCCGCCGAAAGACCAGGACATTCCCAATTAGGTTCGTTATCAATCTTGTCTAGCAACGCGCTCCAGACATCCTCAAACGTCGCTTCGTCGGGACGCGCCGGTTCGAGGCACGCCCCCATTGCTTGCAACGCCATCTCTTTCAAAACCCCATCGCGGCAAGTGTACCGGGCCTCTCCGTCGCGGGATGCTTCTAATATAGGCCGGATGCCTTCGACGAAATCTTCATACGAATACGATTGATGAAAGGTGATAAAGCCAATGCGTCCTTCTTGCAGCAGCTCATCGAAGCGCAGCTTGCACACAGCATGGTCGCCAGGCACGCCAGAATTGATGATCTCGACAGCGCGTTCGATGGTGCGATAAGTTTTGCCGGTTCCGGGCGGGCCATAGAGAATTTGATTAAGCGGATACGAAGTAGGCACGGCATCTCCTTTCAATTTGGAATTGGCTGTCGCCTCAAATTTTTCGCGATTTAGCTCAATCAGAGTACTTCGCCACCCACCTTGTCGCACCTCACGTGCTGTGAGGTCATACCAGAGCACCGGCAAACGGTGCAAATAGTGTCCAGCTTCGGAGTGAAACTCACATGGCTTAGTCACGACTCCGATACCAAGGACTTTGGTGGTGCCTCTGTTGGCGACAAGACGGTCGCCGGGCTTGATGTCATGCGCGAAACGCCACACCTGATTTACACTTTCGGTCGTATAGCGGTGAGCTTTCTCGTACTTGTCGGGATTGTTCACTATGATGGTTCGTCGCGCTTCCAGTTCTGCCCCAGTCATAGTCGTCACATCGCCCAACTCTGGCCAGCCGATGGCGCTGTAACCGTTATTGCGCCATTCATCCCATAGGAAGGCGTTTTCGCCCGGCGAGATTTTCCAGAAGCGAGTTTGCGGCGTAATTAGTGGCACTTCATCGGGCTGCACTTTTATCTTGCCTTGTGAAAACAACCAGGCATCGCGCGAAATTTGGGGATAGTCATTGCCGATCTTCTGGTGGATTTGTTCGATGAAATTGCGATAACCGTCCAACCCATTGGCAGGGGCAGGGATACCAAAGTTTTTGGCATAGCTTAAAATGCGTTTGTCTAAGCTGACATATTGATGTGGGTTAATCCAGAAGAGGCCCATGCTTAACATTACCCGCCCAGCAACGGACACACACTGTGAAAACAGTGGTTCGATTAGTTGGTCTGGCCCAGCTTGGTGAGCAATATCCGCAATGTCCCATAATCGAGCAATGTCTTCTGCTTCGCGCTTGTTGGCGAGTGAAGGAAAAAATAACGAGTTGCGGGCATCCGCCGTAGGAATGCCGCTGAAATCGTTGGGCAAAGCTGCTTGTAAGTTCCACTGTTGCTTTAGATGTGTGAGAATCGCAATGCGATTTTGATCGGTTAAGTTGCGGTTGAATGAGGCGAAGAAGCTGAACGGGTCAATCTCACCTAATGATTGTGTCGTGCCTTGCGGAGTCTTCTCTTGGAGTGCAATCATAGGCAGTTCCTTGTCTTTAATGCTTTGCAGCACTTGCAACAGCAGCGATTGATCTGCGCGCAGCGAGACAATCTTAACGGCTAATTCACAGTAAAGTGGCACCCAGGTAAACATAGTTTGATTCATCTTCTGCTACTCCTCCTTCTTCTCGCATTTGTTATCGGTCAGTCTCATCCTTCCCGCGCGGTTTATAAAGCCGTTGCGCCGCTTCACGCAGCGTCATCGGCAGCAGCTTCACATCGGATGGGTTCATGCGGGTGCGCTTCAGCAGCGACAGTTTAGCGACCACAATGGACTTTAGTTCCGATTCGAGCTGGCGACCCAGCGCCTTGCAGTACTCATGTACTGTATAAACGACGTAGGGAATAACTTTCGCCAGGCGCTTGGATGATAGGAAATTATGATCGAGGTCAACAGAAAACCCAGTCTGGTGAATTGCCTGCACCATGCGTTCGACGACGCGGTTCACCCGCTCTCGCCCCTCGTCCTCACTCAGATTGCGCAGCAATTCCACAAACTCGTAGCGCGGCAAAAGTGGCGCGGGGTCGCTGCCGGTGTGGGTATTGGCTTTTAGTGCGTTGTTGTCTTGAGTTGTTTTTCCAGTTTGTGGAGGCAGAGTTGATTGTGCGCTTCGAGCACGATCCATAATCGCCTTTCCAAGTTATCGAGATAGCGCACGCAGACG
>JAABUK010006367.1_pt1 | contig 17669 bp, 22 predicted proteins | sample 5559141 | NCBI WGS metagenome assembly JAABUK01 (sample SAMN10711869, study PRJNA513367) | rock metagenome | isolation source: Antarctica rocks | place: Antarctica: Victoria Land, Pudding Butte nord | collected 2016-01-03 | reverse complement strand
ACTACAGACCACAAGCCATTAACCACAAATCATAGACCACAAACCACTGACGACAAACCACAAACTACAGATCACAGACCACAAAACACAGATCACTGACTACAAACCACAGCCCAAACCACAAACTACAGATCACAGACCACAGATCACTGACTACAAATCACAGTCGCGCAGGAGACAAGGGGATGCGTGAGCTTGCCTCCTAGAGTGAGGGTGATGAGGCGGATCATCTTGTGCAGGGCAATGCCTCTGTCCACCACCGAGCTGGGCTTGTCCAGGGACATGGCATCATACATGTCCTTGTCCATCAACCAGAAGGCAATGGTCTTGTCACCCACCAAAGCCTGCAGGCAAGAGCTGTCAATTTTTGGACACATGCATATATGCAACAAGATGTCTCTCTCCATCCCTTTTCAACACCTTTTGTTTCTACCCAAAAAGGGCAGGGACAGCTTGACTGCTTGAGATGCAGTCATCCATGCATTCATTCAACACATGTCAGAAGGCAATGGTCTTGTCACCCACCAAAGCCTGCAGGCCAGAGCTGCGTCTCTTTGTTGTATGTGCAAAGCTTGAGATGCAATCACGCATGCATGCTTCCTTGACGTATGTTTTCTTCCAGGCCCAGGTATATGCAGTCCTGAGTAGCTCCCTATATAAGGTACTGTTGTTTTCACACGTGATCATAATACTCTGCATAGCCCACATATCGCAGGAGTTCAACTCCAAACAAACCCAGTGCTTTTCTAAAACCTCGCCACAATGCAGAGACATGTTCTTACAGTCTCCAGACATTTCTGAGTTGAGTGTAGGGATGACGTTTCTAATCAAAATAGACATTTCGGGATTGAAAAGAGCTTGTGTTCTCTCTTCTGTTCTCACCTGGTCATGCGACTCTGCATAGCCCACACAGGGCTCGGCATACCGCCGGTTGGTGAGTGTGTGTATGATGTTGCCCATGTCCCAGTCCTGATCCCGGTACTTGCCCAGGATCTCGATCCACTTGTCAGCAATGGCCATCTGCAGCCGGTAGTCAAAGCCCACGCCGCCCTCTGCTATGGGCCTGCATTCATTCATTCATTCATCTGTTCATTCATCCGTTCATTCATCTGTGTTGATCTGTTTATGTGCATTACATAGCAGCCCCCTGTACTGTCCTGCAGGCAAACCAGAATTGCTTCAGTCAAAGCCCATGCCGCCCTCTGCTATTGGCCTGCATTCATTCATTCGTTCATTCACTGGTTCATTCATTTGTTCTTTCATTCAGTTGTTCATGAAAATGTTTGAGGTCATGTATTGGCCTTCAGGCAAACCAGAACTGCTCCAGTCAAAACACATGCCACCCTCTGCCATTTGGCCTGCAGGCAGAAGTGAAAAGCTTTCTGCCATTTGGCCTGCAGGACAAATGGTGGAATTGTTTCACATGTGCCTGCAGGCCAAATGGCAGAAAGCATCATCCTCACATCTGTCTCCTGCACTCTGCCTGTTGAGCTTCTGCAGCATTGCACACAACACTGCCCTTCTTGTGTACACACCACGCAACAGTGTTGACACACAGGCACAATCTGCTGCATCATCTAGCCAGTGTCCTTTTGGAGCGTAGGAACGTCTGATGCTAGTGTTCACGCTTTTCTCATGTCGCACATTGCACATGTGCACATTACAGCGGGCGTTTATGACAGACAATGACAATCTGTGTCCATACAAACTTGGCAAAGTCACCTGCAGAATGTGGGCAGCCCGGTATAATACTTGGCTTCTCATTAAATTGACGCCGAAAGGCGTAGTCCTTTCTTTTCTTTTCTCACCTGCAGAATGTGGGCATGCCAGACACGTCCTCCCCAATGGTGATGGCAGTTGGGAAGTAGTCATGGATCATGGTGTTCATCAGCATCAGGTACACCACAGCCTCCACATCGGTAGCCATGCCAAAGTACTCATCGTAGTTGCCTGCATATAGCCAAGAAGGAGAGATGACACCAAAGTGACACTCAAACACAATCCAAGGACAGACCGACTGCACATACACAACAGGGATCACTGACGCTTGTCACTCAGCACCTCCAAGATGCACACCCGATAATGATTCAGATAGCAGGTCGCTAATGCACACACAAAGCTGCTTCTGAAAGCAGGTCTCGGACGCACACACAAAGTTGACTCAGATGCATGGTTGCTAATGCACACACAATGCTGGTTTGAAAACAGGCCTCACATGCACACAGGATGCTGATGCTGACCTGTGAAGGCCATCTGCAGGCCGTGATGGTGGTACATCATGGATGTGACGCCGTCAAACCGGAAGCCGTCAAACTTGTACTCGTCAACCCACCATCTTGCGTTTGAGAGCAAGAAGCGCAGCGTCTCCCAGTTTCCTACAAAGATGGCTTGTCACTCCTTGATTTTAATTGAGCTTGGCTCCCTTCCACGAAGAAAAGAACAGAAAACACAAGAAAAGTCTACGCCTCTCAGCGTCAGTTCAATGAGAAGCCAAGTATTGGACCGGGCTGCCCACAGAAAGGAAGAGAGGGAATGCAATCGGCAGCAATGAAACAACCATGTGAGTCCGTGTTTGGTTACTGTTTCTGTTACTACGTGTGAATGCTAGTGTCTTGCTTGTTTGCTTGAGCTTGAGTGCGCTGCAAGGCTGCAGAGAGTGTATACAAAACAATAAGAATATAATCATAATAATAACAACAGTCATAAATAACAACAGTAAAAATAATGGTAGAAATAATAATAATAATGATAATAAGAGTAATTTGTCGCTTTCCAGCTCATGATGAGCTAGGTAAGTGCAGGAAAGCTGAGTGTAGAAAAGCCAGCACACCAAAGCCAAAGCAGCATGTGTGCCATACCCAGTGGTGCATGGACAGACTTCAGAAAAACCAGCATACCGTAGTTGAAGCAGCGTGAGTCCCACATCCAGTGGTAGCCTCTGGACCCGCCGTGGAAGTACATGCTGTCGGTGCCATCAAACATGTTGATGCCGTCGTTGGTGTTCTTGCTGGCATGGCTGTGCACAATGTCAATGAGCACCACCAGGCCGAGCCTGTGAGCCTCGTCAACAAGAGCCTTCAGCTCATCTGGAGTGCCAAATCTGCTGCTGGCCTGCAGGAAGCAACAAAAAAAGAATGGTTTTGAGGTTGTTGATGCACAATCTTAGGTTTTTGGGGCACAATGTCAATGAGCACCACCAGGCCCAGCCTGTGGGCCTCGTCAACAAGTGCCTTCAGCTCATCTGGAGTGCCGAATCTGCTGCTGGCCTGCAGGAAACAACAAAAAGAAAATGATTTTGAGTTTTTTGATGTGTTTCTGATGCATAACATTAGGGTTTTGGGGCACAATGTCAATGAGCACCCTGTGGGCCTTGTCAACAAGAGCCTTCAGCTCATCCGCAGTGCCAAACCTGCTGCTGGCCTTCAGGAAACAAAACAGGATTATGAGAACAAGCTGATACCAGCAAGGAGCTTGGTGACATTACTATTAGTGTCCATTGCAGTGGCTTCCCAAGGCAGGAACAGTCACAATCATCAATGGGGCTATGAGCGTAAGCCGATAGAGAGCCAAGCTGGCAATTGGCATTGACAAAGTATTGCAGTTGCTTCTCATGACAGGGACAACAGGGCCAAGGGTTTGGGCTTACAGCAAAGAAGGTGATGACATGGCCAAGGGTTTGGGCATACAGCAAAGAAGGTGATGACAGGGCCAAGGGTTTGGGCATACAGCAAAGATGGTGATGACATGGCCAAGGGTTTGGGCATACAGCAAAGAAGGTGATGACATGGCCAAGGGTTTGGGCATACAGCAAAGAAGGTGATGACATGGCCAAGGGTTTGGGCTTACAGCAAAGAAGTTGGTGACATGGTATCCAAAGGAGCCATAGTAGGCATGCTCCTGCAGGGCCATGATCTGGATGGCGTTGTAGCCCAGCTTGCGGATGCGTGGCAACATGGTCATGCGGAAGTCCAGGTAGCTGTTCACGCGCGGCTCCTCACTGGACATGCCGATGTGGCACTCGTAGATGCGCAGCGCCCTAGGCCTGCACAAGTTAGTGAGCTTGTGGTTAGGGTCTAAGGAGGGTCTGTAGAGCACGTGCTTAGGGGCACAAATCAGGTCGCTCCTCATGGGGCATGCCCTTGTGGCTTTGGCAAATGTGCAGCGTCCCAGGCCTGCATGACTCAATGAGCATATATGCACAGGGTCTTTAGAGGGTTCTGGGGTTCATGAGGCGTATGCTTAGCGTCCAGGGAGGGTCATAGTGTCTTAGGGTGTATACAGCATATGCTTCCAGTCTAAGGAGGGTTTGAGAGCATGCAATCTGGGCTTAGGGGTAACACCAAGGTGGCTGCTCACCAGACATGCCAGCATGGCATTAGTAGATGCACAGCGCCCCAAACCTATACACTGGGCATGCAAGTTTACAGAACTGTTTACTGGGTTGTGTCTACTGCGGTGTGTCTACTGGGTTGTGTCTACTGCGTTGTGTCCACTCAGTTGTGTCTACTGGATTGTGTCTACTGGGTTGTGTCTACTGCGTTGTGTCTACTGGGCTATTTCCACTCACATGTGTCTAGTGGGTTGTGTCTATTGCATGGTGTCTATTGGCTTGTGTCTACTGGGTTGTGACTAATGGGCTGTGTCCACTCAGTTGTTTCTGATGGGTTGTGTCTACTGGGTTGTGTCCACTAAGTTGTGAGACAGGGAGTGCAGAAGGCTGCATAGATGTCATGACACCTCAGGTGTAGATCATGACAGACAATATCATTGTGGCACATGCTCGTTGTCCTGAACATGTGAAAAGGCAGCGTCTACATAGTGTCTGTATCCCATCAGTATCTCACGCCGAGAGTCCAGGCACCAAATACACAAACCACAATGCAACTGTCTGCTGAATGGTTTGGGGCGTACCTGTCAGGCCGAGGGTATCTGAAGGTGTAGGAGGTGTCTGCCGCTGGCAGCTCGCCAGGCTTGCCCTTCTTGGAAGGGTTGTAGTACACACCGTTGAACTGGATCTCATTCCACTCCTGCATAATAAACAAAATTAGTAATGTTAGTAATGATGATATCAATGATCGTGTTTGCGCTTTCTGGCTCATGGGTGACAACATCAGTGGCAAAGTAGGCCTGGCACCAGTACTCATGAGCAGCTGTGCAACTGTCAGCTTCGCTGCTCATGTTGTGCGTCAGAACCGATCGGTAGTGACACACAACATGAGCAGTGAGGCTTGCTGCTGCAGGGCTGCTCATGAGTGCTAATGCCAGGCGTACTTTGCTTCTTATGTCACTCTTTTGGTGGCGCCAGTTGCTACAGTGACTAGTAGCCTATGCCGAGCGGCTCAAACATGTTTCCTTGGGAGTGTTGAGCTTACTTTGGACCTGTGCCGAGTGGCTAGCCTAACAACATGTTCTACAGTACAATATAGGCCTCAAGGGAGCTCTCCAAGCTGTCTCATACCCTGAGCGTTTTAGGCATGACGCTGCAGCGTTTTGTTGTTGCATTGTGTCTGCTGCAGCGTGTAACCAGCTGCCACAAACACAACAAAGGCATAGTGAGTGTGCATCAAAGGGAAAGGGAAGCAAAGGTGCAAAGGGAAGCAATGGTGCGAGTTGCAGCGCAGCGTACAAGCCTACATCATGCAGCAGTTTTTGCATGGGTGACCGTAAGTCTCCAACCACGGTTTGAAGTGAGATGCAGCATCAATGCTTGCACAGTCCAGCACACAGATGTGCGCTAGCAGGACTGGCGGAGCATGCGTGTTCAGTAGACACAACAATGATCAGTAATGAACCTGAGTGTTGTATACTAAATGACATGGCCTAAATTGTGGCAGACCTGTGTGGCCCATGTGATCCATGCTGGGATTCGCTCCACCCATTCACCATAGGCTGTCTCTAGGCGCGTCTTGATCTTTGTCCTGCATCATGCGCAAAGAGCATCCAGTCAACCACAGAGCATAAGTAAACCTGTGTGATTATGTCACACAAATATGACGCTGCATCTCGCAGATATGCAGTTGATGCGTGATGAGACGAAATGACATGGGGGGCAGGTGTGAGGAGTGACATGCACACAGCCTGCTGGGCAAGCATATGTCATGAAACAAAGACAAGAAAGCAGGCAGGTGTGACATGCAATGCACGAATTTCAACAGCCTGATCAGCCGCACACGGACACTGACGCAGCAATGACAGACGGTATTGTCTTGCTCATGCATAAGACACCACTTGATCACAGAGTTGCCAAACATGGTTGTATGGGGGAGATATACATCATTCTTGTGTCTAATGAGTGCACCGGATGATGACCATGCCATCCTATCCTTACATCCTGGCATATGGAGAATGCAGCGTTACACGTATAAGCTACCTGTTTGCACTTGCTTGGCAGTTTGACAATGCAAGGGATGGCTCACCTGTGAGGGATGGCTCCAACGCCCTCTGCAGTGTCAGGCAGGAACAGCTGCCACACCCCAAAGTTGTTGCGCGATGCCCAGTGCTCAGCTTGGGGATCCCAGTTGTTGAACTCGCCCACAAGAGCCACAGCCTACAGAAGCAGGGAGGCGCCTCTTGAGCCTCAAGTTCCAGGTTTTTCTTCAAGGAAGGCAGCCTTAGCAGTGTGACACAGTCTGTAGTGATAGGTGCCGAGATGATGATGTGTGATTGCAAGCTAGAGTTGAGCTTTTCCAGCAGCAACATATTCCTTTGCAGAGTGTCAAGGAGGGCAGAGGTGTTCTGCAAATAAAGCGCTGGCTTCAGGAGCATGTGTCTTGTCATGTGATCTGAACATCTGATTGCATGATGCGCAGAACAAGGTAGATGTCAAGCATGAGCTCCTGAGTAGATAGGCAAATGCAACAACAGGACTGAGCTAGCAAGCTGGTTGACGAACAATGTACACAAGGAATGCCACATTGCGCTTGCCAATGTATGTGCCGACTCACAGGCAATGCGCAATGCAGAGTTGGCATATGAGACTGCCCTGGTCATCAATTCAGGCATCAAGCATTACGCAATGCTGCATTCAGACACAGCTTCAGCATGTACACAGCTACATGATCTGCATTGCCAGCTGAGCATTTGCCTTGAACTTCCCTGTTTTACTGTATGCCTCACGACATTTAAACAAAGCACATTCACAACATCCACCTTTCATGTGTGTCACAGGGCTGCAAACGCTGCGGATATCCTCATAGCGACACTGTTATGTGAGAGAGGCACGGCAGCATACAGTATGATGCATGCTTACCCTTGCGCCTGGAGCCCACTCGCGATACCAGATGCCAACCTTGCCATCTAGCTCTCCCCTATTCAAGCCATAGTACTTGTAGCCTGCAGCAAACATTCCCGCCCCTTAGTACTGTCATAACAATAATAATAATGATAATAATAACAATGATAATTTACAGGCGTTCCAGCTAATCGTTTCTTGCCAGCTACCTTAGTACTATCATGACCATCACAAACATATGCAGGGCATCAGATAGCAAGGTCTGCTGATATGCGGGTTGGCTGGGATTGATGATGTGGTTGGGCTGCGCAGGGCGAGTGTGTTTGTGTTCACACAGCTTTGCTAACCAAATTGTAAATGAAACAACAATGATGCGTTCTAGGTTGCAATGAGCCTTCCAGACATGGTTTGTCCAAGCAGTACTGTGAAGTCATATGTTTATGGCACAAGTGGCAAGTTCTATCTCAGTTACACGCAGGTGAGTTACACACAACGTTGCTGATAACGTGACCCAGACGAGCTGCAGCTGTGCCTAAAAATCGTGGAATGCACACTGCTGTGAGGTGTCAGGACAGATGTTGTGTGTGTGTGCCTTGCTCGTTTTGAGCACAGGCAATGTTTGACAGGGCACATGGAAAGAATGATTGGCAGCATGAGTGGATGCAGTAGCTTCATGCACCAGACATAGACATCAGTAGGCGGTCAAAGTCACTCTGTTTTGTAAACCGCTGCTCAGATGCAAGCAGGCTTTGAGTGGGCTTGAGATTGTATAGGCAGAGACAGTGATAGTGACAGCTCAGATGGCTCAGCTTGAATACAGACCTTGAGTGAACTTGTCCATGCCTCCTTCATTCTCATCAATTTGTTGCCTAATAGTCTTGTAGACATTCCACCGGTACTGCACACAGCACACAAGCCAATCAGCTCTCCTGAGATGAGATCTGCTGGTGCAAGACTGAATATCATGAAACAAGCGGCAAAGCCACAGCACAGGAGCATGTTGCTGGACAAAGGTGCTTGTTGCTGTGCAGGGTTGCAATGCAAGTACACACCTTGAAATGCTCCGCGTGTGTCCACAAGGTGTCATCAGTCTTGAGGCACTCTGTGCCGTCGTGCTGCGGCACAGGGCTGAGGGCACCATAGTGATCTTTGTATTCTCCTTTGGATGGTGGAGGCCTCAGAGGCGTCCAATAATCCTCTGGACTGCTAATGCCTGTTTCCTCGACATCCTTTGCTTTGTCGAGCAACGCGACACTAACCCCGCCTTCTAATATTCCAGAGTCAACTCGCCCAGGTGTTTCTGCGGGCTCTTCGGCTGTGGCCGCTAGAGTTGGGTTTTCCGCTTGAGGTGAAGGTTCTTTTGCCTTGGTGACTTTGCTGGTGCTACTTGCCTTGGCAGACACAACATTTCGCCCTACTGGTAGCAATCACAGGGTATCAGAACGTGATGGTGCAAGGCATCAGAGCTGTCTGCTGGGGTTGACAGGCAACGGAAATTAGGTACACACCTTTGTGACGTTGTGCTATTGATCGGTGTGAAGTCTGTGCCGAGAGCGACTTCCGGAACAGACCGGCAGCGTTCGAGCACCTGCCGGGTATCAGATGCCTATGCTGCGTACCTACGAAGCTAGACATACTTGGTGCCGTCATGACCGGCTGGATCAGCCTATACGCGCAGCATTTAAATGTGCCGCAGTGAAGTTGCGCACGAAGTGTATAGTCTGGTCTTCAATGTTCAAGATCAGTGAAGACGAGCGCATCCAATGTATCGAATTTTGCAAAGTTTTGTTTAACAAATTCCAATTGATATTACCATAGAATGCTTATGCAGGAGGCCTTGACATGTGTGCACTGCTCATCAGCGTGAATAGCGCTCTTGTAGACTTGGGTGAGTACAGCATGAGCACAGATGCATAACCCTGCACAATCTGTGACATGCAGAAGGGCCACCCACTTCTGTCGTCACGAGTCCATCAGGCACCAGGTCCATTGCAAGCCATGAATCTGTCCACATTGCTTGTGTGATTTCCGCACTCATCTTGCAATACTTGACATACAGGATGGCGAAAAACCTCAATTTACACTGAACAGTCCATGACTTGTTCTCCTCTCAATGATGCATATGAAAAAAATGTCCAAGGTCTGTTTTATACAATACGTTGCAAAAACGAAAGGCATCAAGAGCTGACTTATGCCTTGTTCATGAGACTGTGCCAACAAAGTATTGGCAAGCTCTATGCCTTGACTGCTGCATCAGCAAACCTCTCAGACTTGCCGAGCATGAACTCCTCAAACCTCCTCACCTCTCCAATGCTTCCATAGCAGATTTGCGTCCTCTGCAACACGAATCACATAGTCAGACCTGAGTATCTAGGCTGTATGACACAGCTACAGCTTTGGCAACTTGATGTTGTCAGAGGAAATGTTGGTGGCAGCTGCAAGACATTCGGTGAAACCACCAAAATGCAACATGTTGAGGCTGAGCACAAGATGCAAGATTTGACAGGCATTCACATATGAACTGGTACTTTCATGAAACTCATGCCCCAAGGCAGTACATGCTCAAGGAAGCTCAGGGCGCTATGCAGTCATCAAGCAACACATGTTTGATGAAGGAACCAAATGCAAACAGATGCATGTGCAAAAGGTACCTGGTCGTGCTTTTCACAGACAATGTCCAGTCCAGAGATACCCTTGCCATCTCCACTAGACTGTCCACCAGCTTTCTCCACCTGAGAGACATCCACAACATTGGTCCCATGGTGCCTCGAACCCAAAGTTGTGCTGGGCAAGTTCTTGTTGCATGGTTGCTGCTGTTTCTGTATGTGCATCAGTGTGTACCACTGCCCACTTCCCTCTGTGACATGGCACCTGGCGTCACTGTAATTTTGTACACAACAACACTGCACTATGACTGTACCAATCTGTACAGTTATTGAATGGGCATCAAAGGTGCAAGACTCATCTGAGGGAGTGTTGATAAGGTGGAAAGCTGTCTCAGCATCTGTTGTGGATGGTGCATCATGTCAGCTTGGCTGGTTCCTGGCTTCATGAATAGAAGAGAATCTTGTATGCATGATGCTCATCTATTCATGAAGCTAGGGACCAGGCACGTCAACATGACAGGGTATTAACAAGAAATGCTGAGACGAAACAAAACAGCGAAAACTACAACAAGACCAGCATGATTACTGAGACAGTTTCCCCAGCCCCCATCCCCCCCAGCAACAACACTCCCTGAAGCAGCACCTTACAACAAGGGTTGTAGACTGAAAGCTGAAAGCATATGAAGCAGCAGAGTGTTCCCAATGCCAACAGGCAAACTGGAAGAAGGCTTACCAACAAAGCTAGAGGGGCAACCTCAAACAGCAGCCTCAGCTTGGCCTTTGTGGACGGAGATGTCACATTGGAGAACACGCCCTTCTCCTTTACAATGATCTGCAGCCAGCCACACACTTACATACAGTGACATGACTGAGAATGACACAGTTCAACGTCATTTGATGTATGCAACACTTTGCTACAGACACACTTTGCTGCAGATACACTTTGCTACATACCCATGCTGTCACAGACACACTTGCATACAGACACACATTACCACAGACACACAGTTTACCTGGAAGACATCTGGCACCATGCCTCCAGTGTATCTCAGAGTGTACTTCTCGCCCACCCAGTAGCTGATCAGCTTCTCGTACTCGGGGTTGTCAAAGGTGGCCCTCAAGTTTCCGGGTGAGAACATCTTACCCTCGCCTGTGCATGCCAACGATAGTAATATCAATACTAGAACTCTACTTTGGACACAGAGTTGCAAAAGATAACAGTCAAATGAGCACAATGCAGTCAGCAGCTCATAGGGTTGCAAGGCCAGGCCTGAGTCACAGACAGATCAGGGCATGGATGGACAAAGCCCCCTGCCTGGATGCTTGGAGATTTGCCACAGGCAAGGGCCAGCTCAGCAGATGCAGGCACCAAGCTGGTAAGACCCATGCTCTCAAGTGCGCCTATTTGGCGCCAGACCCCAACAACACCCCAACCAGACCCCAACCAGAAAGAGGACAGAACAGACAGAGAGAGACAGAGACAGAAGCTTTACATCCATGCAAGCCATCTTTTGCTCATTGGCACTAGGTTCCTCATGCAAAAAACTTGGAAGTGCAAGAGGAGGCTACTGACCAATCTCGGTTGTCTCCTTGACGTGAACCCACTTGCCGTCATCTTGCAGCAGGAACTCATGGCACCCTGGGGCATCCTTCAAGGCAATGCAGTACACGGTCCTGGGCCCAAACACTCCCATTCCAGCTGCTGCCTGAAGGGCAACAAAGGGAAAGTGTGATCTCTTGAAGGGCAAACAGAAGGACTCTACGAAGGTAAGGGACATGAGCACCCTGGGGCATCCTTCAAGGCAATGCAGTACACGATTCTGGGCCCAAACACTCCCATTCCAGCTGCTGCCTGAAGAGCAACAAATGGAAAGTCTGATCTCTTGGAGGGCAAACAGAAGGAGTTTAGAATGACAAGGGACATCTGGATACAGGGGCATCCTTCACGGCAATGCAGTACATGATCCTGGGCCCAAACACTCCTGCCTGCCTGCATGGTGACAAAAGTATCATGTCAGCTCTTATGAGGATCCATAAAAGTCTGGGGTGTGACATCCCCAAATACCCAGGGCAGCAAAGTAAACACTTCCCAGCCGGAGTAGTCCCATGCCAGCTGTTACATGAAGGGCAAAAAAGGCATCATGTGAGGTCTTGATGGGCAACAATAGGAATCTGGGATGATCAGGGACATTTGGGACACAGGGCAGTAGGGTAAACAGTTCTGGGCCAAAGCAGTCCCATGCCAGCTGCCACAGCCGCAATGGGATGGTGTGGACCCTGAACTGTCTACTGCATAACTATGCAGAGGCCCATACAACCCTGATCAACCCAGATTGCAATTGTCCATTGAACCCTCCCACTACACCCATTTTACAGCCCATGTTATTGCCCATTGAACCCTCCCACTACATCTTTGTTGCCCTTCGAGCTGCCTTCACGTAAGGTGCAATCTGACCTTGCCCATGTTGCTTGCAGTACCTGCCCAGTAGTCTTATTGACAAATGAACCGTGTGCCTAAAGTAGAGAGGCCTAATACTGAACGCCAGGCATTTCTGGATTTTGGTTGAACTATCAAAAAGCGACATTTCTGCCGCCTCAAGCCTACATCCACACTATAAAGGTCATCGTTTGGGGTTTCGGATAGGGTGGGTGTAGGGTTTAGGCTGAAGACCCTACCACAACCCAGAACATAGTCATGGCTTCCATGACAACTGCTTTTGGCATACATGGCTCATGAAATCCTATGACCATGATCTGCCTACGGCATGAGATGAATCGATAACCAGAAAGTTTTCACAGACTCTTGAAATTTTCTACTTTATTTTTGTTGACTCCCAAGATGAGGTCCAGACAGGAAACACAAATTGAACCAACTGAATCGACACAAAAGCTCCAAACTGGCAGGCCCAGCAGGACCAAGCTGCTATATTTGTGACAGTGACACTATTTGGCCAAGACAGAGTCATGGCCAAATTTCTCACTGTCACATATGTAGCAGCTTGGTGCTGCTGGGCCTGCCAGTGTGGAGCTTTTGTGTCCATTAGTTCTTTTTGACATGGGTGTAAGCAAGACACCTGGTCACGCACGGTCACGTAAATGAGCTTGTCTCCAGCAGCACCAAGCTGCTACATGTGGGACAGTAACAAAATTACTTTTGTGTCATGGATGCAAGCATGATACCTGGTCACGCCCGGTCACGCCAATGAGCTTGTCTCCAGGCCATACACCAAAGATGGTGCCACTGTGATTTTCTGTTCTTTTTCTTGTTACATTGGTGCAAGAATGATACCTGGTCACGCCCGGTCACGCCAATCAGCTTGTCTCCAGGCCAAACATCCAAGATGGTGCCACTGTGAGTTTCTGTTGTTTTTTATATTACATGGGTGCAAGCATGATACCTGGTCACGCCCGGTCACGCCAATGAGCTTGTCTCCAGGCCATACACCGAAGATGGTGCCAACAGTGAAGTTGGTGTCCACAATGGAAGAACCGTCCAGGGGGTCAAAAGCCACACTGAATCCCTCACCTACACGTATACATTCATTCATTCATTCATTCAGTCATGCAACAGTGAAGTTGGCGTCAACAATATAAGGACCGTCCAGGGGGTCAAATGCCACACTGAATCCCTCGCATATATACATATATACATTTATTCACTCAGTCGTGCAACACATGTCTTTCCCTAGGTCAAATGCCACACTGAAACCCTCACCTACATACATACATTCGTTCATTCAGTCATGCAACGCTTCACTTACACATATATGTTGAGTCATTCAGTCATGCAATGCTTCACCTACATACACACATCCATTGATTCACTCGTGCAATCCTTCACCTACATACGCTCATCCATTGACTCAGTCATGCAATGCTTCACCTACCTGCATACATTGATCACTTCAGTCATGCAACACATGTCTTCCCCTAAGGTCAGGTATGTACAGTCCTCAGTAGCTCTTATTTGAGTATCAGAGCTATGAGCTATGAGCTGTGAGCTCTGCACAGTAACAGCTCAGCATGCCTTCGATGTCAGATGTCTTTGTATCAGAAATGCATCTGGTTGTGCATGGCATACTTGGCTGTCATCAATGTGAGGGCTGTGTTTGACATCTCATGTTGATGACAGCCAAGGATGCCATGCAAAACCAGATGCATTTCTGATACAAAGACATGTGTGTGCTTGACGGTGCATCCCATGTTTCATGGATCATGTATTCATGTTTCATGGCCCCGCGAACTCATTAGAGTGGGCCATTGCCAACGATTATGGGTTTAATACTGCCTAAATTGGAATCTTGCCATACAAGCAAGCAATACATGCACAATAAGTTGAGAGCCAGTCAACTGAAAAAAGGAAAGGTGAACTTTGCCCTTCATCTGTATCTTGAATTTGGCAAATATGTGCTGGCGAATAGCACACCCGTTTTGGTAAATATGTGCTGAATCTGTGCTGAGTTTGGGTGAATCCAACTCTAAACCACTGCAAATTTACCAAATGCTTATTTGCTGATTGAGCGGCTAACTTCTCTGCTGTGCATGTGCTAATGGTAGAGTCCTTAAGCCAGTCAGCAGGGAACCTACTGTAAGCCTCTAATAACAACAATTAATACTATTATCATATTTATAGAATACAACTTGAATGACCTGGCACTGCTTAGTTTTTCAGTACATACACAGTAACATAGAGTGGCTACATTTTGTGATAAACCAAATGGCTGCAGAGATGCTAGGGTTTCAGCAGAGGTGCTAGGGTTTCAGTAAAGATGTTAGGGTTTCAGCAAATACCTTCCATGTCGACAGGCTCTGGCACTTCCTCAGAGCAGGCCCACTTGCATACGTGTGAGAAGCGCAGCGCCTCAAACAGCAGCTTGTCCGCCAGCATGTCCACTGCCAGCTGCTCATCTCCAAAGCTGTTCACACAGGCTGTTGCTCCACAGGATGCTGTCCTGACCTACAGGGAAACAAACACAGAAAATTGAAGCATGCTGTATGGGTCTAGGGTTTGAGGTTATGTAGAGGTTATGTAGAGGTTATGTAGTATTGAGGTATGGGTCGGAGATTGCTCCACAAGATGCTGTCCTGACCTACAGGGCAACAAACAGAGAAAACTGAAGCGTCCTGAATGGGTTTGAGGTTGCGTAATAGGGAGGTATGGGTTGAAAATTGCTCCACAAGAGGCAGTCCTGACATGAAGGGAACAGAAACAATTGGCATAAGAATGATGTATGAATGCAAGTGGATGGTGTGTGTGTCTGCCAGCAAGCCTGCTGTCAATTGCTGATTCAGGGTTTGGCTTCTTGACTCTGAAAGAAATTAAGCCTCCACAGCAGCGTACAGACTGTTCCTGCACCCTGATTGTGGGGCCTGACAGAACATGATGCTGCATGCATGCATGCATGCTCTGAGTGACGCACACAACGCAACATATTGAACCAACCTCCAGCTGTTACAGCGGTGTGATCACTACTCCTAGCAAACACTATTGTCAAATCCTCTCTTCAGCTGACATTGCATTTTGCCTGAAGGCATCTCATCAGGTTCAGCATGCAACTATGCCAAGCTGTCAGGCTCATTCGATAAGCTCAGTACATGGTGCTGGCAGTGTGATTACAAGTTTGTCACATGGACTCATCATGGTGACATGCACACAGACACTGATGTGCCACTGTAAAGTGCCGGTAAAAAAAGGCTTGTGCCGAAAGCTTTGATAAAGGAACTCGGTCCAGCCCAAGAGGACAACATTCATGTGTGGTTGTGTTACTTTTCTGCCGTTCAACTGAATGGTGGGTGAGTAAGCCCTGTCAAATGATGTGCAGGCTGCAGCAAGGCTGCTGATCAAACAGCTTCTGCCTGCCTATGAATGTTTGCCCACCCCACATGGCCTGGCTGGCCTTTGCAGTCATCTGGCTTACTAAGAATGCCAGCTGGGTTGAGTACTTGATAATGCAAGATGAGTCTTTGAAGGAATGTTGCCATGCTGATCCCTGGTGATTTGGTCAGCTCGTGCGCTACCACTGTCTGTGCAGTTACAAGATAAGGCAAAAGTGAGACTCCTTACCTTGAATGCAATGGTTCGAATAGCTTCTGACATGCTCATCATCAGTTGCCTCAGCTTCGCATCCTCAGTGGCTCCAAGCAAGAACTCCTCCAGCGAGTCACCAACCTGCACAGAGCCGCGGTTGCAAGTCATAAGCAAGCTCGTACCAAGTGAAATTTGCGGTGTGACACGATGCGACATGTGACACGAATGTGACCTGACCTTAGCCTGGGTGATGACAGCGTTTCTCCTCTGAGAGACGCGCTGCAGTGTCGCGCATCGCGGTGACACTCCTGCGAAGGAGCTTCTGCTCGCTGTACCGACGAGATTGCCAAGAAACGGAGCACGGTGTGCGACAGCCTGAAGCCATAGAGATGTCAGATAAGCATCCGAGGGGACAAATGGCTTTCAGCTGGCCGGAAACGGTGATATTGATCTTGGTAACCACTTGACCTACCTTACGAGCGACGCGGCCCGGAGCCGCGGATTTTGCTGCAGCAAAGCATGTCTTTGTCTGTCCAAAGCTGGCTGTATAGGCGCTCATACTGCTGCTGTGTGATCGCCGCTGTTACTCTGCGATTTACTTTGATAGCCACCAAACTCAGCGAACAGGACCGCAGAGGATAAACTGCTGTCCCCAAAATGTCTAAATTTACTAATTGCATCCCAACGATGAGTTGGGGGCCTGATTTAGGCTGCCTTAATTGGGCATGTCCAAACGAAGGTAGCCATGCCCGAGGCACGCAACCGGAGAACGGCTTGCATCGGCACGTTGTCGAAGCTTACCAACGCGCAGTGCATTGCTGCTCAAGTGCATTTCAAGCTTGGATGCGTCACTTATGCACATGCCACATGCCTGCTCCCCCGCATCGCTTGACCGCAGCATACCCCTAATACAAGAACAGTGTACTGGTATCAGCGTTCTACGTGAGAGCTTGTTGCTGCATACGCATTGACCTCGGCGTCCATGACCCCTCCTAGGTAAGGTGTGCATGCAAGTGATCACTTCACTGGGCCTTCAAAATTGCGTCACAGCAATATCTTCGAATGCGAGACATCGGTCTGTCATGTAGATACATCTCCAGTGTGCAGTATGACTCTGTTTGCAGAAAAGGTTGAACTGCTTCTGCCACTCATCACCAGACTATGGCTGCAGGCAAAAGCGTAGAACAACTCCTCAAAATTACTCCCAAGGCAGAAGCCGTGCTGCCAACATTGGCAAACGGTAAGAGGAGCTTTGTTCTGCACTCGAAACATGTCTTGACACACCATACTGTCTGGTTTCGGAGCAGGCTCACATCTTGCGGTCTGACAGATGTAAAATAATTTTTGTCATGTTTGCAGAGGTCTATACCATTGCAACTACTGCCAAAAGGACATCACCAGTGTAGTGCGCATCAAATGTGCTGTCTGTCAAGACTTTGATCTGTGCCTGGACTGCTTCTCAGTGGGAGTGGAGATCACACCTCACAGAAACGACCATGCATACCGGGTCATGGACAGCTTGTCCTTTCCTTTGTACCACCCTGATTGGGGGGTGAGATACTTTTGGTTCTTCTTCTCATGTTTCCTTGCTTATGCCTCACCATGACTAGAATCGTCACACTGTCTTTGGCAACAACAAGACAAGCTTGATTATGCATATCTCTGTGCCCTGTGAAAACTTACTTGTTTCAGCACTCAGGCATCTGTGCAGGCTGATGAGGAGATGCTGTTGCTGGAAGCCATTGACAATGCTGGCTTTGGAAACTGGACTGCTGTTGCTGACCATGTTGGCACCAAGTCAAAA
>JAABUK010006366.1_pt1 | contig 17672 bp, 18 predicted proteins | sample 5559141 | NCBI WGS metagenome assembly JAABUK01 (sample SAMN10711869, study PRJNA513367) | rock metagenome | isolation source: Antarctica rocks | place: Antarctica: Victoria Land, Pudding Butte nord | collected 2016-01-03 | reverse complement strand
AATGAACTCTCGACGATATCGAAGACGACTTCAATATCGAGTCAAATGAAAGAGCTATGACAACGATCTCAACTGATATAACGCTGACGACGACGAGTTTATGAACGCTCAAGAGGTGGTTGATGAATTTCATACCAGATATTCAAGAAAAGCGCACTAAGAAACAACATTCATGCAAACATGAATAGTCAAGAAAGAAAGATAATGTTACGATTCTATTCTTCGCCTAGCCTTCGTCTGATTTCATTCTAATCGAGCCTAGCGAAAACCTGACCTAAAGATGATATCATTGAGACTCTGCATCATATGTGTAAGACGTCAACTCAATCGAGCCTAGCACAGAGCTGAGAAACACACATATAAGAATCGAGTTCTTTTCTGTAGATACTTTTCTTTCTTAGCATTTATCTATTAGTTAAATGACATTCATATGACTCGCTCTATGCTGATCTCTAACAAGTTTTGTTCACTCAATATAAATAACATAAAGTTTTTCATGAATTGAGTCTAAATTGATGTTACAAGAATGTATGAATTACAATTATAATTACTCTTTTATTATTGACTTAAATCTCAGTCTTTGTCTTTAAGTAAACTGCTCAAGAAATGCATAAGTAATTTTATAATAATAGTAAATTGCAAAATAAATTGCAAAATAAATTGCAAAACTATTTATATAAATTTTCTATTGATGTTTTCTTGTTTTCTTTACTTAAACATTGCATTTAATTTAACTTTACTTTTAAATAATAATTTTTTCTTTAAATTAATCATTTCAAAGTTATGTTTACATGTTAAATTAAAACTTAACTTCAAAGAAGAAATTATTTTACATTGTTCTTTTTTCATTATTAAAGATGATGATTTAAATCTTTTATTCAATTTAAAGTTTGTAACAAATTATCACAATTTTAGTCTTGTCAAATTTATTCTCACTTCATTATCTTGACTAGTTTCTATTGAGTCTAACGTCAACTGAGAAATACACATATGTAGTCAGCTTCTTTTCTGTAACTATCTTTCTTTCTTAGCATTTATCTTCTAGTTAAATGACATCTTTATTTGACTCACTTTAAACAGATTTTTAACATTAAATAAATGCTCATCATTTACTACTTTGCTATTGATGAATAAATGATATGAAACAATGTATTCAGTAAGAAAAATTTGCAAGAAATTCTTCAAATTTGCATCATCATTTTAAATCATAAGAAATTCTTTGATTCTACACTTATTTTCATCATTCTATTTGCAAGAAATTCTTTGAATAAAGCATTTAATTATGATTTGAAATTCACAAAAGATTTTTTAAATTTTCACTCATCAAAAAACATCAATTTAAAACATCAATCTTTCATTTACTTTTATTTCAACAACTTTTATCTTCTTTCATCATGACATGTGATGTCAAGTCAGTTGAGTCTTGAACAACTCATCTGCTTAAAAGTATTGTCAATAAAAGAGTTTTACTTCTACTCATTAATGCTTCAATTGAAGTTGAGAAAGCTATCATCTTATGAAACATAAACATTGAAGAACAACTGTTTCATTGAGTCAGCAATCAATTCAACAAAGTCATTAATATATTGAATGAACTTTGAAGTCAGTAAAACTTGACTTTACAACTTAATGAACATTGACTTTTTATACAAGATGATCACAAAAAGAAAGTGAAACAACTAAAAGTCGCTTTTGATAAAAATGATGAGCTAGAGAAAAAGATCAATCAGTTACAAGACAAGTGATTGAACTTCAGAGTGAAACAACATCAAGCTGATCAATTTATGCTTTGTCAAAATACTCAGTCAGCTGAGCAATGAATCAATCAAAAAGAAACTTCTATGATCTCAGTTTCAATTCATCATTCTGAAGTTGAATGAAGCTCAACTTTTAAAGCTCACTTTCAATGAGAATCTTTTACTTTATTTGATAATGAAAACGAAAATGATCATCACAAGTTTATTAAGCTTTCAAATTCACTCATCTTCATCGAAACAAATGACTTTATTTGAAAGACATGAAACATTAAAATAGTTGATAAGCTTGATGTTGACATGAATCATTACTTTACTGCAAAGATTTATATTGTTTATGTGATTTTCAGACTAAAAGACAATGCTGATCAACAAATTTATGCAAAGCATTGTGTTGATGCTTTCTCATTCTATCAATTACTATCAGAGTTACTGAAACATTTGAAAGAAATTTACAAAGATCAGAATCTGATTTGAAAGTGTTGCTGCAAATACATTGCTCTGAAGCAGCTCAACAAGTCTTTCAGCTCTTTCTATTCAGAATTCACTAAAATATTCAGCTTTCTGAACTACGATGATATCATTCTGATGAACAACATTCAGAATAAAATCAACAATTGTCTTTAAAACGCGTTGTCAGTTTGTCTCATAAAGTTTAGCTCACTTGATAAGTTCAAGATCTTTCTTCAAGATGTGAATAACAAACAATGAGTCAATTATCAGCTATGTGATGAGCAATGAACAGTTAAATCAATAGCAGTTTTGAAAAAACGTTTTATTTCTTTATTGACATCAGCTTCAGTCTCAACTACTAGCTATGTTCAACTTGCTACTTTTTTCATTCTTGAATCTGAATGATTAAGAATGTTAATCATCTGCTTCAACTGCAAAGTATCAAATCATCTTTCAAAGAACTGCTTTCAGCTGAAGACTAGTACTTCAACATCTTATGCATTCATCTTTTGTCTCAATGAGATCATCATGTCAAAAGAAGAGAAGAAATTATTTATAAAGAAATTAAAGAATGAGACAAAAAACTAGTGACTTTCATCAAAGACGTGATGAAAGATGTGTTAATTTCTTCAACAATGAGCAGCTTAAATGATCTTTTTGCTTCGAAATCTTTGACTATTGAATATGTACTATTTAGCAATGAAATTAGTTACTCATTAAAGTCATTGATTGACATTGAAGCAGCTGACTATTTGTTCATTAATGAATTAATCGTGCAGAATGTTTGTGATCATTTGCAAATTGAATTTTTATCTTTAATTAAGCTCAAATCAATAAGAAAATTTGATGATCATTATGCAAAAAAGCTCATTACTCATGCAATTTATTTGAATCTAACTGTTCAAGATCATATGAAATGTTTCATCTTTATGCTGATCATTTGATTAAATCAACATCAGATGATTCTTGAAAAAATATGAATGAACAAGATCAAAATGATTATTGATATGAAAGATGATCATCTTTAATTTTCTAGTTTCAAAGCTCATATTAAAACTTTTATCAAAGCTCATTCAACTGTTCTTTTGAGCAAGAAAATCATGTTAGAACAGAAGAGTTTAATCTTTACTTAAATACTAAAAAGATTTATCTCTTTTGTTGTCACTTGACTCAGCAAGAAGTCATTTTCATTCAATAAAATCATGAAATCATTTAATTCAATCAACTTCGCTTCGTTTTTTGATTCAATGAACATAGCAATGATAAAGACTGCAACATATAAATCACTAGTCAAATAATTGAATGTAACTACTTTCGTGATCATCATCATGAAAATCGATCGACTTTTAAAAACAGCTAGAAATAAACTTGAAAATGTAAATTTACAAAAGCTTTCACATGAAGAAATCTTGAAAGAAGTCAAAGCTAAGCTTTCTTTGAAATATCATGACTATTTAAATGTGTTTGATTAAGCGATGACTGATCAACTATTTTCTCATTGTCTCTATGATCATAAAATTGAGTTAATTGACGAGAAAACATCTTTTTGAAGTCATCTTTATCATATGTTTGATTATAAGCTTCAAAAGATGAAGAATTACCTGATCAAGCATCTCAATAAAGACTTTATATCTTTTAGCTCAGCTTCATATGCTTCGCTCATACTATTCGTTGAAAAGAAAGATGATAGCTTATGTTTCTGTATAAATTACAGAAAGCTTAATGCTTTGATCAAACGAAATCACTATCTCTTATCACTAATAGACGAAACTTTTACTCATATTCAAGATAGCAAATATCTGACTTGATTGAACATCATTGTCATCTTCAACAAACTGCATATGCATTCAAGCAACAAAGATTTGACTATCTTTATCATCTTTTTTGATTTTTACAAATATCATGTGATGTCTTTTGAATTAATCAACAACTCGACTTTCTATCAATATTATATGAATGACATGCTATTTGACTATCTTCATCAGTTTTGTCAGATTTATCTAGATGACATTATCATTTACAGCAATACATTGAAAAAACATAAGCAACACGTACAATTAATTCTATATAGATTACAAGAGATTAATCTTCAGATGAATATAAACAAATGCAAGTTTCATGTTCAGAAAATCTTCTTTCTGAAACTATTGCTATTCATTGAAGAATTAAAGATGAATCTCAGAAAAGTATAAGCAGTAGTTAAATAATTTACTTCTACAAATCTCACTTAAATGCAGTTCTTCGTCAACTTTTGCAATTTCTATCAACGTTTTATAAAGAACTTTTCAAAGATCATTCATCTTCTGATTCAACTAACTCAAAAAAAGATGATATTTGAATGAGATCAAGCTTGTTAAATGATCTTTGATCATATGAAGAAATGAATGATTGAAGTTTTTATTCTTCGTCATTTTGATCAGAATAAAAAGACTATTCTTGAAATAAACTCATTCAACTAAATCAACAATGATATACTTTCTCAGTATGATGACAAAGAAACATTGCATTTAATGATTTATTACAGCAAGAATTTGAGTTTCGCTGAGTGCAATTACAAAATCTATGACAAGAAATTACTAACAATCATTTATGTCTTCAAGCATTGATGATCTGAGCTGAAATTGACTGAGTTACTCATTAAGATGTTCATTGATCATCAAGCTTTAACATTATTAATGAAAGATAAAGAGCTAAGTAAACGTTAAATGCGCTGAGTACAAAAGCTTGTTAACTTCAACTTTAAAATCATGTATTGCTTAAACAAATAAAACATCAAAGTCAATGCATTGACTCATCAAGTCAATTCAATTTCTAAAAGTCTTAAGAATGAACAATATTGCTATCAGCAAACTACAATTCTCACGTTGAATTGAATGAAAATTGCTGATTTAAAAAAGAAAGAAAATGATGAATCAATTTATTGATTGATTCTAGAAGTTAACAGAATCAATGAGAATTATATTCTACTTCGTGAAGTTATATTAAAAGATGAAGCTCAATATGAAGATATTAAATTAAGAGATTGTTGAGTTCAGAACGAAATACTATATTAAAGTGATCTTCTATGAGTTTTCTTCAATGAGCATCTTCAAATAAAGTTAATTCAAGAAGTTCATGATCAATCTTTTATTGATTATTTTGAAATTCTCAGAATGATAAAGATCATAAGAAGATACTACTATTGATTTTCAATGCAAAAGACAATAAATCAATATATTTGAAACTGCTACATTTGTCAGTGATCAAAGATTTCTTAAAATAAATTCAATGAATTACTACATTCTTTACTCATACTTAAACAGCAATGAAAGAACATAGTTATGAATTTCATCATTGATTTATCTTTTTCAAAAGACAAAAACATCATACTAATAGTGATATGTAAACTATTAAAGAAATGACATTATGTTTCTTGCTTTACTGATGACGAGAAAATCACAGCAGAAAAAACAGCTGAGCTAATACTTCAATGAATATATTGAATACATGATTTACTCAATTTCATTGTTTTGAATCGAGATTCTTAATTTATCTTCATTCTATGAAAGTCACTTTGCAAAAGACTAAACATTAATCTTCAACTCTTTACAGTTTATCATTCTCAGATTGATGATTAAAGTGAATGAGTTAATCAAAATATTGAAAGATATTTTTAATTCTTCTGTTCATACATGCAGAATAATTGAACTAAGCTACTACTTATGATTAAGTTTAAAGTTAATAATACTTTGTTCTCAATCATTTTCTTGATTTCTTTCTTTCTAAATAAAGACTTTCATTCTTGTATGAGCTTTGAACTCAATGTCATCAAATATGAAAGTTCTCATGAATGTTTGTAGATGACTAAAGTTGAGAATATATTTGAACATATGAACAAAACATTGAAGTTTGCTCATGAGTTGCTAGTCAAAACATGAAAACAAATGATGAAATAAGTCAATAAACATAGAAAAGAAGTTGATTATAAGATTGAATCAAAGATGTTTCTGAATGAAAGAAACATTGTTACAGCGAGATCTTTCAAGAAGCTAAATGATAAAATGCTTGATTTTTTTATCAATTTAAATTTCATTGACTCTTCATATAAACTGAAATTATCAAAGTCTATGCATGTTCATGATGTATTTCATTCTGATCTGCTTCGCTTTGTTGTTAATGACTCATTGTCTGATCAAAAGAATGAACTCTCAGATTCAATAGTGATAAACGATGAAAATAAGTGAAAAATTGATGATATATTGAATTTTCGTTGATATCAAAGATGACTTCAATATAAAGTCAAATGAAATGATTATAACAATGATTTCAATTGATATAATGCTGATGATGATAAATTTATAAATGCTCAGAAAATCATTAATGATTTTCATATTCAATACTTGAACAAATCATACTAATTAACAATTCAATCAATCATGATTTAACAAATCTGAGTCTGTGAAATCATGATTGAGTAATCAATTGAGTTGAACAGAAAATACATTTATACAAACATGAATCGTTGAAAAAAGAAAGTAATGTCATGATTCTAGTCTTGTCAGATTTATTCTTGCTTTGTTATCTTGACTAGTTTCTATTGAGTCTAGCGTCAACTGAGAAATACACATATGTAATTAACTTCTTTTCTGTAACTATCTTTCTTTCTTAGCATTTATCTTTTAGTTAAATGACATTTTTATCTGACTCATTCTAGACAGATTTCTAACACAAATTTTATTAAATTTCTTTAATTCACAATTTTTTATAATAATTAATCATTTTTTTCATTGATTATTTGATGAAATCAGTTAAAACTGATTACAAGCTCATTAAGTTAACATTAGTTAAAAATATTTGTTTAGTTGAACTTTTAGCTCACAAGCTTTAATAATCACTCATCAACAATTAATAACTAGTTACAATCACTTGTAATTCTTGATAATAGTCATTTGCTTTTTATGCTCAAATAATACAATGTGCAATGTATATCATTTGATTAATGTTCACATTCAGCACTCATTATTATCAGTATGTGAAATTTGTAATCTGTGCATGTTTCTTGATAAATACTTATCACATCATTATTTCATAATAAATAAATTGAGATATTGTATTCAAATTTACCTTATTGTTGCATTAAAACATTATGTTATGCATTGCTCAAAAGTTTTAGTTTCTTGAAAACAAGCTTGTGTATTTTATAATGTTTTGTATGATTCTTTATTTTTGCAAGCATGTTGTATAAATTACTTGCAATCAATAAAATTAAAAGCATCAAAGCAACTTATGATTGTGTTCATTGTTTATATACAAAATATTTTATTACTATCATTTAAGTTTTATATAATTGTTCTTACAATAATCACAACACACGCATCACAAATTTTGAAAAAGAGCATTACAAACAAGACAGAGTGAATCTAAAAGATGATTGAACAACAATGAATTGCATGAATTGCAGCAATGCTGATTTGAAGATGATTGCAAGCGATGTTGATTCGTTGCAAGAAAACAAAGATGCAGAGTTGAAATACTTACGTGATAATGAAGAGAACATTGCTAATATTATTGATCTACTAATAAAGATATCAACGTTAGAGAAAGAGAAGAACAAAGATCATTCATGAAAAGAGATAGCATTGAAGCTGATTCAACATCTTCAACTCAACTCAGAAGAAAAACATCATGCAAATCAGAATGCGTTCATCATGAAGAATGTACAGAAACTGAAAACATCAGTTCAACTGCTTAACAAGCAGTTGTATACACAGAGAAACATACGTCTTTCAACGAAAATCACGTCATGAGCGAACGTGACAAGAGAAAAAATAGCGACGAGAAAGCAACGTTCTAGAAGCGACTCGTCGTCACTTTGCAAGAAATGAAAAGTCATGATTAAAATAATGAACAGAAGAGAAATAAAAGAGATACAGAAGAAGTCAATTGAACAGATTCTACAGAAAATCGCAGACGTGTTGACAGATCAAAGAAATCTAATCATGTCACTTTGCAAGCTGAGCAGCGATGACATTTTTCTTCACACAGTTAGTTCAGATGCTTAAGCAAATCTGAAAAAGACTCAGACGTAAGCAAAAGAAATCGCGAGTTCAACACATGTAGCATGTTGAATCTTTGCAATACTGACACATGAAGTATATACTACAATAGACATGAGCAATCAAGAAAAGATCATTGAAAGATTGATAAAAGATAATGCAAGACTTCATGAAAATCTGAAAGTTCTAAGAATAGTCTGACTCAAGAAGATAGCAGATAGCGAAAAGACTTATTCATCACTCATCGTAAAGATCGCGATCGAAGTGATGATAAATCAACTAATGAACGTGAGCATGCTGAACTTGTATCAAGAATGTGCATGCAAGCTATTTGAAAAGAACTGTTGCATCACACAATGCTTCAGATGTCACGAATTTGATCACATGATTAAGATCTGCAGAAAGAATCAGCGCTGCGAAAAATGCGCAGACAAGCATCACATAAAGAAGTGTGTGATGTCTTTGAATAGAAGATGTTGTGTCAACTGCAACAAAAATCATGAACTTTGAAGATGCATCTGTCTCAAGTGATAACAGCAGATGAAACAAGCGTCTGAAATCTATAGAAACAGATCATTCAGATACTCTGAAACATCTAAATACAATTGCACACTCTTCTTGCTGTCTCTGAACTCTTTAGATTCAATGAACTCTTCAGATTCAATGAATTCTTTCGATTCAACAAACTTCTTGAACTCAGCAACAGTCATGCTGAAAATACACAGTTGAATCGCTGATGAATCAGCTTGACAGATAGTAGAGATCAAGAAGAGATGAGTTGATTTTTTCTCTTACGTGAATAGTGACTCAGACGAGATGACATCTGAGCAGATTCAGAAACATTCAATCAGAAAGTGAGAAAGATCATTGATGATTAAAAGCATACAAAGAGTCTTCTCATTGCAAAGTCAACAACAGCTATGAATAACTTTATGATAAAACAGTCTTTTCTACAAATTCTACAGTACAACATCAGAAAATCATTAAGAATTCAAGAATCATTTTTAATTGACAAAAAAGTTCGCGAATTCAACATAGTAATTATACAGAAGCAAGATTGCAACAACAACGACTCACAGTCATTTAGCTCAGCACACAACTTCTTTCATCTAGTGAAAAACTCGTCATCTCAATCAAGAACATGCATATACATTAACAAACGTTTAAGACTCAATCAATGAATAGTAGAAACAGCTGAGTCAGACATTTGCTTAATCAGAATATTAACTCGCAACACAGATGACAAAATGCAGATGCTAAGACTTTTAAACGTTTACAACTTATGCTCACTGTTTACTACATTCACAGAGAAATCTTCAATCATTTCTCATTTGAATGAACTACTCAAGAATGATTGCAAACAACTGATTGTAGAAAATTTCAATCTACATCATTCTCATTAAGAGAAACAAAGATGCTTCACTCGTCATACAATGATTGATACTTTACTAAACGTCATTACAAATGCAAGACTGAAATTATTACTGAAATCAGACATTATTATTCATGAAGCTCACAATCAATTTACAACGATTAATTTAGTCTTTAGCAGCGAGAAAATACAGTTCATGACACGCAAGTGCAAGATACGAATTGATCTGCATCAGAGATCAAATCATTTTTCAATCATCACAGAGCTATGTTTATAAACAATCTCAGTGCAACTCTTGACTTGATGACTTTGAAAGAAAATGAATACAGAAGCATTGAGTGCTTATTTGCAAATACATCTATCTTTGAAATGCTTTTTAAATGACAAGACTATGATGAATGTCAGAGTGTGCAAGATTATCAGAGTGCTACAGAAGATCATTGAGAAATTTACTTTCTTGACAAAGTCATCAAATTAAGCAAGAGACTTTTGAAATCAAAGCTGTTTCAAAGTAGTAATGAAATCAAGACGACTGCGAATCATATGAAAAACGCAAGACACATTAGAAGCATGAAATGAATATCTGAAGCATAATAATCATAAAAACAAGATCATTTGACAAACGAAACATGCACACTTCAGAATACAAATGCATAAGCTGAGCAAAGCACTCAAATCGATATGACGCTTTGCAAAATGAACTAGAATCGAAAGTCAGCTATCTAAAAAGCTTTCTCAGTTTTCGTCACTGAAGCGAAGCGACATCGATCATATGACAACGACGTTCAAGAAAAAAACTGAGATACTGCGAGAAAAGTTCTTTCTCTCATCTTCTCAAGCGAATGTCAGCGACATCGCAAAATCATTCATATCTCTGACAGTCTCATTCAATTCACGCATCACAGAAGATGAAGTGAAGCAGATAATCAGATGAGTAAAAGCAGACAAAGCGTCGAGCGTTTCAGATATTTCAAACAAAGTGCTTCAAGTGAGTCTTGCAGAACTGATCTCAGTATTGACGAGTTTATTCAACGCATGTGTAATACACAAGTATCATTTGAAGCAGTTCAAAAAGACTCAGACAATAGTACTATGCAAATTGAAGAAAAGCGACTATATTGATTTGAAGATGTATCGACTCATTGCTTTGCTCAATATCATGAGCAAAGCGCTGAAGTCGATCATGATCAAAAGACTGAGTGACATAGTTGAGACTCATTGCATGCTATCAAATGCTCAAATGAGAGCGAGACGCAAGCAATTCGTGATCTCAACGTTAGATTTACTAATAGATCAAGTTCACACAGTGTGAAACTGTGAAATCAAATATGTGATCTTCATGCTAAGCTTAAACGTCGTTGAAGCGTTCAATCAAGTCTCACACGTCAGACTTCTGCATACGTTGAAAATGAAAAGAACGTTGAGCTACATAATTGAATGAACATGCAGCTTTCTAAAGAATCGAAAGACATCGCTAATATTTGATGAACAAACGAGTGACATGCGTGAGATAAACGCAGACATATTGCAAAGATCTTTCATTTCATCGATTCTCTTTCTATTCTTCAACGCAAGTTTAATCAAAAAATACGAAGCATTGAGAATTAAAATCGAAATGCTTGACTTCATAAATGATATTAACATTCTAGTCTACGACAGATTCACTGAAGAAATCTGCAGAACACTGAGCAAAGCACACGACGTCTGCGTGAAATGAGCTTGCACTCATGACACAACGTTTGCATCAGAAAAGTATGAGCTTACGCATTTCACTAGAAAATCGAAGAGATTCAACATGATGATTAGCATACAAATAAAAAGCTCAGTTATCAAATTAAAATCAGACGTACAAGTTCTAAAGATGCAATTGAACATGAAACTGCAATGAGACGCGCATCTTCGACAAATAAAGATGAATCACGTCACAAGAATGCTGATACTTAGTCATCTTGAAGTCTTTACATGAAAAGCTATCTTCACAAAAGCGAGACAAGTATACTCAGCAGTAGTGAGATTAGAAATTGCATTCGAAGTGTCAGTTTGACATCAGCACGACAAGAAAGATGAACTGTTGAGCAAAAAATGCAGACTAGAAACACTTCAGAATCAGACTTTGCATCACGTAGCAAAAGCATTCAAAAGAGTAAACATTGAAACTTTAAAGACAGAAACATACATGAGTTCACTACATGTTCATCTGAACATGCTACAGAACAAGATCACGCTACATAGTCAAGTTAATGATTGAATGCAAGAGATCAAACAAGCATGTGAACTAATACACGCTTGTTTGACGAAAGTTAATCGCGTCATTTCTCGCTCACTCATCATTAAGAAAATAGTACTTCTGAATGTCTTCATTCAAAAAGATGCGAAGATACAGTCAAGATGCAGACAACACATTCTCTTCTTCACAATGATTTCAACAAGCGATAGCATCGCAATAACGCAGTATCACAAAGATCAATGAAATCAACGATGAGAAAAGTACAGAGAACGCGTTGCAGACATCAACGCAATCTCAGCACAAAGATTGCATCTGAGCAATAAGATGATAAAGATGCATGATGATTTTCAGAAAGCAGAAAGCATTCTTGCAAGGCACATCAAAATTGAACGCATAGATCTGAATGTTTATCTGCACTTTAAAAACGTTTCAGGCATGAATAGCTTGCGATGCGACTGCAAATGAAGTCATCAGACGATGAAGCATGTACTCATGCATTGCTTGAACTGATTGCATTTGCAATCAAGAATGCTACAAGATGCTGACTTCTTGAACTATCAAATAATCATCATCATCACAAAGAGTCTCAGAGCAGTAACGAAGATGATGATGAAAATGAAGCTCTTGAAGCAATTTAGAGTGACTAGAACATTTGTTCTTTAACGTGCAATCAACGTGAACAAATTTAGTACATAGTCTCAAAACTCACTGTTTCAACTGCGTGAAGCAGTCATGTAAACTGCGAGTGATTTTCTACCTCAGAGAGTTTTGTTCACTCAATACAGATAGCATAGAGTCTTTCATGAGTTGATCTAATTGATGTCACAAAAGTGTATGAATTTATTATTATTATTATTATTATTATTATAATTGTTCTTACTTTCTTGTTGAACATCAACATTAACATTCAATTTCTTCTTTACTCTCTTTAAAAAAATTTGATATTCATTTTCAAACATCAATACATATTCACTTTCATTTATTCTTTGATAATACAAAGTCTTAATGTTTATTTTCAGCTGCTCATAAAAGTTGTTAAATGATCAAGCATAATTCATCTTTCAATTATCTTTCATCTTCAATGTTCATAGTCAATATATATCTTTGACTTTGTTAAGCAAAATCTGATTAAATTTAACTTTAATTGTATTTTTAAATTTTTCAGACATTTATTTTGCATTAATTATTGCTCATTTCTATAGTTGAAAAATGAATGTTCATCTTTGAATCATTCTTCTGATCTTAATTTTGTTCATCATTTAATATTTCTTGAAGTGTTTCATATTCATTGCTATTCATCAATTTTGATTGATTTGTTATATTCTTTGTCTTTTCTATCATGATTTTTATGTTGTTTAACTTTTTAAGCTGCAATGTTTAATTTCTTATAAAACTAAAGACTTTATTTACAAAATACATTAATGAGTACTTTAAATTAATGAAAGAAGAGAAAGAACATTTTTTGATGATTTTTAAAATGCATTAATAATCAATAAATCATTTATTTGATTGCAATTAAAATTATATGTTGCAAAGATATTATTGAATATGTTGTTTTTATGATATTCAACATGACTTATGATACGTTCATGCAGCATGCTCAATATCAAATTTCTTCAAGTCTCAATTTGCTTTCATTAACTTTTGATTATTCACTTATGTGTTACTATTATATATTAATCAATCATTGTTTAATCATTTTAAAGATAAAACACAAAAGAACATTGACAGTTGAAATATTATACTTTCTATTGCAGTTTCTTTTCATTTCTTGATCTTTTTCTGATCACTTGTTTATTTGCTGATGACATGTTGAATCATGATTACTATGAATATCATGATTTCATCTTTCAGCTCAATAAACATAATTTTCATGTTTAATAGTTAATCAAGATTACAATTTTCTTGATTGAAAAATAAAATAACAGTGATCTTCATAATCATCAAAGCTAGAAAATGACATTCTTTAAACTAAGTACATGTCAGTCAATGCATCACGTCTGTAAAGATGTTTATCTTTTCAATATCAAAGCTGATAAAGTTATCATTAATTAACAATTTGATAACATAGTTCAATGTATTGATTTTCTCATAAAAGATATAATGATTCTTCATTACATCTTAAATCTGAAACATTATTTGTGCTCAATATTATTTAATAAAATCATATAACTGTATCTGTTAATTTATTGATGATATGACAAGATTTGAATTGTACATTATCTTTTGAACTTCGTTTATTGTTGATTTTTTTGCAATAAAGTAATTCATTCATAATTTGTGTTTTAATTGATGTGCTTAATTTCTATTTCAGAGATTGCACATGAAATTACTTAAGAAAATTCATTGCAGTTTTGATTATAATGTTATGCTCTTCTTTACTTCACACGTCATAATCATTATCAATAGAATGAGTTCTATGTATCTAAGCACATTAACATGAGCTGCAGCAAAGACTGTTCTCAATCATCATCTGAATTCTGCTTAAAGAATTTTTCTAAAGTTGTTATTGTCAGAATCATATTTAAATGATACAATCAATGAAGATCAGAATTGATAGTGCTTGATCTTTAGAAATAGCTATAACTGAATATTAAGAATACAGAAGAAGATTGATACAAAAGCTTTTATTTATGTAATGTTCAGAAACGACGTTAGACTTGAAAGAAATGTGTTTGTGATATGAAAAGAAAATAATGTAGATGAACAAGATGTTGATGAAAGAAAAGAGTGTTGAGAAAGAAAAAAAGTGTTAAGAAAGAAAAAGAGTGTTGAGTCATATTTGAGTCAAACCTGAGTCAGATCTCAACTAAATCATTGACTAGCTCTAATAATTATGCAAAGAACTCGCTAGCATGCATTGCAAATTGATTAAAGCTTTAATCTTGTTCAGTTTTATCAATCTTGATATGCTTATAACATTACTCTCTTCTTCGAAAATTCATGTTTGCATGAATGTAGTTCATTTGCTCACTTTTGTTGATAGTTATTTCAATATTTAGCGCGATTTGTTTGAATATAGTTTATGAAATTCATTCAAAACTTTCTCTAAGTTATTAAATTCTTCTTTATCAACATAGTATCATTCATCATCTTTATCTAGATCTTGTTGAAACTGTGTCTAGAATTTAATCACACTGCAGCGAGATAGTGCGTAGCTGAATAGAATGTTTGATCAATAAAGATAGCTATAACTAGAATATTAAGAATACAGAAGAAATCAAAGAGAGTTTCGAGCTGTATCTATAGTAGGGCAAAACAAAGAGAATGAAGCAGATTTGCTTGAGTATTGAAAGCGCTAGAATAGAGTGTTGAGACTAGAAGTTCAACATGAGTCAAAATCTTTAGAACTTGTTGACTAGAAAACTTTATTCAATTTCGACATACTCATAACAGATCTTTTCATTTAACTTTGTACTATATTCAATCTTGATAACGTCTGAAGTTCAATATATCATCTATCTTTCAATATTCATCATCTTCAATAGTGATTGATCTGAATGATTTTAAATGCTGTTCTGATAAAAAGTCTTCTGAATATAATTATAATAGGTTCAAACTGAACATTGAATGCAAATGCTTCATGCTGACTGATAAATGAAAATGATAGAAGATACTCACTTTAGCAGTGATTTGATAGAGATTTAGCTGTTTGTCTTTCAAATCTTTGCAGAATCTCGTTGTCTTGACGTTTCTGAAATATAGTCAAACTCAGTCATTTACTTCATATGTGACGTTTCGTCTATGTTTATTGATGTGAACTTCAATGATTGTTGAAATCATGTCTAGAAACTAATCAGAGTGCATGCGTGACTAGAATGTTTAATTTATAAAGATAGTTATAACTAAGACTTTAAGAATACAAAAGAAAGAAGATACAAAAGACAAGAAGAACACGCTCTATATAGTAGTTACTCAGATCGACGCTAGTTTCAAAGAAGATGTGTTGAAACACAAGAAAGATGTTGATTTAAAAGATGTTTGCAACACAAAGAAATGTGTTTGTCATAAAAATCTGTTGATCATTCGTAACACAAAGAAGTGTGTTTGTCTAGAAGATAATAAAAGCTGGTTAAAAAATGCTAGAAAAGAAAAAAGATGCTGAGTCATATCTGAGTCAAATCTGAGTCAGATCTAGGTCAAATCTCGACTAAATCATTGACTAGTTCTAATCATTACACAGAAAACTCGCTAGCGTGCATTGTAAATTGATTAAAGCTTCAGTCTTGTTCAGTCTTGATACGCTCGTAACATTATTTCTTTCTTCGAAAATTCATGTTTGCATGAATGTAGTTCATTTGCTCACTTCTGTTGATAGTTATTTCGATATTTAGCGCAATTTGTTTGAATATAGTCTACCTCTTATTCTCGACCGTACCCATTCTGAGTACGCACTCAACCTCCCTCGGCGGCGATTCGCTTGGCACGTCGATTCGTACCCACCCCCCCGCTCGGTTCGTACCCACCTCGAACGTCGGCTAGACGCGCTCGAGCGCAGTACTTTCTCTGACAGCAGTTGTCGAGCCGGCTGAGGCGACTTCAACGGTCCAGAAAGCATGGAAAAAGACGCAGGTTTGACTCTGCAAACGGGTGGGGGGATATTGACGGCTTTGGCTGCTCGATCGCTCAGCGGCCATCACCTTCCCCCGCCCGGATTGATTTCGACGCGCTGACTACCCCACATACTTTGGGGGGCATAATTGTAGCTCTGATTCAGCCGAATTCAATGCTTTCAAAATAATTGAAAAACATCGAGGTTTGATTTAGTAATTGAGGTTGGGGAGGTTCACTGCGCTGGGTGGCCGCCCACCTAGTAGTAACCCTTCCCCCGCCCGGATCAACATATGCGCGCTGACTACCTCACATACTTTGAGGGGCATGATTGTAGCCCTGAATTAGCTGAATTCAATGCCGTCAAAATAATTGATTTATATCAAGGTTTGATCGAGTAAATGAGATTGGGGATGTTGATGCCCCGGGGCCTACCTGTTCCCATCTATGCTCAGCCCTAGAAGCAGTGGTCAGCCCTATCGGAGGCTTTCAGCCCTAGGAGCAGTGGTTAGCCCGAGCAGCAGTGGTCAGCCCTACCGGCGGGGCGAATGGGTGAATTTCCTACCTGCTATCGAATTATTCGCCCGGATCAATCTCGATGCGCGAACTACCCCACATACTTTGGGGGGCATAATTGTAGCCCTGAATGAGCTGAATTCAATGCTTTCAAAATAATTGAAAAACATCGAGATTTGACCTAGTAAATGAGGTTGAGGAGGTTCACTGCGCTGGGTGACCGCCCACCTAGTAGTAATTCTTCCCCCGCCCGGATCAATCTATGCGCATAGACTACTCGACATACTTTGAGAGGCATAATTGTAGCTCTGAATCTGCTGAGTTCAATGCTTCAAAAATAATCGAAAAATATTCAGATTTGACCTAGTAATCGGGGTTGAGGAGGTTCAATGCGCTGGGTGACAGCCCACCTAGTAGTAATTCTTCTCCCGCCTGGATCAATTCCTGCGCGCTGACTATCTCACATACTTTGGGAGGCATAATTGTAGCTCTGATTGAGCTGAATTCAATGCTTCAGAAATAATCGAAAAATATTCAGATTTGACCTAGTAATCGGGGTTGGGGAGGTTAACTGCGTTGGTTGACTGGTCCCCCGCATGCCACCACCTTCCCTCGCCCGGATCAATCTATGCGCATTGACTACTTAGGATACTTTGGGAGACATACTTGTAGCTCTGATTGAGCTGAATTCAATGCTTTCAAAATAATTAAAAAATATTGAGGTTTGACCTAGTAATCGGGGTTGGGGAGGTTAACTGCGTTGG
>JAABUK010006364.1_pt1 | contig 17676 bp, 20 predicted proteins | sample 5559141 | NCBI WGS metagenome assembly JAABUK01 (sample SAMN10711869, study PRJNA513367) | rock metagenome | isolation source: Antarctica rocks | place: Antarctica: Victoria Land, Pudding Butte nord | collected 2016-01-03 | reverse complement strand
GTAACCCCCTCCTGATCCCAATACAACTCCTTATCCACATACCCCCTCCACCTCTCCACATCATCAACCAGCACACTCACGCCATCCACGCCCTTTTCCCTCGGTAGCTTACCCCAGTGGAAACTGATATTCATGTCCATGCCATTCCCGCCCATCCCACCATGAACCACAGCGTTCACATTCGGCGAACTAGCGCCCCACCACGCGCCTCCCTGTCCACCCCCCGCCTCCCCCAACGCAGCAGGGGTCTGGATAATCGAAGCAAATCCCCATCGAGTGACGCCGTTGATGAATAGACCGAGTAGCAATCCCTGATAGATGAGCGCGGGGCGGGTTTGCATCGCCGTCCCGGGCATGAAGAGCAAAGCGAGGACGTAGTGGTGGATTCTCAACCGCATGCCGGGTAAGAGGAGGAGGATCAGTAACCCGCCCAGGAAGGAGAGGTAGAGTTTTAGGTAGCGGGATAGTTGGCCGGAGATGCGGATGTAGTGGATTTGGGTGGTCACGATGGTGAGGACAGTGATGAGGATTATGGCTAGGGCGATAGGGGCGCCGGGTTGGGATTTGATGTCGTGGGGGGTCAGGCGTTGGATGGGGATTAAGGGTGCGAAGGTGTAATTGTTTAGGGCGCCGAGGAAGCAGAAGCCGAGGTAGAGGATTGGCTTCTCGAGTTGGGCGCTTAGGTTGCTGAGAGTTGGGCGAGCGCAGTACCGGTAGAGGATCCAGGCTACGAAGGAGGCGGGGAGGATGCGGGAGGCCAAGGTGCTGAGGAGTTCGGGGAAGTTGGAGGAGGTGGCGGGGTCGGAGACGAGGCCGACGTGGAGGCTGAGGATGAAGAAGGTGCTGAAGAAGAGGGTGGCGGAGGAGGTGGTGAGGAGCCAGAGCAGGATGAGGGCGATGGCTGTGACGGCGAAGAGGGGCCAGCGGGAGTCAGTGGGACATTTGGCTTGCGAGGTGGATAGCGTTTGGAAGGTGTAGGTGCGAGGGAAAGATGCTGGGAAGCCGACGCTTTGAATGCCATTGGCTTCACTGGGTTGGAAATTGTGATGGGTGCCCGTCAAGGTAGTAACGCCACATCCTCCAATGCTGTTGCCGATGACTCCAGCATGGATGGCTGCTTGACAGATGAAGCTATCACCACGATAGATGGGCATGGAGTCTGGGTCGTCGGGACTGGGTCCGCCAACCACGAGGCCTTGGTATACGAGAGATTGGTTCCCAACGACACGGGGTTCGAGTAGCTGGGTTCCTCTGCAATCGGCTGGACAGCGAAATGCTAGGTGAGCAGATGAGAATGGTCTGCAGCCATTTCCGTCGAGTCCGCAACCGTTTCCGTCGTTCCTGCTTGGTCGTTAATATGATGCTGGCCTTTCACGAGGACTGACGAACCAAAAGCTGGCCCCACACCATAAATTTGATGGCTTGCCATATCCCTCAATATAACCAGAGCCTGAGTTGTGCTTGAGCATCAACGACCACGTCAGGAACCATATCGCGTACAAGGCCGTCAACAAGCATATCCTATGCCTCTGCTTTGGCAGGTATCTGTCCATCAATCGCAAAGGGGCTTCTTGAATGTGCGGCCATAGCGGTTTGATGCGCAGCTCGCGCGGTGGTATAGGACCTTTGATCCATTCCGCCGCAGCACGTCCAGCTTTTCTCAACGGCAACGGCACCCATTTGTATTTGAATGATTTCGCAGACTCCCGCATCCAGATCGGTATTGGAAGTCCATTCTCGCTAGACTCGGACGGATTGCGAATGTGTAAATTTCGATCCTGCGATTCAACGTCGGTCTCCTCATCTGTCAGGTAAGGAATGTCGCGCGTAGGTTGGACTTCGTCATCGCGATACTCGGTATGCATGTTGGTGGACTACGCAGGGTCAGTCCCATGGATGGTGGGGCAACAACTGCATTTGCCATGGACTAACGACACCGTGCAAGGCTCTTGATGAGGTGTACTTAGGTTATCATGGTGGAATGTTCAGAAAGAGGTCTACTGGTCTGAGATGTGAGACTGGGGATGAATTGGGTTGCACTGCTGCGGCCGAGGCGATGTAAGCCGTTGACGATCATGAACAGGGAGCTAGGGCAGAAAGGAGGATCAACTCAAAGTGATAGCTGGCTGTCGAAGACTTTATGACGATGCCAGTGAGTACTGCTAGAAACGGCGAGGTGTCAAATGTCTTGTGCACCTGTTCTCCCATCTCAATTGCGTTGATCTTTGTCGTTGGATACAGAGTACCAGTATCAGTAATCGGTTCCACTGGCACCCGTCATCAATATTCATGCCTCCTTCGAGGGCCAAACTTGTCGTCTTGTCTACCAAGCAAAGCCATATCCATCCAGACATACGTGTTCATCACCATCTCTCCACCTCTGGCATACGAGGAGTATGTGTGATAGGTCTTCCCTTCCTCGCCGACTCGATTCCCGCCACGAATGAAGCAACTGTGACCTGGCTGTTCCCCTCTTGCAAAGAAGTTCATGCCTCGGTTCTCCAGTTCATCCTTTCCTTTGAAGTTGTACTCAGTTGGCACAACGCTCTCATCTTGCGTGGCATGAAAGTCGTAGTTAAAGTCGCTTCCGTTAGATGAAACCCAGGGAACCTCCCAGCCCAATCATTCCTTGTGTGCCATGATCATCACCACCGGTGCACGAGACACCACACCTTGGGACGTGGAACGATTATGCATGTGTTCGAGTGCGGGGATTGAGTTGCCCACACGACTGCAATGAGGACAACCAGCCTCCCAGGAAGGATCGAACATGAAATGATAGATGCAGAGTTGCCGACGACCTTCAAAGAGGTCGGCAAGGCTGGCAGACTCTTCCTTGCCGGCGGGTGTCATCCTGGTGAAGCTGTATGCTTCGGTGGCCTCCACAATAGGCAAGGTGCGACGGTCTTTGCACAAGGCGTCATGTGCACGAGTAAGCTCTGTTCCCTCAGCCAGGAGATCCAGACGAGCTGCACGGTACTCGTTTAGTGATACGACCTATCAAGGATATGATCCTCATTCTTTGGAAGGCGGATTTGGACTCACCATGACAGTTGCCATTGTGGGTAAGTGTGAACAATTTTCGGCTTGTGAAGAACAAATTCAAGAGACGATTGATGAGAAAAGATAGTTGAACCAAATTTATGGTCTCCTCGTGGACCTTATCTTCTTATAGACATAGGGCCTCTCAGCGTTCTTCTTACTGACAAAGGCCGGAGGGACTCTGGATCATCCCAATAGTCGACATCGAGCATCTTTGTGGTCACTTTAAGATGTACATCCGTATCCTCACCAGAAATGCGAAGCCAGGTGATATCGCGTCGCGGCGAGGAGTTGCTGCCTGGGTTGATACGAGGTCGTGGCAGGCGACTGGGAATAGAAAACATTCAGACATCCATGCGCAATCATGAACACCAGTCAGAGATATTCAATGATACCCCTCAATTGGATCAGGCCGAGCTTGACGGTGTTGAGCATCCCATGTTCTGGAGGGAAACCTATTTGATCGACAACGGACACAACCAGAGACTGCCGTGAACAGCGGGATCTTGACGGGGCACGAGGGACACCATGAGATGCGCAGACGGCTGTCAATTGCGCAGCAGGAGAGTGAGTGAATGAGACGAGACGAGACGAGACGAGACGAGGCTGTTTGCGCCAAATCAAAGACTCTTCTTGGAGCTTGTTGCTGCAGATTACGGTGCGGTTGCAATTAGTCAGCCACTATCGCGATCCGGGCATCGATGATGATGCTTTCGTCCACAATCCACAACACTTCCCTTCATTCCGCACATCTCCTCCTCTGTGATCCCCATCTTGCATACATAGGATATCCCACACACGAGCAGAATTCTCCAAGTGATGTCTTCTGAACCGCCTCCTCCAAAGGACCTATCCCACCACTTCTCTCGCACCACCAGGAATCGGCAGCCCAGCTCGATCAAGGACTTTTACAAGTATTTCACCATACCAGGCATTGGAAATCTCGCTGGCGGTATGTCACTTTCGCGACGAATCATTCGTGATGCTGATGGTTGACAGGTCTTCCCAATGCTCATTACTTCCCCTATGATACCCTTGAAGCCTCCGTCGCATTACCCAACCGATGGACACCCACCCCCAATGATCCGGTAGATCCACCTAGCGACAGCCTTGGAAAGCTTGCCATTTCGAACGATACCAGCGCATCAAGGATACTAGTTCCACACCAATCGTCTGCTTCAAATATACTCCGCAAAATTGACCTGACCACTGCATTGCAGTATGGAACGGCACAAGGCTATCCTCCCCTCTATACTTTCATCCGACAATTCGCACGGGAATGTCTGCATCCAAACATCCCCTACAAAGACGGGGCGGAAGTCATCCTCACCTGTGGATCAACCGACGGCTTTGCCAAGTCGATTGAAGCGTTCAGCAATCCATGGGACGTGGAAAGAGATTGGATCCGGGAGAGAGAAGGCATGCTATGTGAAGAATTCGCATATATGAACGCGATACAAGCAGCGAGGCCGAGGGGTCTGAACGTTGTCCCGGTCGCAATCGACGATGAAGGTATGATGGCTACTGGAACAGGCGGATTGGCAGATGTTCTCGAAAAGTGGGATAAGAATAGGGGGAAGCGACCGCATCTGATGTATACTGTGACGTGAGTGGAAATTCCGAGCTTGAGTCGGTGGTTCCTGCTTACATCTTTCTAGTATGGGCCAAAATCCAACGTCGGGCCTCCTCTCCTTGACGCGCCGGAAGGAAATCTATGCTCTTTGCCAGAAATATGACATTCTCATCATCGAGGACGATCCGTACTGGTACCTTCAATATCCCTCTGCGAATGCCCTGTCCGTCAAAGCCCGCGGCAAACCAGTCTCCGTCAATTACCCGATCAGTCCCCAATCACTTAATTATAACGCCGACAAACCCAGAGCAACGTCAGGCTACCCATTTCTGGATTCCTTGGTCCCCAGTTACCTCCATGTTGATACCGACGGACGCGTCATTCGCCTCGACACCTTTTCCAAGACTGTTGCGCCTGGCTGCCGTCTTGGTTGGATCACCGCCCAACCCGTGTTCATCGAGAAGATCCTTCGAATCACCGAAACCTCGACCCAACAGCCATCGGGTTTTGTGCAGTCAATGATCGCAGAATTAATCATGGGCCCACAAACTCCTTCTGACGGCGGCCGTGGTGGTAGTAAGGATGGCTCTGGATGGGATGTAGATGGATGGGTAAGGTGGTTGGAAGGGTTGCGTGGAAACTATGAGAGACGGATGCAGAAGATGTCATCTATCCTTGAGGATGGCAAATACATCATTCGATCCTCAACCCGTCGACGGTCCAACCATGCCAGCAGTTTTGAATCGGACGATGATGAGTTCCAGATGGTCTCAAAGACTCAAATGTATGACTTTGCATATCCCATGGCTGGCATGTTCCTGTGGATGCATATCAGATTCGAGACACATCCGCTATTCAACAAAGTCGACCACCAACGATTAGCAAAGGCACTATGGGTATATCTCACCACGAAGCCTTATCGAGTGCTTGTCGCTCCGGGGACCATATTTAGCCCCACCGAGCAGTTGAAAGAGGAAAAGGGCTGGCAGTATTTTCGAGTGTGCTTCGCGGCTGTCGACGATGACATGTTGGATAAGCATAGTATTGGAATTGTGGACGGTTTTAAGGGCTTCTGGACGAAGAAAAGGGAGAGTGATATCGATCGCATCCTCAACGATGAGGATGTTACAGTCAGGGAGGCCATCAAGAATGGAGTTGGCCAATTCTGGGGGCCCTGCTAGGAGATTTGCTCGTTGTTGATCCTATGGCATTTCCTCTGGTATTTACCTGATCTCGTTCGGAACACATCCACATAGACCTTTCACATCGGTGTTCTTTCGACAGTCAGCTAGCGCGTCTCTTCAATGTCGATCTAATAGAGCTCTCTGTTCCACCTACCTACCTTCAACCATTTTCCACCCACCTACCTTCAACCATTTTCCACCCAACTTTTACCGCGCTCCGCAGGATCGGAGGTCTACTGAGTAGGGCCTGACGGCACTGATAAACACATTGCCACTTTGCCTCTTCGCTTACTATTAACTATCACGCTTGAGAACATATCTTGCGTCGACTGACCTCAGGGGCAGCCTCAAATCGAAGGCGAGATTGATCTGAAATTTATTCTCTTCCTTCGTCTGACATGATGACTCACTTACACTACTGGCACAGAAAGTGGGAGAATGGTGCTTTCGCGACCATCTCGTGTCGTCAAGTTGGCAGCATCGAGTTGCTTGGGTATGTCTTGCTCTATTCTTCAACAAGGATCCGACAGATACTAACATGGCTCCAGCGATCTTGTCTGAAACATCGTTGGAGCACTGGCCTGACGATGAACTCACCTTCTCGAGCCAAATCATTCCCTACTGCGGTGTACCAGACCCAGAATCTACCTTTCTCAACGATGGTGGCTGTGAGATCAGCCTCTTAATCAAGACTTTTGTCGAATTCACAAGGAATCTATCCCTGGCACACCAGCTAAACAGCAACCCAAACCTGGTGACCTATTTGCAGTTCTTCCAGAAGTCCCACACGTCCATTTTTCACTTCTAATTTCAGAAGCGCATAAACTTGGACACCAACCTGTGGATCGAGGCGTATCCTTTTCTTCTTCTTCAAGCTTACTATCACAAACCATGTCTTCTCTGCTCTCGACTTCGATTGTCATCTTGGTCATCTAACAGCAATTAGTGACACATTTCAGACTCACGTCAACCATTCCTGAGTTTCTCACCCTCCTCTCACCATTTACGAGACGTTTCACTTCACATAAGTCATCATCGACCGAGTCGAGACCTAGAGGTACAACATCAGCAGTCGGCATGATCTCATCTTGAGTCTTGTTCAGCCCACCCAACATTTCCACGAGTCTATGCTCCTGACATCCGCAAATTGGTGCTTTCACATGAGGTGAGTCTTCATTGGGGCTGGCTATGGACCTCATCCATTCAAAGGAATGAAATCTGTCCATGGCTAGCTCTGGAGCGGGTTCCGCGGTCTTGGGAATGTGAAGGATGGAAGGTAGAGGGCTGGCCGTAGATCACCTGTCAACTCACACAATTCCGATTCAAGCCAAAGGTTCCTGGCTAGCTCTGGGGCGGGTTCCGCGGTTTCAAGTGGGCTTTTGGGAGTGGGCTGGCCATGGACTTCCATCACCTTGACGCGACTCTTCTTCAAAGCGAAAGCAATGAGGTCCATGGCTAGCTCCGGAGCGGGTTCCGCAGTTTCGGGAATTCCAGCGTCGCGCTGGGTACAGGAAGGTTGAGCTCTCTATCGTGAGAGTTCTCTATAACGATAGCTAGTGAGGGGAAGGCCTGACAAGGGCGAGGATGAACCGTAGCGGGAGGAAGCGAGGCACGAAGGTTACCCGAGGAGACTCGATAGCGAGGATATGGCGAAGGGAGAGAGCATTGGCGTTGGAGGGGAGCGATGGAAATGGGTTCAATCTAGGCGTGGCAGTGGCACTGGTGGAAGGAAAAGATCAACGATGAACTGTGATAGTGGTTGGGAATGCGATTGTTGGTCACGTCATGGCGATTCGTTATTCGGTCCAATTCCCACAAGATTGCTCCAGGAAAGAAATTCCAACACCATGAAATCCACCAACCCCTTGCATGCCCAATCAACCCCTAAGCAAATCAGAAGACGTCCTCCGGCCACTCCCATCCTCCCCTCGCCCTCGCACCTGCACTTGGCCCATCTTTCCACTCCTTTCTCTCACCTCCGATCAAATCCTCACTGTTCCGCCGACTCACACAAACCCTCTCCTTACTCTCCTTCACCATCCCTTTTCTATTGTTGTTATTTTCCAGCACCCTCAACATACCCCTCCCTGGAAGCCTTGGCACAGGTGGTAAGTCTTCACTGCCCAGCTTTCCCTGTCTTTTGCCTGGGGAGAGCATGACATCTTTTCCTCGATTAAAGCTTTCATAATTCGTGGCTGGTTGATGAAGATCTTGCTGCTGCGTAGAAAGGCAAGCCCTGAGGTCGGCAATCTCGCGCTCCAGCTCCCGGCGGGATTTCTTGTGGCGAAGCCCGTGACTTTTAGCGTGTGAGGGGGGTATACTTGCGATCGGGCGTCTGTAGGTGGAGGGGCGGAGATTGTGGGAACTTTGATGCTCTACATTCCGGCTGTGCATTTGTTGGCCGTGGCCGCTGCCGACGTTGGGAGAAGGCGCCGCTGTGCCGGAAAACTTCTGCTTCTTGAACCCAAATTGCGCGGCGTATGCTTCGTCTGCTTTTCTTTTCCGTTCATTTAGGATGTCGATACCGTTCTCTAACCTTTGAGACGGCTTCTTTTGGCCTATCTCGGTGGCGGTTTCATGGCTTGGTCCACTGAAGTTTTTAATCTTCTCGGAAAGAGCCTGGAAGTTGAAGTTGGAGATACTTCTTCTGAGGCCTTTGCGCTCTTTCCTTTTGGTCGTGGGTAGTTCGGTCCCTTGTTCTTGTTCGTCTAGTGATTCACGGACTGGAGTGCAGCTGAATGTGACGTGCTTACTAAGAGGTGTAGGAGGGAGAGGCTTATCACTGTCTGATGGGTCTTCTTGAAACCACGATGAAGCTATACCGAAGGATCGCTCATTCATGCTTCCTTCGATGAATTTCGATGATCGGCCTGGGTTGGTGCTGGTGGAGAGTCTGGGTGCCTCTTCCATCTCATCTTCTTCTCCATCGTGCTGAGTTTGTCCTTCTTTGTCTTCCTCATTTTCTTCTTCTAACACCTCCAGCTTCAAGGGTCCACGAGACGTCTTGGGACGCTCCTCAGTATCTGTTATGGTATGCAATGGTTCAAACGTTCGAAAAGGTGCTCGAGCTCGAGTCTGCTTCCGAGGCTGTGGGATCGGACGTGTCTGCTTTCGTGTAGGAGATAGAATAGGCTCTCGCTTTGGCCGCGCCGGAGAGAAGACATTAGACTCGGTTGAGGTTAGGAGAGATTGAGGTGACTTTGGCGACCTCTGACCCCATGCCTCCCGCTCATCAGCCCAGAAGTCTGGTGTTTCATGTCCAGCTGGCTGAGCGGACAGACTCCTTTTGTGAGTCACGCGGAGAGTGCTGACCTGTTCGAGCTCCGAATGTCGTCGACGATGTGTACTGAGATCAGGCCGGGACGGGGAACGCTGTAGTTGCAATTTTCGTACTCGAGACTGGAATGCAAGTCTAGGTGAGATTGGAGAGGATGTGATTGGATTCTGCATATGATCTTGAAACATGATAGGCGAAGATGGATTAGGGACTGGAGGATTTGCAGCGAGAAGAGCAGCCAACTCAGACCTATTCATCCTGAGGAGAAATGGTATTCCACGCTATAACTCCAGCACAAACATAGAACACCAAGCAAAAGCAGTACCCAAAATCAGAGACAGTTGGTTGAGCCAGAGTTTTGATAATGGCATTGTTTACATTGTGCCTAGATTTGGCTTAGTGTTTTGGAATTGCGGAGATGATCCTCCAAGCCAAAACCTTAATTAGATTTCAACGGCGATTACATAAGCCGATCGAACTCGGACATGTGCAATTGCACGATGCAACATTCCATACCCATATCTTGCATGTGGTATTACATGGACCATGTCGGCATGGGATACCAAGGCATCTCTGCTCTTCAGCTGCCCGAGTTGAGGAGTACAAAGATGAAGTCGCATCTCCACGGTGTCGAGGGTTCACCTTCTCCTCTTCAGAATCCATCCGGACTCGCGGAGAGCGAAGGACCCAAGGATATGACGTCGCCTAAGGGCCCCAACCGATTCAACAATACGAGGTGTCTGCCCATGGCTGCTCATTGATGAATAGAGCCTTCTGAAGTACCGTCATGAATCTTCAGCGATAACATGCGGCCACTACAAAGGTTTAGATTCCCAAACGGAGCCGTCAATATCGTTCCAGCATCTCGACGGGGCTTTGCGACTGCGGTAGATGCTCCTGCAAACGGACGAGAACGAGTCGTCATTCTTGGATCTGGCTGGGCAGGTATGAAAGCCAAGTATGTGCGATGGTCAATGGCTAACAGAATGAACAGGCTATGTCCTTTCCAAAAAACTCGACACACGCAAATACGCTCCCCTGGTCGTGTCTCCAAGATCATACTTTGTCTTCACTCCCCTTCTAAACGATGCAGCCGTTGGTACCCTCGAGTTTCGAACTGCCCTCGAGCCTGTCCGTCGCAAGAACTCAGGTGTGAGCTTTCTACAAGGATGGGCAGACGATGTCAACTTCGCCGAGAAGACAGTCACAGTCGAACCTAGTGCGTTAGATCCAGATGTCGGTCATGCATTGACGGGCGAGCGGCAGGGAAATCAATCAATACAGCCTCTAGGGCATACTGTGCCAAGTTTCAAAGTCAGCTATGACAAGCTCATCATTGCAGTCGGCTGCTATAGTCAGACCTTTGGCACGAAAGGTGTCAAAGAAAATGCCATGTTTCTGAAGGACGTGGGATACGCCCGAAAGATCAGAAGACGAATCCTGGAGCTATTCGAGATGGCTGTGCTACCTACTACGAGTGAAAAGGTCAGAGATCACCTTTTACACTTTGCTATTGTAGGAGGTGGCCCCACGGGCATGGAATTTGCGGCTCAATTGTGTGATCTAGTCCATCAAGATCTGCGCAAGCTCTATCCTGGTCTTACGGATTATGTCCGAATTTCTCTTTATGATGTCGCACCAAAAGTTCTTCCCATGTTCGATGCTACTCTTGCCGACTACGCCGTCAGGAACTACAAACGCCAAGGTATCGAGATCAAAACATCACATCACGTCGAAGAACTCCGACAAGGCTTTCCGAATGAAGGGCCTGATTACCCTGAGCACAGAATGAAAGGTGGTGTCTACACTCTTCGCACGAAAGAAGAAGGAGATATAGGTATCGGCATGTGCGTGTGGAGTACAGGCAACATGATGAACCCTTTCGTCCGCAAAGCCCTCGACACGGTGCATGAATACCCCACCAGGTCTGCTGAAATCACGACCGGTGAAAGCAAGCTCGCCGATCAGAAGCAATGGATCATCGAACGAGATGCCAAAACTGGATCTATCCTTGTTGACGACCGCCTGCGGGTGCAAATCCAAACCCAATACAAAGACCGAGAAGCCTTCATGAAAGATGTCTGGTGTCTCGGCGACGTTTCCAGACTCGCTTCTGGCGCTCTTCCTGCCACCGCACAGGTTGCTAATCAGCAAGCAATATGGCTAGCCAAGAGACTCAACAAAGGCGATTTGGCTGCGCAAACTTTTGGGTTCAGGAATTTAGGAATCATGACATATATTGGGAATGCAAAGGCCATGATTCAAGGTGGTTCTTCAGATCGCGAAGGCAAAGCAAAGGGGTTGAAGGGTTTGACGGCGTTCTTGCTCTGGCGGGGAGCATACTTGAGTATGACCCTGAGCTGGAGGAACAAGATACTGGTACCGATGTATTGGATTGTGAATCACATCTTTGGAAGGGACATAACGAGGTTTTGATGGGATTTGGGTTCAAGCCTGGAGCCTGAAGTGAAGTTTAAAAACCGGCTCCAATAAGAAGATCAAATGAAGATGTTGTCATTTTCTTGTACCCTTTGCAACACTCCGCAGCTTTCCGTCACATCTCCTCGGCTCATATCAAAATACCTTACGATGATTCATCATTACAGCTGCAGACCACAAGCTTTAAACACTGGGGGACATCCTGGACTTACTCTACATCTGGCCACAACGTGGAGGCAATCACACGCCCGAACCTAAAACGCTGGAAAGAACTGGCAAGGCTGATCACCTCGTCGGCCAGCTCCTCTGCCTGGACTCCCGGGGCAAGTTGTTGTCCAACTAACCTTGCTGAGGCCGCGTTCGTATCTTGGACAGGTTGGCCCACGAGAGGTGCAGCCTGACCAGAGGGACCTGGTCTTTCTGCCTCTTGTGTCTCCGGCGGACGCACGACAGTTGCCAAGGGGTCCCAATCAAGGGCCTCCTCTGCTGGAGCTCTTTTCTCCCAAGTGGTCTCTGCAATGGGCTTCGGGGGTACGCCAATTCTGTGCGGTATTAGCTGCAATAGATTGCTCTGAAACGGTGATAGATGTCAGTAAATCATGTGACGGGAAGTATGAAGCCATTGGTCGATCTCATACTCTTGCGAGACTTCGTCCAGCAACGTCGAAACAAGGCTCACGGCAACCTCAAGCTTCTGACGCTGCTCTGTCAGCTGTGCCTGACTTGGGACATATCTTCCTCTTTGCCTCAGCCTTGATGAACGTCCCGACCCCGGATCAAACTTTATGCCGCGAGCAATGGAAATCATCGCTCGTCTACCCTCTTCGACTCCGAATTGCATCAGATCTGCCAAATCAGGATCCATCGTACTAATTGCTCTTCCCTCGCTATCATACCTTGATCTCATCTGCTCGAAGCGTTTTACGTTTGCGTAAGCTGAGGCCTTCAGCTGCTCTTGTCCATAGCCGGCTGATTTGAGACGAGACGTGTATATGGCAACTGTGACAGGAATGGCGTTGATAAAGGTGAGGATACCGACTACGTTGCCTGTGATTGACAACGGACTATCATTACAGACTCCGATGTTTTCACAGGGAGTACATTGAGACATGACGGGGATGTGTTTTCAATGATGGCCAATTCCGCAACGTATAAGACGATCAATGGTGCAGTCTGACGATCGTATCTCAGGAGCACGCACAACACAGCGCAGAGCTACTCTTCGGCCTTCTTCTGTGATAGGTAATTGAAATAATTCAAGATATTTCTAGAAAACGCAAGGTGTCGCGGTTGCACCCTTGTTGTAGGAATGGGCAAAGATATCGGCCTGGGCTCAACACGCTCCTTTCTTGTGGGGGTTGTCACACATCTGCATCGACCTCCCCCTGGTATGAATTGGGAGCGACGCCGTCTTGTTCTCTGACTGGCTCGCCTGAGTATGGGCTGAGACTCACCTGCGGGGCCTTGAGCCCATGTGGAGGGTAAGATACGACTCAGATCCTCGTCGAAGATCCTTTCCTTTGAGACTCTTCCCATCCCACTTACTGATCAATACACAGCACACACGGCTACCAAACAGGCCACCTTCCTTGTCGGCTTGGCCTCGCAGTAGCTAGTATCTTATGATGTCGAGGTGAAGGTCGCGGATTTTGTGAGACTGCAAGCCTTCCGTCGCCTTGTTTCCCCAATAGTTACGAGCGTCCCTTTCCATGCGCACTGACCACCATAGTAAGATGGAGGCTGACAACTTAAATCTGACGAACATCGTGTGAGAGGTTCATGGCAGCAGTAAATGTCACAACATCACGACAACCTTTTCCGTCTGGGGTTTCGCGGCCCTCCATGGGAATCCCTTGAATTCACATTCTCGGTCATCCGCCTTCTGGCAAATCCATAACGTGTTGCTGTAATGATGGACATGACGGCTTCACAAAATGCTACCGGGCTCTGGCGTCGAGCTCTACAAGTACTTCATCCAAATGACAAGCAACTTATTTCGGCCTTCCAATACGATCCGCGTTGCGTCCTAGTTGACGTCCTCGCAGAAGCTCAAGCGAAGCGTGATGCAGCAATATCCAAGCGGTGGAGGTTCAAGAAAAGCGACGGGTCGACGATCATATTACGGGACGTCTTCGAGAAGATTGTCCGCTCGATCTCCAAGTACACCCAGGCAGTGGATGTCGCCGCGAACGCGGATCCCATACACGCAGGCCTTCCCTGGGCTGTGTTCCGCTTCTTGCTACAGGTATATTGCTCTTGCAAGTCAATTGACCAGTGGGACGTTAACTCATGACAAGCTTTGGTAGGTCTCCGTGTCTGATGTGCAGGCTTTCGGCAGCTTGAGTGAAGGCATAGAGCTTGTTGCTGGCGTACTAGCTCGATATGGAATGCTCGAAAACATCTGTGTTTCCTCCTCACCAGCCGCATGTACTGGTGAACAGATATACTTACGTGAATGCATAGTCAAAGTTTACGCGGCTGTTTTGACATATCTGGCAACAGCGAAGAGATACTGGTCCCACAATACGGCTGCAAGGATAGCAAAAAGTATATTCAAGAACATGGAAGCTGAACACGAAACCCTACAGTTGGCGGTGTCGAAGGCAGATGATGAAGCATTCAGAACAGCCAATACCATTCAATACCGTGGTCTTTCTGAAATATCTGAAGCGACGCGGGAAGCGCTGACCGGTTTACTCGTAGAAATGCGGGCTCCTTTGCTCCGCACAGCACAGGATTTGTCCAGGATTCAGGACAAATTTCAGCAGGACCAGCAAACAGAAATCTTTCGCTGGCTGTCAACAATTCCATGTGAATCACATTTTCACGAAGCAAGTAAAAAGATCCTGCAGGACACAGGTAGGTGGCTTCTTGAGCATTCAGAATATTTAGAATGGCAACGGTCAAGTGCTTCTGCCATTTTCTGGTTGAATGGCATTCCCGGCTCAGGAAAATCAATCTTGACCTCCATTGTCATTCAGAGCTTGCTGGGGCAACAGGCAAAGGCACATGCCCAGCAGCCGCCCCTGGCTTATTTCTATTGCTCCAAGAAGAGCGCCGATCCAAGGACCGCTGATCCAAAAGAAATCCTAGGCGCACTTCTTCGCCAATTGGCAGGTCGCGACGCAGGGCTAGCTCTGCGAGGTACCGTGACGCAAGAGTTCCAGCGCAGGAAAGAAGAAGCCGACCAAAAGGGGGCGCAGATCTTGCCCCTGGACATCCAAGAAAATGTGGCCCACATCTTAGCAATCACGGAAGAAGATCCTATCACGATGATCTTGGATGCCCTTGACGAAATTGACGAAACAGAACGAGGAGATCTTTTCGACGCCCTTGAGCAGATAGTGCAAGAATCTCAGAATGTGGTGAAGATATTTGTTTCTAGTCGAAATGATGGGGATATTGTTGAAAGATTCGAACAATACGCAAAAGTCGGGATTGAGGAGCACCTGAATCACAACGACATCAAACATTTCGTCCAATACAAGGTCACCCAAGCAATTAAGACCAGGAAGTTACTTAGAGGCAAGGTCTCATCTCCTTTACGTGATGACATTGTAAGGACGTTGACCGAAAGGGCGCAGGGAATGTATGTCCGGACCTTGTATTTGCCAGACGACTGCTCACTATTGTAGGTTCAGATGGGTCGAACTCAGTGTTGATATGCTTTCCAACTCAAGACACCTGTCCGTTGAGAAAGACGTCCGCTCTGAACTTGGTAGGCTGCCTGCAGATTTGAACCAACAGTTCGCAATCATTTACAAAGACATTCTCGAATCTGCTCTGTCGACTGCTTCTATAGCACATAGAGTCTTTTGCTGGATCTTGGCAGCACAAAGAACTCTCGCAGTCGAGGAGCTTATTGCTGCCGTGGCACTTGACGAGGATGGCTACTATCATGAAGACCTTGATGTCCCACGCCTTCTGGACATCTGTCGCAATTTGATCGTGGTGATCTTGATGGATGATGTCTCCTCAAAGCAGAGCTTCCAAGTGGCGCATCTTTCCGTCAAAGAATTCTTTGTGGAATTGCCCGACTTTGCTCCTGAGCGCTTACACACCTTTGCGACATTGCGGTTCTAAGATGTTGTAGGGTGGTCGATTACAACAGCCAACATTGCTGGTACAATTCATGTTCACCCTTGACTTCCTGTGAGACTCCCATGCTCACCGTTGAACTCTCTTCTCCATCAGTAAGAGATGTTCAGATGGAAGCACTGGCGCCATTTCTTCTCGAGGTTCTGTTTATCTGCTCTGACGTTCGACGGCTATTCTTTCACTCAGTCTCAACGGTGAATTTCAATCTACCTCCAGAATTACTGACCTGCATCTCCCGCTTGGACGACTTCATCCATAACACTATCATTCCACTCCAACACCAAGATGACAACAATCGCTTCCTCGATCCCCGTCGCGAGCACTTCCGCATCAATTGGGAAGAGGAGGCACTCCAACGCCCGAATGGGAACATCTCTTAGGCCAAGCCAGAAAGCTCGCCGACGATGCAGGCTTCTATCCTTCCTCCTTCCCCGTCAGTTTGGAGGCCAGGAGCACAACGACATGAATCTCTGGATGTGCGCCATCCGCTACCATCTCCTCTCCCACCCTGAGTATGGCGGCGGCCTCAGCCTAGCCAACGACCTCCCAAAACGAAAACTCTATCGTTGGCAATTTCCCCGACATCCTAATGCTCTACCACTTCGGCACTCCCTCCCAAAAAGCCAATTCCACCCCTCCCAGACTCAACAATACCTTCCGCATAAGCTTCGGCCTCACGGAAATTCACCACGGCAGCGACACAACCCACATGAACACAGTCGCCAGACCCGTCCTCCTCGCCGACGACGGCCAACCCGGCTACGAAATCACCAGCAACAAGAAATGGCAGTCCGGCATGCACACTGCAACACACATGCTTACCTTTTTGCGCACCTCCGGCGTCCCGGTTCCTCAGGGGGTATAACCGCCTTCCTCGTGCCTGTCGCCACTCCGGAAATAGAAATCGAATCCTACGAATGGACGCTCAACATGCCCACCGACCACGCCACCGTCTCGCTGAATTGCAATGTGCAACTACTTCGCCAACCGCCTCGCGTGCACGGCAGCAGATACGGCGATCTAGGTCCATGGTGGAAATGGATGCAGTCGACATCTGCCGTTTGAGCATATGTGGCGCCACTTTCGGAGGCATAGGATGACGGAGGGGAGTGAGGAGGTGCAGATGAGGAGGGTGGCGAGGAGGTTGTTTGGGTTCGGTACAAGGGGAGCAAATGGAGAGCGGGCCCGTGGAGGCAGTAGGGAGGAGGGGTGGGGCGCTGGTTACGGACAAGGATGACGAGAAGGATCAGGACGAGGAGGCAGGGAAGGAGAAAGCCAAGCTGTAGCACTGGAACGGAACGGAAAGCCAAGCTGTGGACTTTGTGATGAGATCAGCCCATCTCCGAGAAACGGTCTAACTACATGGTCCTCCTCAGGAAGGAAACCTACCTCCCCACAGAGCCAGGAACGAGTCTATCCAGAAACCGCAGAACACCGAGCCGCCAGCTCCTTAGACCTCCCTATCCACCCTTTGACTTTGAGAGACAAGCCTTCTTCACGCCAAACCCACCACCCATACCCGAATTGGAGAAGGAAGCAAATAGGGTGCTTGCTGACTGAAACAGCGTCGATGGCCCGGCTGAGTAACACAAAGAAGTCGAGCTTGAGATGGCATGGAACAACCCCAGCGCCGTTACCCCTCCGTCTAAGCTCATCCATCGCATTGCATTGCACTGCTACGAGGTGCTGGAAGGGGCCCAAAGAGGGGAGGAAAAAGTGCCGGGAGTAGACGGGGGAGCGCAAAAGAGAGAAGCTGATACGTCAGGAAGACAGAGGGAGGCGTGTAGTGTAGTGTAGTGTAGTGGTGGTGATTGATGATGGTCGTGGAAGTGAGGTGGGTGGCTCACGAATCTTGTTGGAGCATCCCTTACAGACAGAGGTGAATGAGTCAAGGATGTCATTTGTGTGCGTTTTCAGGGCATTGGAGTAAGCAAGAGGGATAGACGAGATGGAAGGTGACAGATTGTTTTTGGACATGCCCACCTGGGGAGTCTGTTGCCGTTGCTCTCAATCCTCTCCTCCCTCTCCTCTCCTCTCCTCTCCTCTCCTCTCCTCTCCTCTCC
>JAABUK010006363.1_pt1 | contig 17680 bp, 11 predicted proteins | sample 5559141 | NCBI WGS metagenome assembly JAABUK01 (sample SAMN10711869, study PRJNA513367) | rock metagenome | isolation source: Antarctica rocks | place: Antarctica: Victoria Land, Pudding Butte nord | collected 2016-01-03 | reverse complement strand
CGCCACGGGTAAAGCTGGCGGAGTATCAGGCGCTGAGCGCCCGCCTGCAAGCGGAGGGTGTCATGCTGCGCAACGGCGGGTCGGGCGCGCTCGGTCTGGCGGATGTGGCGGCAGGGCGGATGGACGGCTATGCCGAGCTGCACATCAACCTGTGGGACTGCGCCGCGGCGCTGGCGGTGCTGCAGGAGGCTGGGGCGGTGACGACCGGATTCCTGCCACGCGGGCTGCAGGGCGGGGCGCCGATCCTGGCGGCAGCGCCGGGGGTGGCAGAGGCGCTGGACTTGGTGTTCCGGCCGGAATAATTTGGGAGCCGCTTACTCGTTGGACTTCGGCAGCGCCGCTTCCACCAGCGCCGCGGCATCCCCGTGCAGCGCCGCCCGCGATGCGTCCCGGCTGTAGAACATGTGGCCGCCACCATAGGCCCGCAACTCCAGCCTGCCCGGCGGTTGGATTTCCGGCACCTGGTCCAGCAGCAGCTTGCTGGCGAAATAGGGCGTCACCAGGTCCGTCAGGCCGTGAGCCACCAGCACGCGGACCGTGGGGTCCAGCGCCAGATATTGCCGCAGGTCCGTCATCGCCTCCGGCCGGCTGTTGCCATGACCGTAGTCCCATTCGCGGGCGAGCGACTCGCTCAGCAGCACATACTGCCGCGCCGGCGCGCCTTCCGGCTGCCACTCCAACCGGTTGCGGTAGATGTCCAGCATCGCGCCGGTCACCGGCCCGCGCAGCCCGTCCAGGAGCGGGTCCGGCGAGTTGTCGTTGGCGGCGGACGGGAACGGGTCCGCGGCAGTGATCGTCGCATCATAGGGGCTGCCGACCCGCCCGGGGTCGCGGTCCCGCAGGAACGCGCCCAGGTCCAGCTTCCCGGCGCGGCGGCGGACCAGCGCCGGGTCCAGGCCGGTCAGCCCGGCGACGCGCCGGCTCAGCCGGTCTGTTGCGGCAGTGTCGTGCTCGCCGCGCACCAGGTCCAGCAGGTAGTCCCCGGCGGCGTAGTCCTCGACGTCCCGCAACTCCGCCCGGCCCGCGGCGCCGCGGGCGGCGGCGGCGAACGACGGCAGCCGGGCCACCCAGCGCAGGGGATCATAGGGTGCGTCCCGCCCGTTGAAGTCCAGCACCGGGGACAGCAGCACCAGACCGCTCACGCCCACACCCTGCTGGTCCAGCAGCGCCCGCGCCAGCTTCGGCCCGCGGAAGCCGCCATAGCTTTCGCCGACGATGAACTTGGGCGACGCCAGCCGCCCCTGCGCCTGCAGCCAGCGGTGGACGACGGAGGCGAGCATCCGTATGTCCCCGTCCACCGACTGCATGGACCGCCGCGCGTCGTCCCCGCCGGTCACCCGGCTGAACCCGGTGCCGGGCGGGTCCAGGAACACCAGGTCGGTGAAGTCCAGCCAAGTCTCCACGTTATCCACGACGACGGGCCGGCTGCTGGGCAGGGCGACTCCGTTGGCACCGCCGACCGGCACGCGCCAGGGGCCGATGGCGCCGAGGTTCAGCCAGGCCGACGATGCGCCGGGGCCGCCGTTCACCGCGAACGTCACCGGCCGCGTGCCCGGCGCTGCGCCGGCAAGCTGGAAGGCGGTGGTCACGACCTCGGCCTGCACTGCGCCCGCCGGGTTGGCCAGGCGTATGGTGCTGACGGTCGCAGTGAAGTCGAGGGTGCGGCCGGGCAAGGCAAGGCTGTGCGTCGTGCTGCGGTCGGCGCCGGGGCCGGGCTGGGGTTGGGTGCGCGGGGCAGGGGGCTGCTCCGGCGCCTGGGCCATGGCGGGGCCGCCGAGCAGGAGGGCCGCCAGGGCCAGCAGGATAGTCCGCGTCATCAGCCGTGTCCTCAAGGCAGCCAACGCCCGTCCAGCACGGCCATCCCGGCCAGGATCACCGCGGCTCCCAGCGCGGCATTCAAGGTGATTGGCTCATATGGCGCAAGGCTGGCCAGTATTAACGCGACTACAACCTTGCCAGACGAGTATTGGTCGTCTTCCCCTTGAATGAGGGCGTCATCATCAATGACTCCGTCATTTACGGCGGTCGGGGTCTCCGCATCGCGCTCCCGGACGACTCCCCCGCTTAATACTCGAACTGATACGTCAGCCCCACTTGGTTTCCGCCCTGGCCGGAGCCGACGTCGGTTTCCGCCTTCAATCCCTTGGTGATGTCGATCTGCACCGTCGCCTGGGTCTGCCCGCCCGTCGTGCCCTGCTTGGCGCCGACATACACCCCGTTGCCGACATAGCGTCCGGCCTCGATCGAGGGTGCGGTGCTGCTGCTGGAGCCCGTACCGCTGCCGCCCCCGACCGATAGCCGGTCCAGCCCCAGGCCCTTCCGCACCTTCTCCAGCGGGTTGCCGACACCGCCGCCCACCCCCGTCAGGTCGGCGACGGCCGCGGCGATGGATGCCAACTGGAACGGCCCCAACTCCTTCGCGCTGCGCTTGAACAGGAGGTAGGCCAGCACCTCGTCCTGCGGCAGTTCCGGCACGCTGGACAGCTTGATGACGGGCTTGCTGGCATAGCCGGTGACGCCGAGCGTCGCCGTGACCGACCCGGCGGTGCTGTCGGCGGCAAAGTCCAGCGTCGGGTCAATCTTGCCAGTAACCCCTGTACCGTCGAAGCCGACCTTGCCGCGCGAAAAGGTCAAGGTCGTGCCGGCAACGCTGATAGTGCCGCGCCGCATCTCCAGCCCACCGGCCACCTGCGGCGCCGTGCTGGTGCCGCGTATGCGCAGGTTGCCCGACAGCTCCGCCTCCACCCCGCGCCCACGCACGAACAACGTGCGCGGCACGTTTACGGTCAGGTCCAGCCCGATGGGAGCGCCAGGGGCGGCCGGGGCCGGGGGGCGCTGGCCCGGCCGGCGCACGTCCAGCACTGCGATTGTCGCCGGCAGCCGCTCGGGGATGCGTATCTCCGCAGCCCGCACCAGCACGGTGCCGCCCGCCTGCAATCCGCCGGTGGCGGGGCCACGCAGGGTAAGGTCCGCATCCAGGTCCGCCGTCAGCAGGTCGGATTCCAGCGGGCGTGCGTTCCGCAGCGTGACCCGCAGGTCCACCGGCAGCCCGGGGGCCAGCACGCCCACCGTGCCGCTGACCGCCACCGTGCCCGGCCCGGCCCGGCCCTGAAGGCTGATGATACGCACCGTGTCGCCGTCCGCCCGGAGGTTTGCCGAGATGCCGGTGATCCGCACGCCCTGGGCAAAGTCTTGTATCTCGCCGCCCGCCAGCGTCGCCGTTCCCGCGATCCGCGGCGCGGCAGCCGTGCCCGTCAACGACGCGTCAAGCTGCACCCGTCCCCGCGCCCGCCGTCCGTCCGCGGCCAGGACCGGGTCCAGCACCATCAGATCCAATCCGCCTGCCGCCCGCAGGTTCAGCGCCCCAGCTCCCAGCGGAGCCTGGCCGGTGACCGAAATCTGCACTGCGCTGCCTGCGTTCAGCCGCGCGTCCACCCGGGCCGCGCTGCCGCCCAACTCCACCGTCGCTGCGAGCGTCGCCGCCGGCAGTGCCCGGCCAGGCCCAGTGCGCAGCCGCACCGCTTTGGCCTCGACCCGCACCGTCCCCGCGGGCTGGGCCGGCGTACCCGTCAGCTTCGCATCCACCTGCACCGATCCGTCGGCCGCCAGGTCCGGTGCGAAGGCGGCGGCGATATCCGCCGGCGCGCGCAGGCTGGCCGTCAGGTCCAACGCCGGGGATAGGCGGCCCGCAACATCCAGCACCGCCGTCCGCAGCCCGATCCGCAAACGGTCCACCGACACGCCATCGCCGAACCGCACGTTGGCCGGCGCAAGCAGCCGCAGTGTTTCGCTCTTGCCCACGACTTGCAGCGCCGACAGCGCTATCGCCTTGCCAGGCACGTTCACCACCGCCGCGCCGGTCACTGCGGCGTCCGTTCCGGAAACGCGTAATGCTGATGTCAGCCGCACCGCCAGGGCTTCCTGCGGTCCGGATAGCTCGACCTTGGCGGAGCCTGCGGCGCCCCCGGCCTGGATGCCTTCCGCCGACACCTGCGCCGACACGGCCGGGTTCGTGGTAGGGTCGGTTACCCTCGCCTGAACCTGCAAACGTCCGATGCGGTTGCCGGGCAGCCCGGCGTCGCGCGCCTCGGCCTCCAGCCGGGCCGCCCCGGGGTCCAGATGCAGATCAGCGGTCAGGCTGCCGGACACGGGCTGGCCGGCCAGCGGGGCCAAATCCGCCAGCCGCGTCATGCGGAGCTGCACCTGGCCCAACGGCAGCGACGCACCGGCTGGCAGGGTCAGCCCACCCTCGCCATGCAAGCTGCGCCAGTCCAGCCGGCCGATGGTGGCGTGCAGGGCGCCGTCGGCGTCACGCCTGGCATCCAGCGCCAGGGCGAGCGGCGCGCCGAGCAACTGTCCCTCCGCGTCGGCATGGCCGCTGGGGGAGCCGGGCAGCCCATCCAGCGCCACGTGCAGCGTGACAGGTCCGCGCGGCACATTCGGGGCGCCCACCTCACCTGTCACCGTAGCGGCGACGGACAGCGCGTCGGGCTTGCCGGATGCGCGCCCCTCGGCCTGTACGGCGCCGGTCAGTGTCGGGGCGACGACGGCCAGGTTTGCTAGAGCAACCTTGTATTCCGCATCCAGCACGCCGGCCTTGCTGCTGCCATGCGCCGACAGCTTGAGAGCCTTGCCGGAGAACTCCAGCCGGGACAGCGTCAGGTCCGACCCGGCGACCTCCGCCGTCACGCCCAGCTTGGCATCCTGCCCGACCAGCGCCGGCACTGGCGACAGGCCGCCGGTGATGGAAACTGTGCCATCCAGGTCCAGCTTCGTCGTGCCGCCAGCGACGCCCGCCGCCACATGGGCTGCCGTGCGTCCGCGCAGGTCCACGCCGCCCAGCGCCGCAAAAGGCTGCAGGTCCGGCGCCGTGATGTCCGCGGCTACGGACAGGTTGCCCCCGGTCTGCGCGGTTCCCTTGCCGGTCAGCAGCGGATGCGACAGGGCGAAGGTTACAGGCCGTGCGGGATCGTCGAGCCGGACGTCGGCGTCCACCAGCACGGGCGCAGCCGCCAGCAGGTCCGGGGCGCTGCCGGGCAGGCGCACGCCTTCGGCCGTCGCGTGCAGGCCGACCCGTCCGGCGTTGCCTTCGACATCGGCCGCCAGCCGGCGCACCCCGGCGCCCGCGGCCTGCAAGCCGTCCACGCGCAGGGTGCCGTTGGCGTCGGGCTTGGTGAATGGCCCGTGGATGTGCGCCTGCAAAGCGATGCCGGTCCAGGACACGTCCGGCCGCGGCTGCATGGCCGGGGCGCTGCCGGTCACGTCCAGGTCCGCCGCCTGTCCGTCCAGGTCCAGCGTGCCGTTTGCCTCAGCCCGCAGCGGACCCGCCTGCAATGCCAGCGTCGTCGCGGCGCCGGTGCGCGGCCCGTCCAGCCCGGCCTTGAGGGTGATCGGCCCCAGCGCCGGCAGGGACGCCAGTTGCGCCACCAGCCCGCCCTCCGGTTCCTGCATGTCGAGCGTCAGGCCGATGCTGGCCGAGTCAATGTGGGCCTTCGCCGCATAGGCGCCGCCGCCATCCAGCCGCTGCAGCTGGAGGCTGGCGCTACCGGCCTGCGACGAAGGCACGTCCGCGCTGCCCTCCAGCGACAGCGCGGCGGCGGTCCCAGCAACCGGGGTGCAGACCTCGACACGGTCCAGCTTGATCTGCCGGGCCACGACATGGACCGGTAGGGTAAAAGGCTTGCTGGCGGGCGCCGGGGTGGCAGGCGCGGGTGCGGCGACAGGCAGACGCGGCACCTGCACCCGTGCCGCCGTCAGCAGGTCCACGGACGCCGTGCGTTGCACGAGCGCCAGCGGCGACCAGTCCAGCGCCACGTCGTCCGCCAGCAGCCAGGCGCCCTCCGCATCCCGCACCTCCAGGTGCGCCAGCCGCAGCCGGTCCGGGAAGCGCCCGTGCAGGCCGGCCAGGACCACCTGGCCGCCGGTCAGCCGCCCGACAAGCTGTTCTGCCGCGATCCGGCCCGGTCCGATGTTCAGGCCGATCAGCAGCGCCGCAACCGCCAGCACCGGCACCGTGACAAGCAAAGCCAGCACCCACAGCGCAACCTTCCGAACCCTGCGCATCAGAATGCCTGCCCTATGCCGATGTAAGCCTCGAACGCATCGTCGCCGTTCCGCTTGTTGAGCGGCACCGCAACATCCAGCCGGATCGGGCCGATGGCGGTGTAGTAGCGCGCCCCGACTCCGGCCCCGGCCCGGAGGCTGCCGAACCCGGCGCTGCTGGTGCTGACCTGGCCGGCATCCACGAACGCCACCGCACCGAAGCTTTCGCCGATGCGCTGCCGGAACTCCACCGTCGCCGCCGTGATGGAGGTGCCGCCGGTGGGCCGTCTGTCCGCAAACTGCGGGCCGACCGACTGATACTTGTAGCCCCGCACCGTGCCGCTGCCACCGGCATAGAAGCGCTGGTCCGGCGGCAGGGCGAAGGTGCTGGCCCCCTGAACCGTCCCTATCAGGCCGCGTACGGCCAGGATGCTCCGGCCCGGGGCGCCCAGGTTGAAGTAGGTGGAGCCCTGCACCTGCACGATGGTGAAGTTGCCGCCGGCCCCCGCCAGGGACGCCGTGGGCGTGACGATCGCGGCGGCCTTGACGCCGTGCGTCGGCTCGAACAGCCCCTCCGGCCCCGTACTGTCGTAGCGCAGGCCGATGGGCAGTTGGGCCAGGGTATAGTCCCGCGTCGTGCCCTCCTGCTGGATGCGCGACTGCTGCGCCTGCACGCCGATGCTTGCGGTCCAGACCTGCGAGAACTTGCGGCTGAGCGTCACCCCGGCCAGCACCGCCGTGCGGTTGTAGGCGTCCAGGTTCTCCTTGATCGCCTGCAGGTTCAACTGGATGTTCTGGTTGCGCGCCCATACGTCCGGCTTCAGCAGGGACGCCGTCACGTTGTAGCCCTGGCCCCGGCTGGCGCTGCCGCCCAGCTCCGTCACTGCCGCGCCCAGGTTGAGCTGTTCCGCCTGGCCGAACAGGTTGCGGTGTTGGAAAGTAACGCCGGCGCTGGCGCCCAGGTCGGTGGAGAACGCTGCGGTGAAGCCGACGGCGTGGCGTGCGCGCTCCGTCACGTCATAGTCGAGCGGCAGGTCCCCGGCGGCATTCAGCCGCTCCGCCGCACGCGCCCGCACGGTGGCGAAGACGCCGAGGGAGGCGAGGTCCTGCCGCGCCTCCTCGATCTTATCGGGGTCGAACCGCTCGCCCGGATGCACCAGCAGCCGCCGCCGTACGAAGGCCGGGTCCACCCGGTCCAGCCCGCCGATCCCGATGGGTCCAAGGTTCACCCGTGGACCCGCGTCCACCTTATAGGACACGTCCAGCACTTGCGCCGCCGGGTCCAGCATGACGACCGGGGCATCCACCTTGGCCAGCGCGTGGCCGCTTTTGCGCAACGCGTCCAGCACCCGGCCCTGGGCGGCCAAGACATCCGACGCGATCGCGGGGGCGCCTTTCTCCAGCTTCAGGGCGGCGCGCCCCTCGGGCGGGACGTCGCCATCCAGGGTGATCCGGCGCAGGTGGAACACCGGGCCGGGCTGGATGCCGATGTCTACGGGGACCGAGGCCGTCGCCGCTTCCAGCGCTGCGGGCAGGGCGGGGTCGGCCACGTCCCGCCCGGCGATCCGTATGGACACCTTCGCAGCGTAATAACCGTAGCTGTTCAGCGCCGTCATCAGCCGCCCGGCGTCGCCCTGCGCCCGCATCACCAGGGCCAATGGCCCGGCCGGCGCGCTTTCGCGCAGCTTGATCAAGTTGCTGCTGTCGCGCAGTGCCTGGTCCAGCGCGCTGTTGCCGGTGTCCACCAGCTCGACCGTATAGGGCTGCGGGTCCGAGCCCCTGGCGCTGGGTGCGGCAAGCAGGGCCGCCGCGATTAGGGCGGCATGGCGGAGGGCGAAGCGGCGGCTCATACAGACCTATAACCCCTCGGCGGGTGCAAGGGTTACACGGGATCGTATGTTCGTCCCAAGGTTGTCACGCCGCCGTCGTTGTTCCGACACACACCGTTTGGTATTCCCGCGTCATGAAGCTTCCGCTCCGGCGCCTGCGCCAACCTGGCCTGATCACCGTGCCGCCCACGCCGGAGGCGCCACGCTTTTCCGGACGCCGCCCAATACGCGCCGTGCTGCGGGGTGCCTCCATCCTGCTGTGGACGCTGCCGATGGGGATGATGCAAGCGGCGATGCTGCTGCTGCCGGGGCGCGGCAAGGTGGTGGTGGCCCGGCTGTACTGGGCCAGCCTGTGCCGCCTGATGGGGCTGCAGGTCCGCGTCATCGGCAACCCGGCCCGGCGGCTGGATGGGCGGCCGCTGGTGTTTGCCTCCAACCACTCGTCATGGCTCGACATCCTGACCCTGGGCGGCACCCTGGAAGCCTGCTTCGTCGCCAAGCAGGAGGTCGGGACCTGGCCGCTGGTCAGCACCATCGCCCGCCTCGGCCGCACTGTGTTCGTCAGCCGCCGCGCCAGCAACACTGGGCAGGAGCGCGACTCGATGCGGGGGCGCCTGGACGCCGGCGACAGCCTGATCCTGTTTCCGGAGGGCACCAGCTCGGACGGCTCCCGGGTGCTGCCGTTCCGGTCGGTGTTCTTCTCGGTCGTGGAAGACCGGGCCGGGTCGCCGCGTCCCTTGGTCCAGCCGGTTTCGGTGGTTTATGACCAGTTGGCCGGGCTGCCGATGGGCCGGGCGAGCCGTCCGGTGTTCGCCTGGTATGGCGACATGGACCTGGCCAGCCACTTCTGGCGCTTGGCGCAGCATCGCGGCCTGCGGGCGACGGTGCTGCTGCACGCGCCGATGGACCCGGCGGCGTATCCGGACCGCAAGGCTCTGACGCGGGCAGTGTGGCAGGTGGTCGCCGACGGCGCCGCGACGCTGCGGCAGAACCGCCCGGTGCGGGTGGTTGCGCCCGTGCCGGATGCCGTGGCCGAGCAGGCAGCATTTGCGTGAAGTGGCGGCTTGTTTCTCCCTCTCCCCTTCGGGAGAGGGCGGGGTGAGGGGGTCTTGGCTGCGGAGCGGGGCAGGAACGGCGCCGTTTGGCCATGGCTCACCGTAGGCGACCTTCGCCCCCACGGCTCCCATTACCCCGAACCTCTCCCAGAGAAAGAGGGGTCGGGCGCTTTTCCTTGACACAGTAGGCCCTCACGGCCCCACTCTCCCAATACCGGAATAAAGGGACTCCAAAACGCTGCGCCGCTTGACCCCCGCCGGGCGAATGCCCATTGCTCCGCGCCAAGCGTCCGGTCAGGTCCGGGCGAGGGGGATTTCTGCGTGACAGCGACGACCGGCCGGGCGGCTTCGAACACCAAGCGTCTGCACGTCATCACTTGGGGCTGCCAGATGAACGTGTATGACAGCGGTCGGATGGCCGACGTGCTGGCGCCGCTTGGCTATGTCCCGACCGCCACGCCCGACGACGCCGACATGGTGATCCTGAACACCTGCCATATCCGCGACCGTGCGGCGGAGAAGGTGTTTTCCGAGCTCGGCCGCCTGCGAGCCGTTAAGACCGCGCGGGCGGAGGCCGGGCAGGGCACCATCCTGGCCGTCGCCGGCTGCGTGGCGCAGGCCGAGGGCAAGGAGATCCTGACCCGGGCGCCGTTCGTGGACATCGTGCTGGGTCCGCAGACCTATCACCGGCTGCCGGAGATGGTGGCCCGCGCCAGCCGCGCCGCCGGTCATGTAATAGATACTGACTTCCCGGCGGAGGCGAAGTTCGACCATCTGCCGGACAGCACCACCCCGCCCGGCATCACCGCGTTCCTGACGGTGCAGGAAGGGTGCGACAAGTTCTGCTCGTTCTGCGTCGTGCCCTACACCCGGGGCGCCGAAAGCAGCCGGCCAGCCCTGGCCGTGCTGGCCGAGGCACGGCGGCTAGTGGCGATGGGCGCACGGGAGATCACCCTGCTTGGCCAGAACGTGAACGCCTGGCATGGCGACGCCCCCGGCGGCGGATCGTGGACCTTCGGCCGGCTGGTGCGGGCGCTGGCGGAAATCTCGGGCTTGGACCGCCTGCGCTACACGACGTCCCACCCGCGCGACATGGCGGACGACTTGATTTCCGCCCACCGGGACGTGCCGCAACTGATGCCGTTCCTGCATCTGCCGGTGCAGTCCGGCTCCGACCGCATCCTGCAGGCGATGAACCGCAGGCACACCCGCGACGATTACCTGCGCCTGGTGGACCGCCTGCGCGATGCCCGGCCGGACCTGGCGATGGCGTCCGACTTCATCGTCGGCCATCCTGGCGAGACTGACGCAGACGCCGCGGCGACGCTGGACCTGATCCGCCGGGTCGGATTCGTGCAGGCCTATAGCTTCGCCTACTCGCCCCGGCCCGGCACGCCGGCTGCCGGAGCGCCGGGCCAGGTGCCCGCCGCGGTGCAGGATGCTCGGCTGCAGGCGTTGCAGGCGCTGCTGCGTGAGCAGGCGGCAGCGTTCAACACGGCGGCCGAGGGCCAAACTCTGGAGGTGCTGTTCACCGGGCCGGGCCGGCGGCCTGGGCAGTTATCGGGTCGGTCACCTTTTCTTCAGCCCGTCCATGTACAGGCTCCGGCCACGCTGATCGGCCAGGTCGTGCCGGTGGTGATTGTGCATGGAACGCCTACATCTCTGTCAGGAACCCTTACCCAGGAGCTAATCCCCGCTTGAACATGCTCGCGGCTTCCCAGGCTGCACCGGCGGCGCCCAAGGCCGTCACCCTGCAATTCAACGACAATGCGCTGCTGCCGTTGTTGTTCGGCGACCATGACCGCAATCTGGTTCGCCTCGAACAAGGGCTAGGCGTTCGATTGTCGAGCCGCGGCAACCGGGTCGCCATCAGCGGCGATCCCAGCCGGGTCCAAGCGGCCGAACTGGCGCTGACTGGGCTGTACAAACGCTTGGAGCAGGGCAAGGGCGTTAGCCGCGGCGATGTGGATGCGGCGATCCGCATGATGGATGCCAATCCCGACCCACGCCTGCCGCTTTCCGACCTGCCAGCGATACAGACTCGCCGCGGTGCCGTCGGCCCCCGCAGTCCCGGCCAGACCACCTACATGGAGATGCTGCAGCGCCATGAGATGGTGTTCGGCATCGGCCCGGCCGGCACCGGCAAGACCTACCTCGCTGTGGCGCAGGCGGTGGCCATGCTTCAGGCGGGCAGGGTGGACCGCATTGTGCTGTCACGTCCGGCCGTTGAGGCTGGAGAGCGGCTGGGCTTCTTACCCGGCGACCTGAAGGACAAGGTGGACCCCTATCTGCGGCCGTTATACGACGCGCTGCACGACATGATGCCCGGCGACCAGGTCATCCGCCGCATGGGCACTGGCGAAATCGAGGTTGCGCCGCTGGCATTCATGCGCGGGCGCACCCTGGCCCATGCGTTCGTAATTTTGGACGAGGCGCAGAATACCACGCCCGTGCAGATGAAGATGTTCCTGACCCGAATGGGCGAGGGGACGCGCATGGTCATCACCGGCGACCTCAGCCAGATAGACCTGCCGCCGGGCCAGCGCAGCGGGTTGCGCGACGCGCTGGACACCTTGGAAGGGCTGCCGACCATCGGCATCACCCGCTTCGGCGTACGGGACGTCGTGCGGCATCCGCTGGTCGCGGCGATCGTGAACGCGTATGAGCAGCGGGCGCAGGCGCAGCGGGACGCCGGGGTATCCGAGGTCGGGCAGAACGGTCCGCGCAGCAACCCTCGTCCGCGGCGGGAGCCGCCAGCGGACCATCAGGACACCAATGGAACCTAGCCCTAGACCCGGCCCCGCTTCGGCGGGGCCACCTGTTATCGTGCTGGATGCGAGATGGCGGCGGTTTGTGCCTGGGGCGGAGGCGGTCGCCTCTCGCGCTGCAAGGGCTGCGGGCGGCGTCGGCGCCGTGGTTCTGGCGTCTGACCGTGAGGTGAAGCGCCTCAACGCCCGTCACCGCGGGCGCAACAAGCCAACCAACGTGCTTACCTTCGACGGCGGCGACATCGTGCTAGCATTGGGCGTCGTGCGGCGCGAGGCCCACGAAGCTGGTCGCCGTCCCGCGCACCACCTTGCGCACCTGGTCGTCCATGGCGCCCTGCACCTGGACGGCCATGACCACCACGGCGCCGGGGAGACCCGGCGCATGGAGATGGCCGAGGCCCGCCTGCTGCACGGCATCGGCGTCCCCAATCCGTGGCGGCAGCGGTGAGCGTCACCCTACCTAGCAGCCGCAGCATCCTGCACCGGGTCCGCCAGCGGCTTCGCGGACGCCACCGCGACGGCAACGTGCGGAACAGCATCGCCGAGTTGGTGCAGCAATCCATTGACGACAGCCAGACCGACGGCACCGCCCCCGAGTTGGACCGGCAGGAACGTTTGCTGATAGCCAACGTGCTGCGCTTACGCGGCATGACGGCTGACGACGTGATGATTCCCCGTGCCGACATCATCGCCATACCCGTGGATGTGACGCTGGAACAGGCGCAGGACCAGATACGTCGTGAGGGCCATTCCCGCCTGCCGGTCTATCGCGAGCAGCTCGACGACATTCTGGGCATGGTCCACATCAAGGACGTGTTTTCCTATGTCGGTCGCCCGGACGCCTTTAAGCTGGAGGCGCTGCTGCGCCGGCCGCTGATGGTGGCGCCGCAGATCCCGGTGCTGGACCTGCTGCTGCAGATGCGCCAGGCCCGGATGCACCTGGCGCTAGTGGTGGACGAATACGGCGGCATAGACGGCCTGCTGACCATCGAGGACCTAGTGGAGGAGATCGTCGGCGACATCGCCGACGAGCACGACGAGGTCGAAGGCCCGATGATCATCGAGCGTCCGGACGGCGCCCTGGACCTGGACGCACGCCTGCCGATTGAGGACTTCGAGGCGCGGCTGGGTCCTACCTTGTCGGACGAGGAGCGGGAGGCCGACATAGACACCATCGGCGGCCTGGTGTTCACGCTGGCCGGCCGGGTGCCGGCGCGGGGCGAGGTGATCAGCCATTCCTCTGGGCTGGAGTTCCGCATCCTGGACGCGGACGCGCGGCGGATACGGCGGCTGCGGGCGCGGCGACCGGCGGCGGTTTCGGCTGAGGCGGCGGAGTAGGGGGCCAACCTACCCTTGCAGTAAGGAGCCGGCCGTCACCATCCTTGTTGCGGGCCGGCACAGGTCAGGGCAATATGACAGCCTCATGGTTGCCCAAATCTCAGCCAAGGCCGCCAGGACCAGCATGTGCCGCTTGATGCTGGCGGTGTTGGTGCTGGCACGCCTGCTCGGGGCAGGCATTCCCACCGCAAGGGCCCAGACTGCGCCAGTAGATTTCGCCGGGCTGGAGGGCGCGGCGATTTGTCACGGCAGCGGCGTTCCGGACGGTCCGGCGGGCCAGGATCCGTCCAAGGCGCCGGCTCATGACCATGCCTGCCTCCTGTGTTCGGCTTGCTTCATGGCCGGTCCGGCGGTGCTCCCACCATCCTGCGACGTGCCGCTGCTTGTGCCGGCACGGCTGCCCGGCCGTGCGGCGCTTCCCCCCGCCGGCAACCGGGCCGCCGCACCCGGCCCGAGCTGCCACCCCTCCGACCGGACCACCTGCCCACCCCGTCTGACCGCCTGTTTGCAGCCGACCTCACTGGGCGGCCGCTCCCGTGCTCTGACCGGATGGACCCATATGACCAGCTTCCTGTTACGGCCAATGCGCCGCCGCAAGCTTGCCTTGGGCAGCGCCCTTGCCGCCCTGCTGCCGGGCCGCCTCGTGCTCGCTGCCCTGCTGGCCCCTACACTCCTGCCCAGCGTGGCATCTGCCCACCGTCTGACGGATTGCCGACCTGAAGACGGTCCAAGCGCAGCCGCGGCGCCCGGCTTGCGCCTATCAGATACTGAAGCCGCGGACGGCAACCGCGGCGCTGTCACCCTGCATTCCGCTGCCGGCCAGGACGTGCCATTGCGGCCCCTGGCCGCCGGCCTGGTGAAGCCAGTGTCCGCGCCGCTCCACTTTCCCCGACTGCTTCCCGCGGTCGCCTACACCGTGGCGTGGCACGCAGTCATTGCCCGGGCTGGGCGGCAAACCGCGGGCGCCGATGCCCTCAAGGTCAGTGAGACCGACCCTGGGCAGGCCGTTGCCATCCGGGCCGAAAAGGCCTGGGCACGCGCCACCGCGCCGCAGCAGAAGGTAGGCGGCGCCTATGTGACCCTCATCAGCCCAGGCGACGACCGACTGGTGGAAATCAGCAGCCCCGTCGCCGGGCGGGCGGAGGTCCATGAGATGCGTATGGATGGAAACGTGATGCGGATGCGCGAGGTGGAGGGTGGCCTGGCGCTGCCGGCGGGCAAGGTGGTGGCGCTGGCGCCCGGCGGCTACCACATCATGCTCATGGATTTGAAGCAGCCCCTGGTGGCCGGACAGGTGATCCCGATGCAGCTCCGGTTTCGATCAGCCCCACCGCTCGACTTGCAGGTGAGGGTGGCGCCGGTTGGTGCATCCGCACCGCCGGGCGCTGGTGCAAGCGCACCGTCGGGGCATGTGCATTGATGGACCGGCGCAGGTTGTTGATGCTGGCCCCGGCGGGCGTGCTCGCCGCCGGGCTGGCCGGTGCTGCGGCATGGATGGGCACGCGCCGGGATGCGGGAGGCAGTGTCGGCATCGGCGGCCCGTTCCGCTTGCAGGGCGGCGACGGCAAGGTGGTGACGGACGCCGACTTCCGCGGACGCTGGATGCTAGTCTATTTCGGCTATACCCGCTGCCCCGACGCCTGCCCGACCGCATTGCAGGACATGGCGAACGCGCTGGATGTCCTGACACCGGCGGAGCGGGCGAAGGTCGCTGCCCTGTTCATCACCGTGGACCCCGAGCGCGACACGCCAGCCGTGGTGCAGGACTACGTCCGCGCCTTCAATGCCCCCATCACCGGCCTGAGCGGCACGCCGGAGCAGGTGGCGGCGGCTGCCAAGGCCTACCGGGTTTATTACGCCAGGCATCCCCGGGCCGATGGCGACTACGAGATGGACCACAGCAGCATCATCTACGTGATGGACCCACGCGGGGAATTCGTCGCCAACTTCACCCACGAAACCACGCCCGACGCCATCGCCGCCAAGCTGCGGACCCTGGTGGGGTAGGGGCGCCGTCGCCGCCGGCCGCCATAACGGCGGCACGCTTCTTGGCCCAAGGCGTGCAGGCCGCCGTGGCACGGGCAGCGACGGCCAGTCTGGTGGAAACGCAGGGACCCTGACCGTTCGTAGCGGACGCGACTGCACCGTTATCGCCTGCCAACCTTCGCAGGCAATGGCGCGTTGGCCCACGGACGACCCTGACCAGAGTTCCTTCCTCCGTGAGGCCCGGATGTCCCTGACCACCCTGCTGCTCGGCCGCAAGCTCGCCAACTGCGAGGCGGAGGGGCGCAAGATCGGCTCCCTCGAGGGCGTCCCGGCCATGGGCCTGGACGGGCTAGGCTCGGCGTCCTATGGGCCGGAGGCCATGCTGACCGTGCTCGCCGCCGTGGGCACGGCGGGGCTTGCGGCAGTGCAGCCGATCACCTGGGCCATACTGCTGTTGCTGGCAATATTGTTCCTGTCCTACTGGCAAACCATCGCCGCCTATCCCAGCAACGGCGGCTCCTACACGGTGGCTCGCGAGAACCTCGGGCACAATGCCGGGCTGCTCGCCGCGGCGGCGCTGATGGTGGACTACATGCTGAACGTCGCCGTCGGCATCTCGGCCGGCGTCGGCGCGCTCACGTCCGCGGTGCCGGGGCTGCACCAGTACACGCTGCCGCTGTGCCTGGGCATACTCGCTCTGATCACGCTGGTGAACCTGCGCGGCACCAAGGAAGCCGGGACGGCGCTTGCCGTGCCCACATACCTGTTCATTGCAAGTCTATTCCTCACGTTAGCGGCAGGCACCTGGGCGGCATGGGCCGGCGGAGGCCATCCCCAGCCCGTGGAGGCGCCCCCCGCCCTGTCTGGCGCAACGGAGGGGTTGACCCTGTGGCTCGTGCTGCGTGCCTTTGCCGCGGGCTGCACGGCGATGACCGGGGTAGAGGCTGTCAGCAACGGCGTTGGTGCATTCAAGGAACCAACGGTGACGTATGCCCGCCGCACGCTGGCGGCGATCTGCGGCGTCCTCGGGCTGCTGCTGCTCGGCATCTCATACCTGGCGCACGCCTATGGGATTGCGGCAATGGACGAGACGGCGGACGGCTATCAGAGCGTCGTATCCCAGCTTGTCGCCGCCGTTTGGGGGCGGGGTTGGCTATATTACGTCACCATTGCCAGCGTGCTGGCAGTGCTGTGCCTGTCGGCCAACACCAGCTTCGTCGGCTTTCCCCGGCTGTGCCGGCTGGTGGCATCCGACAGCTATTTGCCGAAGGCGTTCGCGCTGCCGGGCCGTCGGCTGGTTTATACGGCCGGGGTGCTGTTCCTGACGGCGGGCGCAGGTGCGTTGCTGGCGGCGTTCGGCGGAATCACTGACCGGCTGATACCCTTGTTCGCAGTCGGAGCGTTCCTGTCATTCACGCTCAGTCAGGCCGGGATGGCGCGGCACTGGCAGCGGAATGTGCGGGGTCATGCCGACACGGTGCGGCTATGGATCAACGGCGTCGGCGCGCTCACGACCGGCACTGCGCTGGCTGTCATCCTGGCCGCCAAGTTCGCCGAGGGCGCCTGGCTGATGATCATCATCATTCCGTTTACGCTGGTGCTGCTCAAGCTAACCCGGCGCTATTACTGGGACCAGGAGAGCCAAGTCTTGGCTGGCAGCCGCCGGGCGATGGATCTTCGCGACCACGCGGCACCAGTGGTCGTGATCCCGCTGGAGCGCTGGGACCGCATGGCCCACCGCGCCGTGCAGATTGCGGCCCGGCTGTCGCCGGACGTGGTGGCGCTGCACTTAACCGACCTGGAGGGGCCGGATGCCCGGGAGCACGAGACGCACCTGCGGCGGGAATGGGCGCGGTTCGTCGAACGGCCCGCCGCGGCAGCCGGGCTGCCCGCGCCAGCCCTGCTGATCGAGCCCTCACCCTACCGCAGCGTGCTGGCCCCGCTGCTGCGGGAGGTCGAAGAGGTGCAACGCCGCTGCCCAGGCCGGCCGGTCATCGTGGTGCTCAGCGAGTTGGCAGGCGGCCGTTGGTGGGAGGCCGCGATGCACACGCGCCGTGCGCAACGCCTGCGCACGCAACTGCTCCGCCATGGCGGGCCGGACGTGTCGGTGCTGGTGGTGCCCTGGCAGTTGGAAGCGCCGGAAACCGACGAGGCGATTGCCGAGGAGGAGCCGCAGGCGGCATAGTCGGCGGTCTCGCGATTCCAAGACACGAACTCCCTATGAAGGTGCTTGTCGGCCCAAGCGGGTAGATGCAGCCGAGAACTCCGGCGTGCACCATTGGCGCAATTGGGACTGGCGACGGAACCGGCTGCTCGGCCCCTGCTTGCCATTCGGCCTGGGCAGACGGAGTGCTCTCGTTGCAGCAGGTGACAGCACAGGAGGCGGCTGTCGCCATCTTTACCGTGCGGATCCTCGACGACGCTTCAGTCGAGCGCCTCAGCGTCCGTGGCGCCGAGCACGTGCGCTCGGCGGAAGCGGAGCTCCGCGAGAGTCTACAGGCAGTTTGAAAGAGTTTAACATTTCATGCCTTATTGTAAGTGACCGTCATAAAATAACTGCATCTTTTTCTGGTTTATGTGGATGGACGGTGTAGTTCCACTCGCCATGGAATGGGTCGCGGGTGATATTGAGTGCGGCCATGTCCTGGTCGGAGACGCTGAT